>Ga0272448_1009057_pt1 | contig 10238 bp, 3 predicted proteins | sample YNPCB0191_FD_202220 | JGI IMG/M metagenome (GOLD analysis project Ga0272448, IMG submission 202220) | Hot spring sediment microbial communities from Yellowstone National Park, WY, United States - YNP-CB-019-1 | ecosystem: Environmental > Aquatic > Thermal springs > Hot (42-90C) > Sediment... | reverse complement strand
CGTGCGGCGTCTACAAGGAATATGACTCGGAATTCCTTGAGAAAGCCGGCCCTGGCGTTTTCGGCCAGCAGGTAGTCCGCGTCGTCGTCGGAAAGCACTACGTCGCACTTGAACGCCGACGGTCCGCGCCGAAGCGCGCGCAACACGAGTGGATTGCTGCCTGCGCGAGGGTTGGCATACGCCTCGCCGAGCGTGCGCGCGTAGGCGACGATGCCGTAGTCGGCGACGAAGTCGTAGTCTACCTTGACCGTGCCCCACACTTCACTTCCATCGGTGCGTAGGATTTTCGGCGACATCGACCTTACCACGCCCATTCCGAGTGTGTCGATGATGACCGATGTGTAAGGGGCTTCCTTGGCCTTGCGAAACGCGGCAGGTGTGGGAATGGCGGAATCGGCCGATGCAACCGACCAAGTAGGCGCGGCTGCCGCGGCAGCGACGCGCTTGGCGGCGGGCGTGTTCTGCCAGCGCTCGGGAATCGGCGCTTGGACGGTCACCTGGACTACGGTGTCCTTGCCGATCTGCACTCGGCGCTCGGAGACCACGGTCACGCTGTCGAGCATCCCGCTGATTTCCTGATTGATGCGTTCGTCCATCGCGTAGTTCCTGCCGTTCCCCACGTAGGTAATCGACGTGCCGCGAGCGGCCTGGATCAGGTTTGCCACTGCCTTAGCCTGTGCGTAGCCTTTCGCCTGAAGGTAGGCCTTGGCGCGGTTGGGCTGCTCTTGGACGGTCGGCATGGCGCCTTCGCCGGTGGCGGTAAGAAAACCCAAGTTTGCCGCTTTGCCGAGGGGGGACGAGCTCTGCGGCTTGGAAACTAACGAGGCCGTATGAGGAGCGGTTGCCGCGGCTGCGGCAGTGACGAAGACCAACAGCAGGACAAACGACAAGAAGGCGGTTCTCATTTTCATCATCCTTTCGGTTGAGTTGTCCTACGGTCGAAAGTGGCCGACGTGCGCTATCATCAGACGATACGTGCGCCGTTCGATTGCCAATGAACCAGGACGGGATTTCTGCTATACTGTAATCTACTGAAGTTGGCGAGCCGGCAAGAAGGAGGCGTCGACCTTATGATAGCCAGAGACCCGAATTGGGGACTGCTGCAGCCTGTTATCAGGCGCGAGGTGCAGGACGTGAGCGAGCCGAACCTGCTGCGCGAGATGTTTCCATATCTCGAAGTGCCGCGGGTGCTTTTCGACGGCAGAAGCGTGCCGATGGAACCGGCAAGGGAGTTTTTCATCACGGATACGACCTTCCGCGACGGCCAGCAAGCACGCGCCCCCTACAAAGTCGAGCACGTAGTCAGGCTCTACGATATGCTGAGCAGGCTCGGCGGGCCGCACGGCGTCATTCGGGCGACCGAGTTCTTCCTATACAGCGAAGTCGATCGCCAGGCGATTATCAAGTGTCGCGAACTCGGCCATCGTTACCCGGAGATCACCGGCTGGATCCGGGCCAACAAGGACGACTTTCGCCTCGTCAAGGAAATGGGCCTGCGTGAGACCGGAATCCTGACCTCTGCCTCAGACTATCACATCTTTCTGAAGTTCAAGAAAACGCGCTCGCAGATGCTGGAGCACTACATCGACCTGGTCACGACGGCGCTTGAGTCCGGCCTGGACGCCGTTCGATGCCACCTCGAGGACATTACCCGCGCCGATTTCGACGGGTTCATCATCCCGTTCGTTCAGAAGCTGATGAACGTCGCGGCGGACGCAGGCAAGGTCGTCAAGATCAGGCTATGCGACACAATGGGCTACGGACTGCCGTATCCCGAGGCTGCCCTGCCGCGAAGCGTGCCTAAGATGATTCACACGATGGTTCACGAGTGCGGCGTGCCCAACGAGTGGCTGGAATGGCACGGACACAACGACTTTCATAAGGTCTTGGTGAACGCGACTACAGCCTGGCTCTACGGCTGTGCGGCGGCCAACTGTGCCCTGCTCGGCTTTGGCGAACGAACCGGCAACCCGCCGCTTGAGGGCGCGATCATGGACTATATCTCTCTACGCGGCGACACTAACGGCGTGGACACGCGCGTAATAACTGAGATCGCCGACTACTTCCGGACCGAAATCGGTGCGGCGATCCCTGCCAGCTATCCGTTTGTCGGGACGAACTTCAACGTCACCTCGGCAGGCATACACGCCGACGGCATGCTCAAAAACGAGGAAATCTACAACATCTTCGATACCGACAAGATTCTCAACCGGCCGGCCAGAGTCAACGTAACCGACAAGTCAGGCATCGCGGGCATCGCGCACTGGGTCAACAGTTACCTTGGCCTGAAACCCGAATCGGCGCTCGATAAGCGGCACCCCGGCCTGGCGGGTATCTATGAGTGGGTCAAGGAGCAATACGCGCAGGGAAGGGTGACGTCGATTTCGGACGAGGAGATGCTGATGCAGGCGCGAATGCATCTGCCTGAGTACTTCAAGAGCGATTTCGACAAACTCCGCGATCACGCACTTGATCTTTCGGAAAAGATTATCGAGAGGCTGGCGGCGGATCCCGCCGTGCGCAGCATGAACGCGGAGCGCATCGAACCGGTGCTCGAAAAGGCCGTCCACCAGCACATCTTTATCCAGTTCATCTACGTTACCGATATGTCCGGCAAGAAGATCACCCATAACATCACTCAGCCGGAGTACAAAGACAAGTATGGGACATTTGGGCTGCACGAGGACTTTTCGGACAGGGACTGGTTCAACGGCGCGCTGGACGAGGGCGGGGTGTTCATCACCGATTTCTACAAGTCCCGCATCACGGGCGCGCTGTGCATCACGGTTTCCGCGCCGCTGCTCGACGACGACGGCAACTCTATCGGCGTAATCGGCGCGGACCTGCGGTTTGAGGAACTCGCGAGGATGAGCGAGGCGATGGTGTGAAGGGAGATCGCGAAAGGGAGAAAGCTAGAAAGCGAGAAATGGGCATTGAGCGGCGGGAGAGATCCCGCCGCTTTTGTATGCCGGACACTTGAAGCGTTGGCGAAACGGTTGAGGCCCGCTGCAACAACCACGGCAATTGGCCGGCTTGACAAGCGGCGGAGCCCCTGCGATCAACGTCAATTGGCGGCCAGGAGGATAGCCGCTGGGCCTTCGGGGCGAAACGCAGCCCCCAAATATCGTCGCCGAGAGGCTCTCCGGATCGAAAAGCGGCCGCTTGGCGGGCAAGAATAAGCGTACATCACCTATTGACAACACCGCTCGAACGCGGCATAATGTCGTGTAAGATCGAACAGCCGTTCCTTCACGGTCACATGTGTGATGAACCGCAAAACAAACTCAAAGCCCGGTTCTGAGCGTGAGTTTGTTCCGCCGAAGAGCGTGGATACCCGCCCCTTCCATTCCCTTGTTGTCTCGGCATTTCGGCTATCGACTGTCTCACTCCGCGCACCAGCCTCGTTAGCTGCCGATTGCTTGCTCAGTCCAGATTCGAAATCCCGAAGCAAGCACTGCGCGGATTAGCGACCGGCGCGCCAGCGCTCGGCGATCTCGCGGTCGGTGGCGGTGTGGTTGCTCTTTGCGCCGAGAAAGTGGTAGCCGGAGGCGCCGTAGACGGCGAAGGGGCGGTTGACGAGGATGCGGTCGAGGTACTTCAGGTGCCAGGCGGTGAAGTGGACGAACAGCTCCATCAGCTTGCGACCTAACCTGCTCCTGGGAAATGAAAGCATGAAATACTCGTAGGCCCAACCGAGTGCCATTCCGGGGCCGGTGCAGGTGCCGCAGTCGATCTCCTTGAAGCGCCTGAAGAGGCGGCGGTAGCCCTGGATGGTGAAGCGGGTGAAGTCGTAGGGCGCGCCGTGCATCTGCTGCATGAACGGCGTCTCGGCGTAGACCAGGCCGCCGTCCTTGAGCACTCTATGAATCTCATCGACGCAGCGATAGGGGTCGGCGACGTGCTCCAGCACCGCCTGGGCAACCACGCCGTCGAAGCTTGCGTCCGCGAACGGTATGTCGTGGGCGTCACAGATGAGCTTCGTTCGCGGCCCGAACGCCACGTCTGTGTCCACGAGCTCGATCTCGCCTCGTTCGATCAATGGCGCCATGCACAGCCCTTCGACGCTGCCGCCCAGCACCAGCACTTTCGGCGCGTTCGACTGTTCAAGAAGCAGCCGAGCCAGCTTATCGTAGTTGGCCCTGCCCCTGACGTTGAGAACCAGGCTCGGAGTCAGCCGATCCATTACCCTTGCGACGCGACTGCGGGGCCGGGCGTCGAAGAACGTCGCGCGCTGCTGAGTGAAGTCCTCGATGGAAAACAGGCTGTTGCGGTCATTGATGAGCACCGCCACGCCTTCTATGATGGGGAACCGGGCGGCGCAGTCGGGGTTGGCGCAGTTAAGATGCGCATCGTCGGCGGCCAACTCCGCCCTGCAGGCCGGGCAGCGCAAGAGGTTCAGAATTTCGTCTGAAAGCTTAGTATCGCTGCAGGTAGTCTCGTCTGGCACAGGCTAAGTATATTCTGGCAAGCCCTTTGAGTCAACCGGTGGACGCGCACGAGTATGCTTCGGTGCAAAAAGCCTTCCGAAGCATACTCGTGCTCGCAAGACTGAACAGACACCCTGGTATAAATACCAATTGCCGGTGGGCTACCTGTGCAGTATAATACAAGAAAGAGCCGCTTTCTTGGACATCACCGCACGGGTTTGTTTCATGAGGCTGGACAAACACAGCCGCATTCGGGAGGAAAGGATGAGACCTCGTAAGTACTTCGGCGGCAAGCACTACGAGCGCCTGCCGGATCACATCGTAGTCAAGCTGGCGCAGGCCGGAGACGTTAGCGCTTCGGAGTTCCTGTTATACAAATATCGCAGCCTGGTACGCACCAAAATTCGGTCGTATTTCCTGGTCGGGGCGGAAAAGGACGACCTGCTGCAGATCGGCATGATTGGGTTATGGCAGGCGATTATGGACTACTCGCCGGACAAGGATATCTCGTTCCTGTCGTTTGCGCGAATCTGCATCGAGCGGCACGTCATCACTGCAATCAAAACGGCGACCCGGCGCAAGCAGGTGCCCCTCAACAGCGCCGTATCACTGGAATGCTGCGCGGAGGAAACCGACGCCGACTTCAACCTCACGGAGGTTCTTGTCTCCGGGTCGTTTCTGGACCCGGAGGAATTGGTGATCCGACGAGAGGACGGCCGTGAGCTGCGCGAGGCGCTGCGGACGCTGCTTTCGCGGTTTGAGTGGGAAGTGCTCAAGCGCTACAACGTCGGCAAGACCTATCGCGAGATAGCCTCCGACCTCGAATGCAACACCAAGTCCATCGACAACGCGCTTGGCCGTATAAAGCGCAAGATGATGGCTCGGCCGGCCGTGGAAGCTTAGCCCTTTGTACCGTGGCCCTATGAATTGGGGCCGCTGACCGTGTCCACGCCGGTTGCGTCGGCCGGGTTATCGGGCAGCGTTGGGCCACCGATGACCCGGATGTCAGACTGTCTTCTTGGAATCAGCAACCGGATGCTGGTTGTATCGGGCAGCAGTTCGGTCGCGTTGACAAGGCCGGTCACCACGGCGAAGTTGTGCAAGGACGGGTTGGTCAGTCCTTGCGAATTGACCCTGATGCCGACGTTGCCGGAGCCGTCGAGCAGACCGGATCCGTCGTCGATATAAAAATAGCCCTCGCCGACGGCGGTCACCTCGCCCCAGGTTGTGACAAGCAGGCAGACGTTGTTAAGCCCGACCGCGCCGTCAATGCCCCTCGTAAGCTCGTTGCGCGCGCTCCCACCCACCCAGGTATTTCTCATTGCGAGAGGACGCGCGGGGTTACCTGCCGACTCGACCGTTATCGTCTCCGGGCTAATCTGGCGCGTATACACGGGCGTCTGCATCTGCCCGACGACGGTCACGTTCTGTCCCACATCGAGCGCCGCGCCGGTCAGCAGCCGCACAGCCGCCGACCGATCGGGTTCCTCTATCCACGCGTAGGGCGAGACCACGCCGGTGACGGTCTTACCCGTAAGCGCGACCCACACGGCGTCCGATAGACCCAACGCGGCGGCTATGCTTCCCGGCGCTTCCACCGCTCTTATGCCGCCGGAGCTAGCCGTGGACTGCAGTCCTGCGCCGTTGGTCGCGCGAACGTTGACATAGCACACCTGGCCATTGGCAAAGCTCATATCGGCGCGCAGCATTCCGAGCGCCAGTCCCACATCCGTCCAGCCGACAATGTCCGCCGCACCGGCCGAAGAACCGACGGAATATTCGAATTCGGAGATGTAGGACTCGGGGTCGTCGGCATCCCAAGACGCCGAAATGTTCGTTCGAGTGGTCCAGGGCTGAGCTAATGGGCCCGTTATTACGGGCGCCGTCGTATCGACCTTTGTGCCGCTCGACGCGCCCATCGCACTCTGATTGCCGGCGGCGTCGATCGCGACCACGGCGACATAGTATGTCGCGCCGTTTGCAAGCGAGAGGCCGGTGGCCGTGAGGCTGGAGGACGCGCCGTTGGAAGTCCACGTGCGCGTATCGGTCGAGCCGGGCGATGTGCCGATGGCGTAGCGATACTCCGCGATGCCGCTGTAGCTGTCGTCGGCAACCCACGTCGCGGTCAACCGGCTTGTGGAGGTGGCATATCTGGGCGCCGCAACGACGGGCGTGGTGGGCGGGACGGTGTCGGGATGGCTGTTTGCATCCTTGGGATCGGTGCCGGCCTGGCACTCCTCGGCGTTGGTGAAGTCATCGTCGTCGAAGTCCTGCAGGCCGTCGGCGGGGTCGTATTGGTCGAAGCCGTAGGCGACCTCGCAGGCGTCGTCCATGCCGTCGTTGTCGTCGTCAGGGTCGCTGATGTCGGGAATCGTGTCTTCGTCGTGGTCGAGTCCGACATTGGCCGCGACCTCGTTGCTGGGAACGGATTCTTGGGCGGCATCGGCGGCCGTAACGACGTAGTAGTAGTCGTGATCGAGTTCCACTTCCAGGTCGAGATAATGGGTTGACTGCGCCGTTCCGAGAGGCGAATGGCTGCCCGGCGCGTCGCCGCGGTAGATTTTGAAATGATCCGCGCCGGGATGGTCCCACGTAAGCTCGATCCCCCCTGAGACCGAGTCTGCGTAGGCGGTCAGGTTCTGCGGCGGCGGAATCCTGCCGATGTCGGTGACGAAGGCATTGTTGGACTCGTTGGTCTCAACGATGACGTTCGTGGCATCAGCCAGCACGGTCAGAACGTGCGGGCAGCCGTCGGCGATCCAGGTCTGGTGCAGGTCTATCGAGCCCTGGCCGGTCAACATGCTCACGTTCTGCGAGCCGATAGGGCCGGTGTCAAGCATGAAGTCCACGTTGAAGCCGAACGCGCGCTGGTTGCCCGCGTTGCGCACGTGCGCCGTGATCGTGACCTGTTCTCCGGGCAGTGGCCGCTCCTTGTCGAGGGTGACCGAGTCGATCAGCAAATCGGGACCGCGGCCGATCTCGAGCAGGTAGATGCCGTCGTAGCCCTGCCCGAACTGCGCGCCCGGCAAGGCTCCCTCTTTCTTGACATAGACGATCCGGATTATATCGGACCCATCGACGTCGAAGTCCACCTGCCACTTGGTGGAGTTGTCGTTGGTGAGAAACGCGGTGCCGCCCCAGTTGGTGCAGGTGGGCATGCCCGCGTAGCGGAGGTTCATTGCGACCTGGCCGTTGTAGCCGTATTGGCCGGCAGCCGGGAATCCGCGCCAGATGGCGACGGTCTGGTTCATCATGTCGCATCTGACCTTGGATTCGAGGCACCTAGGTGCCTCGGCGGTGTTGCTGACCGGCGCGACGACCGGTGGGTTTGCCGAGAAGCACGCCGACCACAGCCGCTCGTCCGGCCCGTCCTGGACTGCTTGACCCTTCGAATTGTCGCCGCGGGTGTTGAAGAGCACTATGGCGGAGCCTGCGCCGTCGTAGGTAACCGCCGGGGACAGCGCCCCCGACGGCCACGTGTTCTGAACGACCATCGGTCCCCACGCCGCGTTCTGAGCGCTGTAGCTGCGAGTCGCGACGAAGCGATCGCCGTTGGTGGTAAAGCTGCCGTCGGCGTCGCGCTCCCAGGCGACCATAATGTCTCCGTTGGTGTTCATGGCCGCGTCCGGCTGGGCGTCGCAGGTGTTGTCGGCAACCGGGGAGAGCAGGAATGGGTTGGACCAGGTTTGGGTCGCGCCGTTATAGGTGGCGGCATAGATGTCCCAGGTCGGGTTGTAGTTGGTCTCGTCGCGCTGCACGCCTTGTATGGGGGTGTAGTTCTCGCGAACCCAAACGGCGACGGCATTGCCGTGGTTCTGGTCCGCGCCCAGCGACACGAGACCGTCGCCGTGATGGGCCGGAAACTGCGGGTTCTTGGCTGCCGCGGTGTCGTCGGTAAGCTTCTTTGCCCCGAGGGGGCTCCACTGGATGGTCTTGTTGACGGCGTTGTAGACGCCGGTGATGTAGTAGAGCTCCTGTTCCTTGATGGTATTGGGAATGGAGTTCCAGTCGGCGTTCTTGGCCAGCTCGTTCTGTGTCCAGACGAGCATAATCTTGTTCATGTCCGTATAGATGACCTTGGGGTCCGTCTCATATTTCTGGTTGTTCGCGGCAAAGACGGGAGCCGGCGCGCTCCAGCCGCCGGCCACAGTCGGACGGTAGGAGTAGTAGAGCTCAGGATTGACGCTGTCGGCGGGGTCGGTGTCGTGAAGCCAGACGCAGACCGTGCTCGTGCCTTCCTTGTCGCAGGCGATGGTGGGCGAGTTGAACAGGAAGTCGTTGGCGTCCGACTGCGCCCTGACCGCGGCCTTGGCCCCGCAGTTGACGGGTATGCAGTCGGGGTTCGGCCAGCCGTATTTCCAGGGCGGATCGGGATATGTGGTGGTGTAAAGGTCGCCTTCCCACACTCCCCAGCCCACCGAACCGTAGACGGTGCAATCCACCTTGAACTGCGCGCAGGGTTCGAACTGGAAATACATGTTTTCGTGCTGGGCGTCGGGCATGTGCAGGATCAGCGGCATGTCGCAGCAGAAGTCCGGCTCGGCCTTGAAGCCGAGTTTGGCCAGCCCCTCGTAGATTTCGATGAATGCGTCGAATGTGACGGTGAAGCCGATGGTCGGCGTGTAGACCATCGACTCGAGGCCGAGTCCGCTGTTGAGGCGCCCGTCGATGGTGAATTGTGCGCTGAACCCGATCTCGGTGCTGAGGCCGGCGTGGTATTCGACAGGAACCGGCCCTGCCATGATCACGCCCCGATAGTCATACGACGGCCCCTCGATGCTTTTTTCGTACTTGTTGGGCGAGAAAATCGGGATCTTGTAGAAAAGCAGATTGCGGGCGTATTCGGGATTGATCGTGCCCTGCATCGGCTGATAGTCGAGCGGGAATGTCTGCCTGTAGAGCTCCTGACTGAGCAGGGTCGCGTCGAGCAGTCCCTGACCCCAGTAAGTCCAGTATTCCTTGTTGCGGTTGTAGCCGTCCACCTTGAAGTGCTCGATTATGTCGATGCGGCTGATGAAGTGGTTTTCGAGCGTGAACAGGCCGGCGGCGTCGATGTCGTAATCGTAGTCTATGCTGATGTATTGCGGGGGCGGCCAGGGGTTGACGACCTGGGGAACCTTGCAGCGGAACGTGTATTCCTTGAGAGCGGAGTCATAGGACGCGCTCTTGTCATAGGCCCACCACGAATTCCACCACGATGGCGGCCCGATGACGTGAATGAGCACGTATTTGATCTCCGATCCCTCGGCCGGGTTCGAGTTGTTGTATGCCCGCACTTCGAGGAAGTTCGCTCCCTGCGGCAGGGCCCCCATATTGAAGGATGCCTGATAAGGCGGGCCATCGGTATCGGATACAGTGCCACAGTTCTGGATGGTGAAATCCACGCGGCTGACGCCGTTTCCGTTGGCAGGAACGCTGACTGATGCAGTAAACGTGTTCCAGACGTCCACTCCCACGCCGGTGATGAACACTCCCACCGAGCCGTCGGTGTCCGTGCCCATGCCGTCCACGGATGCCTTGACGCTGTCGATGATCGGCGCGGCCGGGGTTACTATCTGAATCTGGGTGATCGACTCATTCTCGGCACACTGCAGGCCGCGCGCGTCGGAGTCGATCGAATCGTCGTCAGTGACCGTCACGGACGCGTTCCACAGGCCGACCCCGATATCGCTGCCGTGTTTGTTGAACGATGGGGCCGGCGTGTCGAATGCAACCGTCCTTGCAGGATTTTCAACATCGGTAAAGACCCAGTGGTAGTTGGTGATGTTGTCTACCGAGTCGTCGTCGTGGGCCACGCAGGTGAAGAATATC
>Ga0272448_1009055_pt1 | contig 10238 bp, 8 predicted proteins | sample YNPCB0191_FD_202220 | JGI IMG/M metagenome (GOLD analysis project Ga0272448, IMG submission 202220) | Hot spring sediment microbial communities from Yellowstone National Park, WY, United States - YNP-CB-019-1 | ecosystem: Environmental > Aquatic > Thermal springs > Hot (42-90C) > Sediment... | reverse complement strand
CCACGGCCTTGCCCAAGAGGAGGCACTGGCGGGGAGGGAGGGACCTGACGATGCTCTTCACTGTCTGGGCATCCGTCATCGATGCCTGGGCGACCGTCTCGAGGTCCCTGTCGTTTGTGAAATTGTAAAGAAATACGTTATCGGCCTGCCTGTACACGCCCAGGCCGAGGGCGTCGGGCTGGTTGGTCACAAAGATGGTGAAGATGCCGTAGTGCCTCATCCTGGTGATCAGGTCCTCCCAATAGGTCTGCCTAAGATAGAGGTGAGCCTCTTCTGCGAAGAGGAAGATGGGCGGAAGGACTCTCTGTTCGAGCATTTCCACCATCTTGGCAAGCAGCGCTTCCACGATCAGACGACGCAGGAGGGGGTTGACGCCACCCATCGAAATGATGACGGCACCTCCTGAAGAGAAGGACGAATAGATATCGTCCAGTCGAACTTCATACCTGTCAGAGTCCGTAAAGAGGCCCGATGACAGGAGGCTGTAGTACCTTGACAATAGGGCGTCCCTGACCAGCTCGTTGCAGTGCCAGTGCTGTATGACTTCCTCCATGTCCCTGAGGTTAATCCTGCCAGAGCTCTCCAAGTAATCCCAGACCCTGAGGAACTCCCTCAGGGTGGCGCCTGGGACGTCCAACACGTTCTGCAGCAGGTCCATCATTATGCGCCTCCCAAGGTACCTGATGGAGAACTTAAGGTTGTGGCCGGGCTGCAGGACCTTGATCTTGGATGCATACTTGCTGGCCCCGCCCTCCTTCGTGAAAGCAAGGCCACCGTATTCGTTGTTCAGGTCGAAGATGAGCAGGTAGGCGCCGTAGTCAAGAAGGCCCGTTGCGAGCAGCTTCGCAAGGTGGGACTTGCCTGCCTCCTTCCTGCCCGTGATGATGCTGAGGCGGCCGTCCAGGTCCTCGGCGTTGATGCTGAATTCCTCACCGGAAAGGGTCTTTCCGATGGCCACGCTCCTGCCTCCCTTCTTCTGCATGAGCCCGTAAAGCTCCTGCAGGGGAAGCTTGGCGATGCGGCTCATGCTCCTGCTTGGAAGCCAGCCCATGTCCGGGAGGACGTTGCCCCTGTCCACGACGCATCTGATCTTGCACTTCAGTATCTTCGCGTCCTTTATCATGTAGGACAGGCTGGTCAGTTGCAGGGGGTCGCTATGCATAATCTCCGAGGTGGAAAAGAGCTCATCTCTTAGCAGCTCCTCCTGGACGCCCAGAGAGTCCAAGTAGGAATCGTCGTAGACCTGAATGATGAGGGCCATGCCGTCCCTGTCGTCCTGGATCTTCACGTAGTCGCCCTTCTTGAAGTCGTCCTCGGGCATCGATAAGATGAGGACTTCGTCCCCCTGCTTCGCTAGTATCTTCAGCTTACTGTCCGCCTCCCTGACATGCTGAGCGTTCCGAGGACTGTCCTTCTTAGGTTGCCAGAGGGGAGGATGGTGACCTGGGCCCTTCTGGTCAGCTGGCTCTTGACTATGGCCTCCTCAGACGCCGTAAAGATGGAGAGGAAATGGGCTGCTCTGAGCGTCTCGGGGTAACCTCGCACAAGTACGTCGCTAGAGATCACGGTGGAGAGGACGTCGTCGGGGTCCTCGTCGGTGGGCAGATCCACCCTAAAGGGGATACCGTCGGCCGTCAGCCTCGTCAAGTATGACCTGCCCTGCAGGTCGCTCACAAATACCTTGATGTGTTCGGTCACTTCAACGAAGGAGGCGTAGGCGTCGTCATCGAAAAGCTGGCTCTCCATCCTCTGTATGGCCTTGAGTTTAGTTCCTTTGGTGAAGGCAGCCACCTTTGTCGAATTGGCCGCGCACTGCCAAAGTAGCTGCTTGAGGGGACGGCCCCTGGGCTCGAATACGGAAGGCTTTAGGGAACCGTCTATGAGCATCAACCCTTGCTCGAGGCCGGTGGAGACCTCGTACGCCAGCATCCTCTCCGTTACGACCCTGATCATCCTCATGGCCATCTTAGGGTCGGAGAGGAGGAGGTGTTTGGGTACGGGTTTCTCCAGCAGCCCGAGCAGGGTGTGGACACTGTCGTCGCCCACGTACACTATATTGGGGCCGACCATTATGGAGTTCCTTGTTCCTCCGATGTTGAAGGCTATTGCGGCTTTCGAGGCATATACGGCACCGTCGTCCGTCTCCGCGACTTGAATGACGCTGGAATCGAGGGCGGCGACGTCACGCCTTGTGCCGCTGAATTGGATGGGCCTTATGGGAAGGGTCGCTCCTTCGCTCTTCCAGCCCATCATGGGCTCTGCGTCCTCTCCCCTTTTGATCAAGACCAGCTTCTTCCCTTGGAGGCCGGAGAAGCTGTTGGTCGAGAGTTCGGCGAATTGCCCCAGAGCGTCGCTGGAGAGGATAACGTTTAATTGCCTGTTCAACTTGACCAACAACAGCATAGGTTAGTTGACTAAATAAATGTTGCGCAACTTGATTTTGCACAACAAGAAAGGCGCACAAGATTGAGCACCAACAACATCCACATCAAGTTGAAGAGGGGAGGATGGGAAGTGGAGCTGGACTGCCCAGAGGACAGGGTGAGCGAAGTGATATCCAAGGTGCTGGCGGGGTTGAACGTGACCGCTGCCTCTGAAGCCAGCCTCCAAACCTCCGAGAAGGGAGAAAGGGGAATAACCTGCAAGGTCCTCTTGGAGCAGCTCTGGCGCGAATCGTGGTTTTCGACTGCAAAGGGCCTCTCGGAAGTGGATGAGGAGCTGAGCAGAAGGGGTTATCACTACGATAAGACGGCCGTCTCCCACAGCCTCACCGACCTAGTCAGGGAGGGAGTGCTGAGCAGGGACGGTACACCCAGGAGCTATCGCTATGTGCAGAAGAAGCCACCCGACGCCGCCTTAGCCAAGCTTCCCTAAGGACTTGGCCAGCCAGTTGACGCCAGCCGTGGTTATGTAGTAGAATACGCCGTTGTCCGACGCCAAACGGTCCACATGGCCAGCTTTTACGAGCTCACTCAGGCGGGAACTTATGCTTTTCGGGTTCAAGCCCGTCAGCCTCTCCAAGTCCTGAAGGGTGGCCCTGTAGGTCTCGAGTTTGGCTGCCTCGAAGCCGATCTTGACGGCGACCAGCTGAAGCATAATGAGCATCTTGTCGCTCAGCTTGGCGTCCGTGATGACCCGCGGGCCCTCGGGGGTGATGCGAACGTACTCTTGAAACATGTTCGTGAGCTCGGCCAAGCTGTAGTTCAGGACCAGAGCCTTGGCGAGTTCCAGAGTGGGGATCTGCTGCGCCAAGATGCGATTGAAGCTGGAGGCCACTTCTTCGGGCGAGCCGATCAGGTCAGCCTCGAAGCCATCGAAGCTGACGTGCACTCGAAGTTCCTTCTTCTCTGACATCTACTTCAAACCTCACTGTTGCTGAACGAGACCCTCTTGCACAGAAGTACCCTCTGACGGCGTTAAAAGACTTGTGGATAACGTGTAAAGGTATTCGCCGTCGCTGCCCTTGAAGCGCCTGAGCTTTCCCTCTTGAGCCAGCCTCAGGAGGGCCACGGCCACGGACTGGCGAGGGTACACAAGGCCGTAGGATTCGAGCGCCGCCTTAACCTCCACCAGGCGACGAGGCGTCTTGCCCCACGTAGATGCGAAGAGCTTCGTCGTGATGCTGGGCAGGGACTCGCCCTTATCCACCTTGAGCTCTGGCAGGTCGTGCAGAAGAGAAGCCTGCTGCCCGCCTTCCTGGGAAGTAAGCGCGGGCTGTCCGGCTGAAGGCTGCGCAGGAATTGTCGCTGCCATCTTGCCCGTTACCAGGGGAATGAGGTCTAGGAGGCCCCCCAGAGAGTCCTTTGGACCCTCAATTTCAACTTCGTTTGCACCCATCTTGACTTTGATCCTTACGTTGTCGGAAGACATCGCAAACAGCTTTGTAGAGCAGGTGATATAATGGTTTCCTGCGTGCTTCACGAAGAGAGTTCTAGGGTGGTTAAGTAGTATTTACTCGACCGTTTTCGCAAGCGATTGCTTTAATTGTCTTCTCAGCTCCTCACTCACCTTCGCGCCGTCCGCCCTGCCCTTAGCCTTTGCCATTACGCGACCCATAAGCATGCTGAAGGCCGCCTCGCCCTTGGTTGTTACGGAGGCTTCGTTCTCCTTTATGACCGATGCCACCAGGCTTACAAGCTCTTCGTCCGTCATGGCAACGATGTTCAGGGACTTGACGGCGTCGTCCACGCCTTTGGCCTTGCCTGAAAGCACGGCCCTGAGCACGTCGGGAGCCGCCTCTTTGGCCAGCTTGCCGCCACCGATACGCCCGATGAGCTCCATAAGGAGGTCGGCAGAGGCCTTTTCGGGCTCCAGCCCTTCCCTCTGGAGGCTCACCAGAGTCTCCGTCAGAAAGGTTGCCAAAAAGGTGGGCGCGACCGCCGTCTTCTCCACGGCTTTTTCGAACAGGTCATAGTACTCCGACTCCAGGACGTGCTCCGCCTGCTCTCTGCCCAGCCTATGCTTCTCCATTATCAGGCTCACTTGTTCCTCCCAAGGAGGAGGCAGCTTCTTGGAAGCCTCCTCCACCGCACGTCTGGAAATGGGCAGGGGAGGGATGTCGGTTTCCGGATACATCCTTGCGGAGCCCGGCCTGGGGCGTATGTAACGGGTGCCTCCGTCCTCCATGGGCCCCCTGGTCTCGGCGGGGGGGCCTGAAAGCGCCTGCTTGAGGCGAAGGACCAAGGACTTCATGCACAGAAGGGCCCTAGATTCCTCGCCCACGATCAGGATGAAGGCATCGTTCCTGCCGCATCCAGTCCTGCGCCTCACGGCGTCCACCTCATCCTGTGTCACGCCGTAAGCCGGCAGCTCGTCTGAATGCAGCAGGCCGCCCAATTTGAAGAACCGCGCCACGTCGGCCAGCTCCCTCCCCAGCCTTACGTTCGGCCATCGCTCCTCGGAGAGGTGACCGGCGAAGCCTGGCGCCTTGAGTCCGTACACCTTGTAGCCCCGTCTTAGGCCTGATAGGATGAGGTTGCTCTTTGTATTGACAAAGGACGATCCGCAGTCGATGGGTTCATAAGCTATGTCCGACTCCTTTATGCCCTCTCCTCTGAGCTTCTCTGCCAGCTGGACAAGCCAGAGCTGCCTCTTAGCTTCATAATCTACGACCTTCGCCACCAGGTCGAGTTGCTGGACACCCTTGACTTCGACCACAGGCCCGTCGAATATGGAGACGTTGATGTCCTGGCGGATGGTGCCCAACCCTCTGGCCACTCGGCCCGTCGACTTGAGCAGCCTTCCCACTGCGGCCGCCACCTCCTCCACTTCCTCCGGCGAAGCCGTCACAGGCGCAAGGGAGATTTCGATGAGAGGAATCCCCAGCCTGTCCAGAGCGAAGTCCCTCTCACCCTCCCTTTCGTCCAAGTTCCTAGCTGCGTCCTCCTCCAGGGTGACAGAGAGCACGGGGACGTCGCCTATGGAGGTCTTCACGGCTCCGCCCAGGGCCACGACCATTGTCCTCTGGAAGCCGGTAGTGTTGCTGCCGTCGATGACCATCTTCCTCATGACGTGTATTTCGTCAACCACCTTAGACCCCAGAAGCGAAGAGACCATCAAAGCGCTCTCCAGTGCCTCTCCGTTCAGGTCATGAGGGGGCTCTTCGTCGGCCTCCACAAGGCAGCTGGAGTCGGAGCCCGCATGGTACTTGAGCCACAGGCTCTTGCTTGCTTCGAAGAGGGCGGCAGGGTCCACCTCGCCCAATTCGCTTTGACTTGGACGAAGGCGCCTCAAAAAGACGAGCGAACCGTCTTCCTTCACCTGGCTGCAAGCGCAGAAGAGCTTCTGCTGGGTGCTCAGCTGGCGGTGAATCTCCAAGCCTACCTTGAGGGCGATCTTCTCGGGGTCGTAGGGAAGGGTGCGGGACATCGTCACCTGATCGGCCTCCTGTCCGAGATCTCCCCCCTGAGATTAGCGGCCATTGCTGACTTGAACTCCTGAGCGGTCACGCCCTGACCTGCCAGCCAGCTGGCCTTGGCCAGGGCAACCTCACTCAGCATGTCTCGTAGCGGAACGACGCCCATGCTGAGAAGGTCCCTGCCAGTGTTGTACACCGTCATTCTCACGCTCCCCCAGATGGTCTGGGTGGCCATTCCCACGAAGGCTCCTTCTTCGATCGCCCCCCTAATGGCAGGGTAGAGGGAGCTGGGCACGTGGCCGAGCCCCGTGCCTTCTAGCACGATCGCTTTGCATCCCGACCTGGCTGCCAGCTCGATCAGCCCCGGCTCAAAGCCGGGATGGACCTTGAACAGGGCCACCTTGTCGGAGAACTCTGGCCTGCATCTGAACTTCGACGAGTCGGAACTGCGCAGCGGATGAGGGCCCACGTCGATTTGGACCTCGTCGTTGATGACGTAGCCCACGGGGTCGACGTTGACGGACTGAAAGGCGTCCCGCCTGCTCGAGTGGTTCTTCCTCACTCTCACTCCGAGGTGAACGGCTAGCCTGTCGTCGTCCATTCCCGCGTGCATCACCACAAAGACGCCAGCTATGGGCGACTTCGACGCCACCCTCACGGCGCCCACCAAGTTGGTGGCCGCGTCTGACGACGGCCTATCGCTGGAGCGTTGAGAGCCCACGACGACGACCGGCAGGGGGAGGCCTTCAAGCGCGAACGTAAGGGCCGCTGCCGTGTAGTGAAGCGTGTCTGTGCCGTGAGTGATGACGATCCCGTCGTACCCCTCAGTCACGGCTTCCCCCACGCGCTTGGCCAAAAGGGACCAGTGGCGCGGAGTCATGTTTTCGCTGTATATGTTAAACAAAGCGTGAGTCTCCACTTCGGCAACGGAGGCCAGCTCGGGGACAAGGTGATAGAGCTCTTCGGAGCTCAGGGCGGGCTTCACGCCGCCCGTCCTGTAATCGATGCGACTTGCGATGGTGCCGCCCGTTCCTATGACAAGGACTCTTGGGAGGCCCTCCACTAGCTTCGGCCTTGGAGGCGTGCGGAAGGTGGGCTCCGTCCCCCTTGCAAGGACCTCGATATCACTGACCCTGCTTGCCAGTATGCCCGTGTTATATCCCGTCTTCAGCTTGACCACGATGTGCTCGTCGTCGGCGAGCTCGTAGCGCGGCATAAGGATGCCTTCGATCACGCTGTCCTCCGTGTGAAGGCGGACTTCATCGCCAACGGCGACATCGAAGGACTTCAGCTTCTTCAGAGAGGCTCCCCTATAGCCTTCAAGGACCATGTGCTTGATCGTCCTGAAGAAGCTGGACGCCCGTGTATTATATTATATTTGCCTTTTCTGCTACAGAACCCGGAGGAGGGCGTCGACAAAGAACTGGGTCGCCCAGGTGGTCGCCTTGCCGTCGAAGTCCACAGACATCACGTCACACCTGTTGCGCATCAGCGACCAGCGACTGAGGAGATAGAGCAGTCGCCTGACCGATGCGCTGCGTCTGGGCTCAGGGACGATCCACGGCAGCGCCCCCCTGTAGGGCCCCGATTTGAGCATCTGAGACATCAGCCACGTGAGGGATTTGAAAGCAAGGGCTCTGGAGCCTTCGTCGGCCGTCTGTTTGAAGCGCAAGATCAGCGCGTTGGCAGCCTGCGCAGTGGCCGGGGTCTGACGGAAGTTGCAAAGAGGCTTCGGCTCCTTCCCCCCTCTTCCGCTGTAGAAGGCGAAATAGCCACCATCTTCGCCTCCCGCCCGCGCCGTCCAGTCCAATGCTCGCCTCTCGTTCTCAGCCGCCGACGGATGGTGCAGCGTAGTGGAGAGGTCGTGAAGAGGGAAGTTCATCAAGTTGTAGAGCGGGTAAAGGGAGAAGTGAGTGTAGACCCTATGCTGCATTCTCTTCAGGGTCAGGCTGTAAAGGGTGGGAAAGGTGCCATCATCGTGCTGGACTGCCAGCCCCCACTTGATCGAGTCCCAGAGGCGACTCCTCTGCTCCTCCAGGAAGGGGCCCAAAGTGTCCTCTCGGGTGAGCAGCATTACGGGAATGCAGATAGCTTCGTAGGGATAGAGCGTATTGGAAGGCGCCCCAACGTCCAGGGGGAGGCTGTCCCTGAATCCAGAGTTGACGCCGTCCGAATAGAACATCACGTCAAGGAGCCAATCGACGCCCAAGAGCGCAGCGTCGAGGTACTTCCTCAGTCCCGTGAAGGCAAACGCGTCGGCCAAGGCCGCCACTACGACTGCGTTGGGGTAGGCGTAGAGGTAGGGGTGAAGGCGTCGGCTTCCGAGGTAGAACCTGTCGTAGAAGCCCCCTCTGGCGGCGTCGACCTGACCCAGGTACTGATACTTAAGGCAGGAGTCGGCGGCCCTCACGGCCGCATCGATGAAGCCCTTGGAGCTGTCCCACTCGTGCAGGCGCAGAAGCAGCTCCACAGAGTAGGCCGTGATCTCTGTGAATATGAAGTGCTCGTCACCCCTCCTGACGGGTTTGAGGATGTTCGTCACCCCGATGAAGCCGCCGTCGGAAGGATCCTGCCTGGAAAGCAGGTGACGTATCGATCCTTCTAGAGCGCCGCTCAGGCTAGCCACTTCTGCCGACACTTTGTTCTGCACGAGCCGTCTCTCCCGCATTCTAAAAAGTATTTAGGAGGTGAGCGACGCGAGGAACCATCGGCCGCCTTGAAGATACTCGGGTTCTGCAACGTTGACTTCGCCCAGCCCTGGGGAGACAGCGTTAGGGTGGGCGGGCTCATGGGGGGGCTCGCGACGAGGGGGCACGAGATCCAGGTCATCTCGTCCAGGCCCGAGTTCAACATTTCTCGTCCCCAGAAGACTTGGATGCCGCAGGGTGGCATCAGGGTTCACGAAACGATGTTCGGAGGGTGGATGAGATTGCCGCCGCCGGTGGACAGGCCCAACAGCTTCGTGAGGAGGAGCTGCGCGTCGCTCTTGATGACAAGGAAGGCGGAAGAGCTCTCCGCCGAGTGGAAGTTCGATGCGTGTTACGCCCTGATGCCTGGAATAGCCAGCAGCCTGCCAGCCATCAGGTTTTCGAGGAAGCATTGCTGCAAGATGGTCCTGGATTTCCCCGACCTTGATGTGTTCATCAGGCCCAAGGCCGTTTCCAAGTTCTCCGTACGCAATTCCGACGCGGTCCTGGTCGTGTCGGACTTCATGAGGCAGGTCGTCAAGAGCTACGGAGCCCCGGAGGCGAAAGTGCACTATGTGCCCAACGGGGTGGACCCTGAGATGTTCGGGCCGGAGAAGGCGAGGGGAGAGCTGGCGGCGCTTCTTGGATCAAGGAAGAAGGTGCTCTATGCCGGCTCTCTTCAAGACATCGACGTGCTGCTGGGCGCAGCCAAGTTACTGGCGAAGAGGAGGCCGGAGGTGGCCTTCGTCGTGGTGGGTGATAACCACTTGAGGGGCCTGACAAAGGAGGACTGGAAGAGCAAGGCGGACCGATGCGGCCTCGGGGGCAGCTTCCTCTTCACGGGGAAGCTTCCGAGGGAGCGCATGCCCGGGCTGATGGCCGAGGCCGACGTCTGCGTTGAGACGATGGGCGACAGGCCCTACTTCCAGGCGGCCCAGCCCATCAAGATCTTGGAGTACATGGCAAGCGGCAGGCCGGTCGTGGCCCCGGACCTCTCCGGAATAAGGGGCGTGATCAAAGACGGGGAAGACGGCTTCCTGGCCAGGGCTGGCGACAGCGAAGACTTTGCGAACAAGATCGAACGGCTGCTGGAATCCGAGGACCTTCGCAGGACCCTTGGCGCCAACGCGAGGAGCGCCGTCTTGAAAGGCTTCACCTGGAAAAAGGCTGCGGAGGCCCTCGAGCGCGTACTGGAAACCACGGCCGCCTAACGTTTATCTGGTCGCCCCTGCACAGCCATCTTCAATTGACTTGAAGACGATCCTTGCAGTGGCCGGCACGAGGCCAGAAATAATCAAGATGGCGCCCGTCATCAAGGCGCTTCGCAGGAGGAAGGGCGTCAGGACGCTCTTCGTCCTCAGCGGCCAGCACTACGACTACGAGATGTCGACGGTATTTATCAAGGACCTGGAGCTGCCACAGCCCGATGAGGTGCTCGACACAGGCTCAGCCAGAGACCCCGTCCAGCTCAGCATCCTGATCAGGGAGCTGTCGGACTTCATCGCGCGCCATCGTGTGGACCTGGTTGTGGCTCAGGGAGATACGAACACGGTTGTTGCGGCGGCGCTGGCTGCCACAAAGAGCGGCGTGCCGTTCGCCCACGTCGAGGCAGGACTGAGGAACTTCGACAGGAGGATGCCCGAGGAGCTCAACAGGATGATAGCCGCAGACCTTGCGGAGATCAACTTCGCACC
>Ga0272448_1009051_pt1 | contig 10241 bp, 5 predicted proteins | sample YNPCB0191_FD_202220 | JGI IMG/M metagenome (GOLD analysis project Ga0272448, IMG submission 202220) | Hot spring sediment microbial communities from Yellowstone National Park, WY, United States - YNP-CB-019-1 | ecosystem: Environmental > Aquatic > Thermal springs > Hot (42-90C) > Sediment... | reverse complement strand
CAAATCGTCCAGATAAACCCAGTAGAAACCGGTATTCATAATGGCGGTTACGGGACCGTCCTTCATGCCCAGAGCGCCAGTAATGTCGGTGGTAACGAAGGCTCGATCGATGAAGGGCGCATCAGAGGAGAGTAGCCAGAAGTCAGACCATTTATTAGCATTACTTGTTGCCTGTGTTCCGTCATACAATTTTGTAGAAGTACCGAAGTTCCGCATCCGGATCCTGGTCTGGGCTGTGTTGAAATCGTCGATTTTATAGGTGAAGATGGATCGTAGATCCCAACCGATTCCAGGAGCATCACTGAAGTTAGAAATTGCCCCATAGTAGACCTTACCATTGTAGGTCAGCTGCGCGAATGCCATGCCGCTGGCCAATAGCGCAATGAGTGAGACTAGGATAATAAGTTTTTTCATGTTAACCTATCCTCCGTTATAGATTTTGGGAGAGCCAACGGCTCCCGTGCTATTTGATTTCAGTATAGCAACCCCCATTTTCGCTGTCAAGCTTTTTTGAGTGAATAATTTGTGCCGCGTTTTGGGAAGCCGCCCCCTGAAATCACTGCCCATATTCGTCGATAAGTATCGGCAAATAAAGGGTTAAAATTCAATGAGGGCGGGGTTAGTTTTTGGTTAGCCGCGGAACGGTAGGAAGCTACGAGGCAGGGAGGAAAAGGCAAGTATCCCCGCAAGTCCAGGGATCAGCGAGAAAATTACAACAAGGGCAGGAAAAAGATCGAGCTGCTACATACGAAAAGAATACATGCAAGAAGCCCAAAAGCCATGGATCTCGTTTCGTGACCCCTTCATAGTTCGATTTCATAGGAGTAGAACAGGGCTACCGATTTTTCCTGCGCGTAGGACTCCACTTCGGGACGGATAGAGTAGGAGACCATGAAGGGGAACACCTCCCCCTGAATCGCACCGAGGGCCTTAAGACGTTCGATCTGTTTCAGGAATCGATCGATATGTTTGATCGAAAGGTGGGCCTTCGCCTCTCCCACCAAGATTACAGGATTGCCTTCCCGTTCCGCCTCCCCGTAGATGTTCACTTCTTCGCTACCCCCCTGATAGGGAAGGTACTTGCGGCACAGCTTTCCCTTTACCTGTAACCCGTACCGTTCTTTCAGAAGGGGGGACAGGCTCCGGATCGCCCGATCCTCCAGCCCGTATCCTACGGAATCTGACAATCCGGCCACCATTTTGCGGGTTTCTGTGAGGGAGGCATCCAAAAAATCAACCTTCGTCAACAATCGTTCCTGGACTTCCACCAATCGATTGATCTGCTCCTGAGTTTGCTTCTGCGCTATAGCCAGTTCTTCCACACGCATGGTAAGGGAATCGAGGCGCTGTTCAGTGCGCTTCTGCGCCTCGGCCAGCTCTTCCATACGAACGGTAAGGGAATCGAGGCGCTGTTCAGTGCGCTTCTGAGCCTCCGCCAGCTCTTCCACCCGTGCCTCCGTTCTTTTTTGGGCCTCGGCCAGTTCTTCCACACGCATGGTAAGGGAGTCTAGACGCTGTTCAGTGCGCTTCTGCGCCTCGGCTAACTCTTCCACTCTAGCCTCAGTGCGTTTCTGAGCCTCCGCCAGCTCTTCCACCCGTGCCTCCGTTCTTTTTTGGGCCTCGGCAAGTTCTTCCACACGGGATTCGGTACGCTTTTGGGCCTCGGCTAGTTCCTGCACCGTCGCCTTTAGCTGATTGAAGTCTTCCCTCCGCACAGCATCGGCAAGCTCTTCCCTTAGAGCAGTGAAGGCCTTGATGAGAGGAAGCTGGAAATCCTTGGGTAGTTCGCTGAGTATTTCTATTACCATCGACATCTCCTTCTATAATACACTATTAATGACGATACAACAATATAGTTCGCTTCAATTGCGGCGGCGAAACATGCAGTTTTTTTCGTGAACACAGCGGCAAATTCTTGACTCCAGAAAAAATACATCCTACATTCAACCCATGCGTAGAACACAGAGATACCTGCCCCACATTGTGGTGTTCCTTTCCAGCATGGGAGTGATGATCATCGAACTGGCGGCTAGCCGCATCATCTCCAAGTACTTCGGAAACTCCCTCTTTACCTGGACAGGGGTCATCGGAGTAGTGCTGGCCGGAATCAGCGCGGGGAACTGGATAGGCGGAAAGTGGGCGGACACATACGCCCTGGAACGGATCATGGCCCCCCAGTTGTTCGCCGCATCCCTCCTGGTATTCGGTATCCTCGCTCTGGATTTGTTGATCGGCTGGTTCATGGGCAGAAGCGGCGGATCGGGGGTCTCCTTCTGGCTGGTCCTGCAATCCCTTTTGGTAACGGGAGTTCTCTTCTTCCTCCCCGCGGCTTCGTTAGGAACTATTTCCCCCGTCATGGTCAAGTACGCCCTTTCCCAGAGCGACCGGATGGGGGGCACGGTGGGAACCATCTACGCCCTTTCCTCGGTGGGGAGCATCCTGGGCACCTTCCTATCGGGATACGTACTGATTCCCCTGTTAGGAGTACGGGCCATTGTGTTCGTGGTAGCCCTGGTGATAGCCCTGTTGGGAGTGTGGGTGTCACGGACCACTTCCTTTTCCAAGGGCACTTCTTTGGGAGTGGGCTGGACCGCGGCGATCCTGCTAGGATTCTTTCTCTGGGGAATCGCACCCGCGGAAGGAAAAGGGAAAAACCCAGAAAGCCGGGAAGAAGGGGTACTGTACATGCGGGACTCCCCCTACAGCCACATCACGGTGAAAAACACCGAAAAAGGAACGAAGCGGATCCTCATCATGGACGGGCTTATCCACAACATGCACGATCTCACAAACCCCGACAACCTCCTGTACGAGTACGAACGGATCTTTTTGGCCCTTACCGAAACCTTCCTGAGGGATCCGAACCGATCCACTAAAACCCTCACTTTGGGCGGGGGAGCCATGACCTTTCCCAGCTACCTGGCCCGCAACTACAGACAGGCTCGGCATACGGTTGTGGAAATCGATCCAAAGGTGGTGGAGGTAGCCTACCGGTATTTCGAGGTTCCGAGAACGGAGATCCTGCATATCCACACCGTGGATGCACGCCTCTTTGTTCAGGGCAGGCAACGGATCGAGGCTCCCTGGGAGGTGATCTACCTGGATGCCTTCAATAGCTTCAGCATCCCCTACCATCTAACTACCCGGGAGTTCACTCAGGGGGTGGAAAAACTCCTTCACCCGGAGGGGATCTTACTCGCCAACGCTATCGATATTCCTCGGTATGGCAGGTTTTTGGGCGCCTACTACGCGACCCTCTCCAGTGTTTTCCCTCATGTAGCGATCTACGGAAGCCCCGTGGTGGACCGGGACCGGCGAAGCACCTTCGTTCTAGCCGCGGCCCGTTTTCCCATCCCCTACGAAGAACTCCGCGACTCCCAGGGAAACCTAGTTGCCAAAAGGCTAGACCCCGTCATCCAGGAGGACATTCTACGGAGGAACGGGAACCGTCCCCTTACGGATGACTACGCGCCAGTGGAAAACCTCATGATCCCTGTGTTCCTCGATATGATTCGCTAGTATCTTATTCCCATGGAACAAAGAACATTCACTGCGCCTCTCTTCGCACCCTTATCCGCGGTCGGACGGTTTGGGGTCATGCTGTGGGCCGGCTTTTTTCTGTTCCTGATCGGTTTTCCCTCGCCCCTGTACAGTTGGGGGATCCGGGAAGTGCGGGAACCAGAGATCGAGGGGGTATCTCCTCTATCCGACACACCCCTGCCGGAGGATCCTCTCCTTCTCCAGGGAAAGCTTCCCAACGGCCTCTCCTACTATATCCGCCGAAATGCAAGGCCAGAGAACCGCGCGGAACTTCGCCTGGCGGTAAAGGCCGGCTCTGTACTGGAAGAGGAAGACCAGCAGGGGTTGGCTCATTTCGTGGAACACATGGCCTTCAATGGTACCGCCCGGTTCCCCAAGAACTCCCTGGTGAACTGGCTGGAATCCATCGGAATGCGCTTCGGACCGGAAACCAATGCGTACACAAGCTTCGATGAAACGGTGTACCAGCTGGAAGTTCCCCTGGATAAGCCGGAAATCCTCGACACCGCCCTAGACATTCTGGTGGACTGGGCAAGGGCGATTACCTTCGCCCCGGAAGAGATCGAGAAGGAGCGGGGCGTGATCCTCGAAGAGTGGCGATTAGGCCGGGGGGCTTCTTCCCGGGTGCGGGACACGCAGTACCCGTTATTGTGGAAAGGATCCCGGTACGCGGAAAGACTTCCCATCGGGAAACCCGAGGTGATCCGGAACGCCCCTCCCGAACGGCTACGGCGCTTCTACACAGATTGGTACCGCCCTGAATTGATGGCTATCGTAGCAGTGGGGGATTTCCATCCCGCCGAGGTGGAACGGCGGATTCGGGAAAAGTTCTCCTGGGAAAGTTCATCCCAGCCGAAGTCCCTGCCGGTGTTCCCTGTCCCCGATCATGGGGCGACCCTGATCTCCATCGCCACAGACCCGGAACTTCCCTACTCTTCGGTGGGAATCTACCTGAAGCAGGACCCCCGTGTCCCTGAAACCTTTGCCCAGTACCGGAACGAACTCGTGGGGGAACTATTCTTCTCCATCCTGAATACACGGTTTTCCGATATCTCCCGAAAACAAGGTTCTCCCTTCCTCTTTGCCGGAGCGGGTAAAGCCCATCCGATTCGGCCCAAGCAACTCCTCTACGTGTCCGCCTCTGCCGAGGAGGGAGGCATAAAACGGGCCCTGGAAGGGATTCTCGCCGAACTACGGCGGATACAACTGTACGGCGTCAGCACCCAGGAGGTGGAACGGGCAAAAGCGGACATCCAGAGACAGGCGGAGCAGAGAGCGAAGGAACAACACACCCTTTCTTCCGCCTCCTTCGTCCGATCCTACGTGGAGGCCTACTTGAAAGGCACCCCCACCATGGGGCCTGAGTATGCCTTTCGGGTGATCCGTCATTTGTTGAAAGATATACAGCCGACCGAGGTGGCTCAATGGGCCAAACCTTTCCTCGAACCGGCAAACCGGGTGCTCCTGGTAAGCGCCCCCGAAAAGGAAGCACCCCACCTTCCTTCGGAGGAAGAACTGCGGGCTCTGCTGGCGGAAGCTGCCCGGGCTACGCCTGCCTCCTACCAGGAAGAACCTGCCATTACGAGTCTCATCGAAGCGGGTACCCTGAAGAGGGAAGGAAAGCTGGAACGAACCGGAGGGAACGTGGCGGATCGGTACGGAGCGATCGAATGGAAGCTCGAAAATGGAGCACGGGTAGTACTAAAACCCACCGAGTTCAAGGCAGATGAAATCCTCTTTTCCGCCTTTTCCCTGGGAGGGACATCCCTGGCGGAGGATGAGGATTTTCTTTCCGCTACCTTTGCCCCGGATATCGTCGAGCAGTCCGGGTTGCTCAACTACTCGAGCACCCAGATCGAAAACTACTTGAGCGGTAAGCTCATTTCCCTATCTCCCAGTATCGACGAGGTAGCTCTCCGGTTCAACGGATCTGCCTCCAGAAAAGACCTGGACACTTTTTTCCAGCTCCTGTACCTGTATTTGACCTCTCCCCGCTACGACGAGGAGGCTGTACAGCGGTTCCTAGATCAGGTGCGAACATCCCTCCGCAAACAGGAGAACTCTCCTGAGGAACGGTACGCCTGGATGATCCAGGAAACCTTGAAGGGTGGCCACCCCCGTTCCCTTCCCCTCAACTCCGAAAGACTTTCCCGGGTGGATCCGAAGAAAGCCTACGCTTTCTACAGGGCGCATGTGTCCCGGCCCGACACCTTCACCTTCGTGTTCGTGGGTAGCGTAAAACCCGAAGAACTGGAGCCCTACCTGAGGCGCTACCTGGCCGCCATCCCCGTATTACAGGCTCCGGAAAAACCAGCGGCTGATAGGGAGAAAGATACCGGCCCGGCCGCCCAAACTCCCTATCGAACAGTCGCAGAACGAGTCGGTGCCCCCATCGATCGAGGTGTTCGGTTTAGAACGGAACCCATCCAGAAAACCCTCAAAGCGGGAAAAGAACCAAAGAGCCTCGTGACCCTGTACTTCACGGGAAGCTGGGATTGGTCCCTCAAGGAGATGTCCTACCTGAACCTCCTGGAAGACTACCTCGACATTCGGCTCCGAGAAGTGATCCGGGAAGACAAAGGGGGCACGTACGGGGTGAATGTTTCCATAACTCCGCGGAGAGCCCCGGTACCCGAGTACAGTATCGAAATCTCCTTTGGCACGGATCCTACCCGGGTTGGAGAACTCCTGGGTATCCTGCAGGAAGAGTTGGCGAGGCTCAAACGCACCCCACCCCTGGAGACGGAGGTAGCCAAGGTAAGAGAACAACGGCTCCGACTGGTTGAACGGGGGCGGAAAGAAAACGGCTTCTACAGGTACTTTCTCACTCAGGAATTGTACTACCAGGAGGTAGACCGGGTACTGGGACGAGCCAGCAAAAGGGAAGGAGGGAATGGTCAGAGCTCTGGGCACTCCCCTCTGCCTGGTACCCTGTTCGATCTGTGGGAAGAGACAGCCCGCTCAGTTACTCCCCAGATCCTGCAGGAGCGGATCCGAAGATACTTCGATGAATCTCGGATGCTGCAATTCACGCTGGAGCCAGAAATTCCTGCAAAGAGGCAAGAAGTGCGCCCCATTCGGCCATGATTTTAGAGGTTTTCATCACGCAGCCACTGCAATTTCCTTGTAGAGGGCGCACCCCTATCTGCCATGATTTGGGGCTTTCGATTTTAGGGACTGTCAATTTAGGGGCTTTCAATCCCCATGAACTGGAATGAAGGCCCCCAGGAGGAGGTAGAACCCGCCGAAGGAAGTGTCCTTGTCTTTCAGGATAAGGCTAATGGTGCGGGTGTATCGAACTTCGAATTGAACCGAAAAGGCGGGAAGGGGGAATGCGTATCCCCCTCCCACTAGAGCCCCCACCACTACCCCATAGTAGGGAGTGTTGGAACCTTTCTCCAGACCACTGGGCGATTCCATTTCCCAATCGATTTCCGTAAGGAAAAGGTTAAGGGAAGGCCCCGCAAAACCGTACACAGCCCCGAACCGCAGGGGATACCACACTTCGAAGGATAGGGGGAAGTGGAGAACTTTCGAAGAAACATCCAGTTCGGCTGTGGAGGAAGAACCGGCCCCCCGGGGAGTCATCAACTGCACCTCGGGCCGCAGCTGAAAGGCGGCAGAACCCCACTTGAACAGGGGGACCCGAAGGAACAGCCCATAGAGAAAATCTGTAGAGTGACCGTCCGACATTCCCGAATTGGAAAGGTCCTTTTTCCAATCGTTGCCCCCCACCCATTCCACCCCCGGGCCGAATACAGAACCTACCTCCAGCCCCTGGGAAGCTAGGGGAACGAACAGGGCAAGAAATATCCCGCTCAGAAAAAGTACACCTAGCCGGAACATCCTTCCCTGCCGTCGCCGATTCCAAGTTCTCACCCTGTGTCTCCCTTTCCCTTCAATGTGTCTTCTATGAGAAGCGGCAGCCCTCGTTTAACTTCCTTAGTGATACCCTCTATTCTAATACCCATCCTTCACCGGTGCAATGGGAACAGTTATCCACTGTTTTAGCGGCAACAGGAAGTGCTGAACTACTGCGCCTGCCCCAAGGATTTCGCTGGTTATTGCAGGGTTTTTCCCTTATATCATGGCCCTTTCCTGTGGTTCAGGTGTTTTAAGGCCCTTCCTTTTTTCAGGTTCCCTTCCGATGGACCCGCCCCTGGACCCCTACCGAGAGACCGTACAGGTTGAGGAAGCCGGTAGCGTCCTTGTGGTCGTAGGTGCTTTCCCCAAAGGAAGCGAGGTCCATACTATAGAGGGAATACTCCGACTTTCGGCCGGCCACGATGATGTTCCCTTTGTAAAGCGCTAGGCGAACCGTTCCGCTCACGTACTGGGAGGCCTTTTCCATGAAGGCTTCGAGGGATTCCCGGTATTGGGTGAACCATTTCCCCGCATACACCGCCTTCGCATACAGTTGGGCCAGGTGCTGCTTCAGAGCCAAGGTGTCCGCGTCGAGGGTAATCATCTCCAGTTCACGGAGGGCATTGTATAGGATCGTTCCGCCCGGCGTTTCATACACCCCGCGGCTCTTCATCCCTACCACACGGTTTTCCACCAGATCCACCCGACCGATTCCGTTCTCCGCGCCCAGCTTGTTCAGTTCCTGGAGGAGTTCCACCGGCTGGGGCTTTCTACCGTTCAAACCCACGGGGAATCCTTTCTCGAACTCGAGGGTGATTTCCGTCTCCCTGTCGGGAGCCTCCTGGGGACTTTTTGTAAGAAGGAACACCTCATCCCGCGGCCGGTTCCAGGGATCCTCCAGCTCTCCCCCCTCGTGGCTCATGTGCCAGATGTTCCAGTCCCGGGAATAGATGTTCTTCTTCGAAATATTGCCCAGGGGAATCCCGTGCTTTTCCGCATATTCGATGGCCTGTTCCCGGCTACGGATGTTCCATTCCCGCCAGGGAGCGATCACCTTCAACTGGGGAGCGAGGGCCCGGTAAGTCAGTTCGAACCGTACCTGATCGTTCCCCTTCCCCGTACACCCATGGGCCACCGCATCACAGCCTTCCTCCAGGGCGATCCTCACCTGGTGGGAAGCCTGTAGAGGTCGGGCGATGGAGGTACCCAAAAGGTACTTGCCCTCGTAGAGGGCGCCCGATCGCAGGAGGGGCCAGAGGTACTTAGTCACGAACTCTTCCCGCACGTCCAGGATGTAGATCTTAGAAGCCCCGGAAGCGATGGCTTTCTTCTCGATGGCCTTCCAATCTTCCTCCTGTCCCACATCGCAGGAGACGCATACCACCTCTGCGCCGGGGTAGTTCTCCTTCAACCAGGGAATGATGATGGAGGTGTCCAGCCCTCCCGAGTAGGCCAGGGCGATTTTCTTTACCTGTTTCTTCTTTCCTTCCTCTGCCATAGTGTTTCTCCAATTATTGTGGTTTTATTTTTTATTATTGTGGTTTTTTTTATGGTTTTGGGCGCCTCGTCTCTTCGACACCTTCGTTACATCTGCGAAGCAACGGACTGCAGTGCCCGACGGAGTTTTTCGATCCCTTCCCGTATCTCCTCCCGGCTAATCACAAGGGGCGGGGCAATCCGGATCACATTCTTTCCGGACCGAAGTACCAGAACCCCTTCCTTCCGGGCAGCCTGCAGAATCTTTTTCATCCATTCCCCCATATCACCCTTTTCGACCTCCACCTCTAGCCCCCGGAGAAGCCCCAGCCCCCGTACCCGACTTAAGAGGAGGGCTCCGGAGGACCACTCTTTCCGCAGGGATTCCAATTCGGCTTCCAGGAACTCTCCCTTTTCCCGCACTTCTTTATGGAAGTCGGGGTTACTCACCGTATCCCAGAGGTAGGAAGCGACAGCGGTGGTGACAGGTCCTCCCCCGAAGGTGGTTCCATGGTCGCCCACCTTTAGTAGGGAGTTGATCTTTTCCGGGATCAAGGTGGCGGAAAGGGGAAGCCCCCCTGCCAAAGGTTTGGCCAGGGTAATGATATCGGGCAGTAGGCCCACCGCCTCGGATGCGTACAGGTAGCCCGTTCTTCCCAGCCCGGTCTGCACTTCATCGGCAATGAGGACCAGATCGAAGATGTCCCGCAGTTCGTTCAGGGCTTGGGCAAATTCCCTACTCATCACTTCCAGACCCCCCTCACCCTGCACCACCTCCACGATGATGCCGGAAAACCGTTCATCTACGGTCTTTTTCAATGCCTCCACATCGTTGTAGGGGCAGACCTCCACTCCGGGAAGGAGGGGTTCAAAGGGTTCCCGGTAGGCCTCCGTAGGGGTCACCGACAATGCCCCCAGAGTACGGCCGTGGAAGGCATGGGAAAAGGTGAGTAAGGCATGGTGCCCCTCCCCCCGTTTTCGCCTCGCATACAGACGGGCGTATTTCAACGCCGTTTCGTTTGCCTCGGTTCCACTGTTCCCGAAGTGTACCGCCTGGAATGGACCGGAGGCGATGAGTTTAGAGGCCAGGGTGAGGGTCGGCTCGGTGGTATACAGATTGGAAGTGTGCACGATCCTGCGCATCTGATCTGAGGCAATACGGGCGATGTCTTCCCGCCCATACCCCAGAGCGTTTACGGCAATTCCCGAACCGAAATCGAGGTACTTGTTCCCCTGCACATCCCAGAGGTACACCCCTTTCCCCTCCTTGAGAACGAGGAGTTCCGTACCGTACTGCCTAGGCAGGGGAGGTTCATGGACAATTCCCTCCCTATCCAGATTCCATGTTTTCATACGATTTT
>Ga0272448_1009049_pt1 | contig 10243 bp, 10 predicted proteins | sample YNPCB0191_FD_202220 | JGI IMG/M metagenome (GOLD analysis project Ga0272448, IMG submission 202220) | Hot spring sediment microbial communities from Yellowstone National Park, WY, United States - YNP-CB-019-1 | ecosystem: Environmental > Aquatic > Thermal springs > Hot (42-90C) > Sediment... | reverse complement strand
GCTTGATGCGCAGACCGGCCAGCCGCTCGCTCTGGAACCGTTTCACCCAGACGGCCAGCGTGCTGCGATCGGTCCGCACGCGGCGATCCCGCGCCACGCGATAGGCGGGCTCGCCCGCCGCTAGCAGCAGAATCGCCCAGGCGCGCTTGCGCAGATAGGGCCGCGGCGGGTTCTTGACCCAGCGGTTCAATTGGTCCCGCTCCTCATCGCTCAACTCGATGCGATAACGTTTGGGCATGACTGACCTCCATTTTATGTCTTGTGATGAAGTCAGTATACTATTGCTGGAATAATTTGTTAAAATGCAAGATCTCGCTCCTATAGTACGGCGAGATTCATCTCGCCCAATGGTAGGGCGAGATGAATCTCGCCCTACATACCTGACGAGGTGATGCGATGTTGCCACGCGAACGAGTCAAAGCCGCGCTCTCCTTCCGGCCGGTAGATGTGATTCCCCTCCAGATCCACCCTTCGCCCGGGGGCCTGTTCGAGCACGGCCAGAAGCTCCTCGACCTGATGCGGCGGTGCGGCCACGACTTCGACGACCTGAGCCATCTGTCCATCCCCCGGCCGCCGGCCGAGGATTTCGACGCCGACGGCCGCTACCATCGCATCGCTACGGACGAATGGGGCGTGACATGGGAATATCGGCTCTACGGCGTTTGGGGCTATCGGATCGGCTATCCGCTGGCCGATATCTCCCGGCTGGCGACGTATCGGCCGCCTCCCATCGCGCGGCTGAGCGGCGATGAACTGGCACGCGCCCGGGCCGCGGGCGAGGCGCACCGCCGGACGTATTACCATTTGATCGGCGGCATCAGCATCTTCGAGACGATGCAGTCGCTGCGGCCGTTCGAGGATGTGCTGGTGGATATCGCCCGCGATACGCCCGAGATCAATCGCCTGGCCGACATGCTGGTGGAGTACAACCTGGTGATCGTGGAGAATGCCCTGGCCGTCGGCGCGGATGCCATCGCGATCGGGGACGATTTCGGCACCCAGCGCGCGTTGATGATGGCGCCCAACGTCTGGCGGCGCTTCTTCAAGCCGCGCTACCGGGCCTTGATCGAACCGGCGCGGCGGGCCGGCGTGGCCGTCTTCTTCCACTCCTGCGGCCATATCGCGCCGCTCCTGGAAGACCTGGCCGACCTGGGCGCGAACGCGATCTGGCCGCAACTGCCGCTCTTCGACCATCGCGAGCTGGCGCGACGTTGCCGGCAGCTCGGCCTGGCCGTGCAATTGCACCCCGACCGGGGCGAGCTGATGCAGCGCGGCGCGCCGGCGCAGGTGCGGGATTACGTCCTGCGGCTGGTGGATGAGTTTGCCGCTTACGCGGGCGGTTCGTGGCTCTATCTGGAGATAGATCCGGGCTTTCCCTGGCCCAACGTGCAGGCGCTGTTCGAGACGGCGCTTCAACTTCGCAGTGGGGAGAAGGACCTTTGAGCAAGACGATCCTGGTGAGTTCCGAGGGCAAGTATGGCATCGCGGACGGGGTGGCGGCGCTCTGTCGGGGCGCGGCGGCCCTCGACGTGGTGGAGGCGGCGATCCGGCCGGTGGAGGTGGCGCCGGAATGCCGCAGCGTGGGGCTGGGCGGCTGGCCCAACCTGATCGGCGAGGCCGAGCTGGATGCCAGCATCATGGACGGCACGACGCTGCACAGCGGATCGGTGGGCGCGCTGCGCGGCTACAAGCATCCGATCTCGATTGCCCGCCAGGTGATGGAGCGGTTGCCGCACGTGCTCCTGGTGGGCGCGGGCGCGGAGCGCTTCGCGGCCGAGATCGCCGCGGAGCCGGGGCCGGCCGGCACCGAGGGGCCGGCGCGACAGGGCTGGGAAGAGTGGCTGGCGGCGCACGTGCCCGAGGACGTGCGCCGGCGCTGGCCCGATGTCCCGCTGATCGAATGGGCGCGGCTGACGGCCGATCCGGAGACCGCGCGCGGCACCACGATCGCGCTGGTGAAGGACGGCGCCGACCGTATCGCGTGCGGCGTGAGCACCTGCGGCTGGGCCTATAAATATCCGGGCCGGCTGGGCGATTCGCCGATCATCGGCGCCGGCACCTATGCCGACAGCCGCTACGGCGCGGCCGGCTGCACCGGCATGGGCGAGCTGACCATCCGCTGCGGCACCGCGCGCGCCGTGGTGCTCTACATGAAGATGGGCATGACGGTCGAAGAGGCGTGCCGGGAGGCGATAGCCGACCTGCGCGCGGCCGAACGTCGCTTCAAGGGCGGCGTGACGCTCCACGCCATAGATGCGGCCGGCCGGCCGTGCGTGATGGCCATCGGCCGGGCCACGGGGACCGTCCGCTGGTACTTCTGGACCGAGGGCATGGCCGCCTTCGAGGAGCGCCAGACGGCGGTCGAAGCGTGGTAGTCATCGCCGCGCGTCCTGAGCGGCCGGTTCGCAGCCGATCAGGACGCCGCGCGCGGCCTATTCCACCGGCTGGCCGGCGTTGCGCCAGGCTTGCAGTCCGCCGGCCAGGCTGGTCACCTGCGGGAAGCCGGCTTTGAGCAGGAGATCGCGGCCGACCGCGCTGCGGTTGCCCGACCGACAGACGACCACGATCTCGCGATCCCTGGGGATCTCGGCCAGGCGATTCCCCAACTGATCCAGCGGGATCAGCCTGGAGCCGGGCACATGGTATTCGTTCCACTCCTCGACCGTGCGCACATCCAGGATGAATGCGCCGGCCGCGCGGCGCCGGGCGGCTTCGGACACCGACACTTCGGCCGGCAGCGCCGGACGGGCCGGGGCCGGGGCAACCGGGCCGGTTGGCGTGGCGGCCTTCGGCGTCGCCGGCGCCTGACAGGCCGCCACTGCAAGGCTCGTCAGGAACGCAACGATCCATCCCAGCAGGCGCCGGCCGACCGGCCGATGAGTCGCTCGCATAGGGTCATGTTCGCCGGTTTCGGACATGTTGTTCTCCTCGTTGGTCAGTCTCTTCTTCTTTTTGGATGCGGCCGGGCAGGGCCGGGTTACGCCCTTTTTTGACAAACCACGGGGATCGTGCTAGGATGGCAACGTTCACACACGGGGATGGGCCATGGTTACGATCAAGGAAGTGGCGCGCAGCGCGGGTGTTTCCGCCCAGACGGTCTCGCGGGTCATCAGCGGCAAGGGGTACGTGGCGGCCGAGACGCGGGCTCGCGTCAACGAGGCGGTGCGTCGGCTGGGATATTCGCCGAATCGCGTGGCCAGCAGCATGGTCACCGGCCGCACGATGTGCATCGGCATCGTCGTGCCCGACATCTCCTACTCCTTCTTCCCCGAGATCGTCCTGGGCGCGGAGACGGCCGCGCGCCAGGCCGGCTACAACCTGATCTTGTGCAACACGGCCGAGGATGACGATCAGGAGCGGCGCGTCATTGCCTTCCTCCACGAGGCGCGCGTGGACGGCCTGATCCTGGCCGGCGCGCGGCTGCCGGACGAGGATCTGCTGGCGGCGCTGGCGGTTCATCGTCACTTCGTGTCCATCAATCACCCGTTGCCGCCCGAACGGGGCGGCAACGTCCGCTCGGATCACATTCGGGGGATCGCGCTCGCCGTGGAGCATCTGCGCCAATGCGGCCGACGGACGATCGCCTACATGGCCGGGCCGGAGCGCGTCTACGCGGCGCAGGAGCGGCTGCGCGGCTTCGTGCAGGCCATGCGCGAGGCCGGCCTGAACCCGGACCCGGCGCTCATCGTGCCCTACGCGGCCAATCTGGTCGGCCATCACCGCACGCTGCGCGATTGGCTGGCCGCGGGCGAGGTCGGCTCTCAGGCATGGCACGACGAACGGGCATCGCTCGGCCGCCGCGGCGCGCTCCGCCTGTTGCAGGAACACCCCGAGGTGGATAGCATCATCTGCTACGACGATCTGATCGCGGTCGGCGCGTTGCAGGCGTGCGCCGAGCTGGGCCGTCGCGTGCCCGACGACGTGGCGATCACCGGCTGCAATGACCTGCCGGTGGCCAGCCAGGTGACCCCAACCCTCACCACGCAGCGCATCCCGCGCTTTCAGATGGGCGTGGCGGCCGCGCAGATGCTCATCGAGCGGATGAGCGGCCGGCCATCGGCCGGGGAGGTGCTCTTTCAACATCAGCTCATCGTACGCGAGAGCGCGCCCGCGCCGGCCCGCATCGAGCGGGCCCCGCGGGTGTGATGGGAGACTGGTGCATGGGTGAACGATTGAGGGTGGGGATTGTCGGGCTGGGGGTGGGCCGCGGGCATGCCGAGGCGTTTCGCCGCCTGGCCGACCGGTTCGATCTGGCCGCCGTCTGCGATGTGGACGCGGACAAGGCGCACGCGGTGGCGGCCGCGTTCGAGGTGCCGCGCGTCTGTCGCGATTTCGCCGAGCTGTGTCGCCTGCCCGACCTGGACGTGGTGGACATCTGCACGCCCTCCTTCCTCCACTTCGAGCAGACGCTCCAGGCGTTGGCGGCCGGCAAACACGTGATCGTGGAGAAGCCGGTCGCCGGCTCGCTGCGCGAGGTAGACGATCTGATCGCAGCCGAGGCGCGGGCGGGCCGGAGGGTGTTGCCGATCTTCCAGTATCGCTTCGGCGCGGGACTGCAAAAGCTGCGCTATCTCGTGCAGCAGGGCATCGCCGGCCAACCCTACGTGGCCACCAGCGAGACGCACTGGCGCCGCAAGGATGCCTACTACGCGGCATGGCACGGTCGCTGGGCGCGCGAGTTGGGCGGTCCCATCGTTACCCTGGCCGTGCACGCCCACGACGTGCTCTACTCGGTGCTCGGCCCGGCGCGGCGCGTGTACGCCATGATGGCCACGCGCGTCAACCCCATCGAGACCGAGGATTGCGTCGCGGCGACGCTGGAGATGGCGAGCGGTGCGCTGGTGACCTCTTCCGTCACCACCGGCTCGGCCCGGCAGATCAGCCGGCTGCGCTTCTGCTTCAGCCATCTGACCGCGGAAAGCAACACCGAGCCGTATGCCCACACCTCGGACCCGTGGACCTTCACGGCCGACACGCCGGAGGTCGAGCGGCAGATCGCCGATGCGCTGGCCGGCTTCACCCCGAAGCCCGAACGGTTCGTCGGCCAGTTCCTGGATTTCTACGACGCGTTGACCCGCGCGGCCGAACCGGGCGTCACCCTGGCCGACGCGCGGGCCTCCATCGAGCTGATCACCGCGCTCTATCATTCGGCGCAAACCGGCCGGCCGGTGGAGCTGCCGATCGGCCGCGATCATCCGAAGTACGGCGGCTGGCGGCCGACACAGTGAGGGACGTTGACCAAAGGAGCAGGCATGGATTCACTCGCACACATCGGCCAGAGCGAGGAGCGACTCAAAGGACTCTACATCCTCGGCGCGCAGGCGTATGAATGGATCTACGCCGCGGCCGAACGCCAACGCATCGCCGAGCTGGTGGAGATCGTCGGCCCGCCGCAGACCGCCGACTCGATCCGTCACAACCTGCATCTGTTGCGCGAGGTGGACGTGATCTTTTCGGGCTGGGGATGCCCGCAGCTCGACAAGGAGCTGCTCGACGCCGCGCCCAATCTCAAGCTGATCCTCTACGGCGCCGGCAGCATTCGCGCGTTCACGACCGAGGAGTTTTGGGCGCGCGGGATCACGATTTGCAGCGCCTGGGGCGCGAACGCCATTCCGGTGTCCGAGTACACCCTGGCGGCCATCCTCTTCGGCCTGAAGGCGGTGTGGCAACATGCCGCGGCCGTGCGCCAGGAGCGCCGCTTCCTGCGGCTCCCCTCGGCCGGCGCCTACGGCTCGACGGTCGGCCTGGTGTCGCTCGGCATGATCGGCCGGCTGGTGGCGGGCCGGCTGAAGACCTTCGACGTGCACGTCGTCGCCTACGATCCGTATGTGTCGGCCGCAGAGGCCGCCGACCTGGGGGTCGAGATGGTCGCGCTCGACGAGGTGTTTCGCCGCGGAGATGTGGTGTCGGTCCACACGCCGTGGCTGCCGGAGACGGTCGGCCTGATCACCGGCGCGCATATCGCCAGCATGAAGCCGTACAGCACCTTCATCAACACTTCGCGCGGGGCCGTGATCCGCGAGAACGAGATGATCGAGGTGTTGCGCCGGCGCCCCGACCTGTGGGCCGTGCTCGATGTGACTTATCCGGAACCGCCGCCGGCCGACTCGCCGCTCTACACCCTGCCGAACGTGCTCCTCACCCCGCACATCGCCGGCTCGGTGGGCGAGGAGTGTCGGCGCCAGGGCCGCTACATGATCGAGGAGCTGGAGCGCTACCTGGCCGGCCAGCCGCTCAAGTGGGCGGTGACGAAGGAGCGCGCGGCGATCATGGCGTGAAACGTGAAACGTCAAACGTGAAATGTTGACCGGTGTAGTCGGTTTCTTGATCGGGCTGCAACAAGGAGGGGGGCATGAATTCTCGAGAACGTGTTCTGGCCGCACTTAATCATCAGGAACCCGACCGGGTTCCCATCTGTTTTTCGGGACATCGGTCGTCGGGCATCATGGCCATCGCCTATGCCCGCTTGCGCGATTACCTGGGCTTGCCCAAGAAGCCCATCCGCGTCTATGACCCGATCCAGCAGCTCGCCATCGTGGACGACGACGTGCTCGACCTGTTCGGCGTGGACACGATCGAGCTGGGCCGGGCGTTCGCGCGGGAAGACAAGTGGTGGGTCGAATGGGTGTTGCCGGATGGCACGCCCTGTCTGATGCCGGCCTGGGCGCGGCCCGAGCGCCAGCCCGGCCGCTGGGTGTTGCGCTCGCAGAGCGGCCGCATCCTGGCGCAGATGCCCGACGGCGCGCTCTACTTCGAGCAGGCCTATTGGCCCTGGCTGGAGCCGCCGGCCAGCTTCGACGACCTCCAGGCCGCGCTCGATGAATCCATGTGGACGGCCATCGCCGCTCCGCCCGGGCCGATCACGGCCGGGCCGGACGGCGACCGCCTCCTGGTCGAGGGCGCACAGCGGTTGCGCGCCAGCACCGACCGCGCGATCATCGGCCTGTTCGGCGGCAATCTGCTCGAGATCGGTCAATTCCTCTTCCGCAACGACAACTTCTTCATGCTCCTGGCCGGCCAACCGGAGCGCGCGGCCGAGTTCCTCGCCAGGCTCACCGAACATCATCTGCGCAATCTGGAGAAGTACCTGAAGCTGGTCGGACCGTACATAGACGTGATCCTCTTCGGCGACGACCTGGGGATGCAGACCGGGCCGCAGATCTCCCCGCGCATGTATCGCCGGCTGTTCAAGCCGCACCATGCGGCCATGTGGAAGCGGGCCAAGGAGCTGGCGAACGTGAAGGTGATGCTCCACTCGTGCGGCGGCCTGCGCGAGCTGTTGCCCGACCTCATCGAAGCCGGCCTGGACGCCGTCAACCCGGTGCAGATCAGTTGTCGGGGCATGGACGCCGCGGGCCTGAAGCGCGACTTCGGCAAGGACATCACCTTCTGGGGCGGCGGCTGCGACACGCAGTACGTCCTGCCCCGCGGCACGGCCGATGAGATCAAGGCCCACGTGCGGCAGCAGATCGGCATCCTCCGCCCCGGGGGCGGCTTCGTCTTCCAGCAGGTACACAACATCATGGCCGACGTCCCGCCGGAAAACATCGTGGCCATGTTCGAAGCCGTACACGAAGCAGGGAAAACGGGGTGACACCATGCCATACCCTCATCGCCCATCCCATCTTCCCATTTCACGCTTCACGTTTCACGTCTTACGTTTTACGTTTCACGTTTCACTCACGAGGAAACTCTCATGACCCAACCAACCGTTCGTTTTTCCGTGATCGGCATCAACCACGCGCACATCTTCGGCCAGGTCAACCTGATGTTGCGCGCCGGGGCCGAGTTCGTCAACTGGTATGCGCCGGAGCCCGACCTGGCGGCCCGGTTCGCTGCGGTCTATCCGCAGGCGCCGATGGCGCGTTGCGAGGAGGAGATCCTGGAGGATCCGAGCATCCATCTGGTCCTCACGGCCGGCATCCCGGCCGAGCGCGCGCCCCTGGGCATTCGCGTCATGCAACACGGCAAGGACTTCATGAGCGATAAGCCCGGCTTCACTACGCTGGAGCAGTTGGCCGAGGCGCGGCGGGTACAGGCCGAGACGGGCCGCATCTACTCGATCTGCTTCAGCGAGCGGCTGGAGGTGCCGGCGGCCGTGAAGGCCGGCGAGCTGGTCCAGGCCGGCGCCATCGGCAAGGTAGTGCAGACGGTGGGCCTGGGCCCGCACCGCACCATCCTCTCGACCCGGCCGGCCTGGTTCTTCGTCCGCGAGCGCTACGGCGGCATCCTCTGCGACATCGGCTCGCACCAGATGGACCAGTTCCTCTTCTATACCGGCTCCACCGAGGCCGAGATCGTCAGCTCGCAGGTGGGCAACTTCAAACATCCCCAGTACCCCGAGCTGGAGGATTTCGGCGACGTGGTGTTGCGCGGCAACGGCGGGGTCGGCTACGTGCGCGTCGACTGGTACACGCCCGACGGCCTGCCGACGTGGGGCGATGGCCGGCTCTTCATCCTGGGCACCGAGGGCTACATCGAGCTGCGCAAATACGTGGACATCGAGGGCCGGCCCGGCGGCGATCACCTCTTCCTGGTGGATCACAAGGGGATGCATTACATTGATTGCAAGGGCGGCGACCTGCCCTATGGCCGGCAGCTCGTCTACGACATCCTCAACCGCACCGAGACGGCCATGCCGCAGCGCCATGTCTTCTACGCGTCGGAGCTGGCCCTCCGCGCCGAGGCCCAGGCCACGCGACTGGGATATCTCAAGTAAGAAATCGGCAAAGGAGTACACATGGCCCCATCTCCCGAACTCATCCGCAAGTGCCATGCGGCGCTGGACTTCGCCGGCCGCCAGTTGCGGCATCTCATCGAGACCTATCCCGATTATTTCCCCATGTACACGGTAGGGGGAAAGTGGAAGCACGCCGGCGAAGCGTGGACGAACTGGTGCGAGGGCTTCCTGGGCGGGCAGCTCTGGCTGCTCTATCGGCATACGCGCGATCCCTACTGGCGAGCCAAAGCCGAGCACTACTCGCGGCTGATCGAACACCGCAAGACCGACCGCAACGTCCACGACCTGGGCTTCCTCTTCTGGTCCACCTGGAAGCGCTGGTACGACCTGACCGGCGATCCGCTCATCAACCAGGTCGTCATCGAGGCCGGCCAGACGCTCGCCCTGCGCTTCAAGGAAAAGGGCCAATACCTGCGCTCCTTCGTGGCCGACGACAGCCTCTTCATAGACATCATGATGAACGTCGGCATCATCTTTTACGCCGCGCAACAGACCGGCGACCGGGAGCTGTGGCGCAAGGCGCTCCAACATAGCCTGACCACCCGGCGCTATCTGGTGCGGGGCGACGGCAGCACCGCGCACGAAGGGCTGTTCGACCTGGAGACGGGCGCGTTCATCCGGCAGAGCACGCATCAGGGCTGGCGCGACGACTCGTCGTGGGCGCGCGGGTTGGCGTGGGCGCTCTACGGCTTCGGCACGGTCTACAGTTTCACCCGCGATGCGCGCTTCTTGCAGACGGCCGAGGCGTGCGCGCAGTACTACATCGAGCACACGCCCGCGCACGGCGTGCCGCCCAACGATTGGACCGAGCCGGATCCGGCCCTTCCCTATGAGAGCTCGGCCGCGGCCATCGCGGCGAGCGGCCTGCTCAACCTGGCGCAGCTCACCGGCGACCCGACGCGCGGCCTCTTCTACCGCGACTACGCGCTGCGCATTGTGGACACCCTCACGGGGCCGGAGTTCCTGGCGATCGAGACCCCCGGCTGGGAGGGGATCCTCAAGCACGGCATGTACCATCAGCGCAAGGGCCTGGGCGTGGACGAAAGCGTCATGTGGGGCGACTACTTCTTCCTGGAAGCGGTGTGCAAGGTGTTGGGCGAGGAATGATGAGAGTGGAGGTTCGACCCCCTGCCAGAGGAACGCCTGAATCGTGCACGTAAGTCTTCGATTTGACAGTAAGTCGTGATTGGCATAGTATTACATTGTTCGATAAGTAAGACCAGCTGACGGAGGTATGACTATGAGCGAACAGCAGTATATCATGTCGGTGACAAGCAAGGGCCAGGTGACCATTCCCGCACCGATCAGGCGGTTGTTGGGGTTAAAAAGAAACGACAAAGTCGCGTTCAGGGTTGAGAGCAATGTCGTTACTGTCGAACCCGCTCGATCGTCGTTACAGCCTCTCTACGGCGCGGTCGAACCTTTATCCCGACCAGAAGATTTCGAGCAGATGACCGAGATTGCCCATCAGGAACAGGCATTGCGAGCAGTAGGTCGCTGAGG
>Ga0272448_1009048_pt1 | contig 10243 bp, 10 predicted proteins | sample YNPCB0191_FD_202220 | JGI IMG/M metagenome (GOLD analysis project Ga0272448, IMG submission 202220) | Hot spring sediment microbial communities from Yellowstone National Park, WY, United States - YNP-CB-019-1 | ecosystem: Environmental > Aquatic > Thermal springs > Hot (42-90C) > Sediment... | reverse complement strand
ATTCGACAGTCTGGAGGGCGTCGTTGGGCAACTGGAATCCGGGCTCAGACGGCTGAGTGCTGACCACGAAGGCTTGCGGAGTCTTACAGGCTGGCCGTGGATTGTTAGTATCAACTTGATAGCGACTTAGAATTAGCACACCTGCCGGATGAGAATGGGACTCGATCTGACGGGTGGAATCCATGGCTGGTTGTTTCGGTTCCGGAACATTCCCGAGTACAAGCCGGGCCTGAGAATCGACCAACACGTTGCCGGTGGTAACCACCTGTTCGCCTTGCTCGACTCCGCTCAAGATTTCCCAATGATCGTCTCCTTGGCGGCCAAGTTCAACCTGACGCATTTCGTATGCGCCCGGGGCCTTGGCGACATAGACATAAGCATGGCTTCCCGGGAACAAGACGGCGCTTCGCGGGACGGTGAGGACATCCTCTGCACGAGCGGTCAGACGTCCATCTGCGTACATCCCGATCCGCAGCAGGCGTTGTCGCTGCCCGGGGTCGCCAACAGCCGGGTTCTCAACGTCAGCCCGGACCTTGACGGTGCGAGTGCTCTGGTCAAGGACCGGTTCGATAACTGCAATGGTTGCGTGAAATACCTTGCCTGGTATTGACGGGATTGTTACTTCCAATCGCTGGCCGGGGGCGAGCCATGGCAATTGCTGTTCATAAACGTCAAACCGAAACCAAAGAACCGAACAATCAACAATCGCAAACAGCAGATCGCCTTCGGAAACGTATTGACCATCGAAAACTCTCCTCTCCGTTACGGTCCCCGAATGGGTCGCAAGGAGATCGTTGTAAAATGGATCGCTGTTTGGCTTTTCGGTGGCCGGCAAAGGACGGGTTCGCGAAGTTTCTCCGGAACCTTGCGCTTGCCTGGTGCTGCCAAGGAGTCCCCCTGGCATTGGCATCGGTTGTCCTGACTGCTCGGTTATTCTATCTCGGAAGATGTAGCGCCTTGTTTGGAAGGTGAGTTCAGGGCTGTACAATGTTGCAAGCACCTGGCCTGCGCTGACGTCAACGCCCGCAGACGCCACCCTGACGTTGTCAATTCGGCCCGCCGCCGGTGCCGCAAGAATTGTCTTTCGAGTGCTGTCCGCTTCAAGTGTTCCGGCCACACGCAACGTACGCGTGAGTGTTTGTTTTTTTGCTTCCTCGGTTTGCACGTTCGCAACTGTCACGCTGGTCTTGGACATGGTGACAACTTCCTCTGCGGCGCCGAAGCCTTTCTGTCCTTCAAAAATCGGCGTGAGATCCATCGCACATATGGTGCATTTGCCCGGGCGATCCGATTTCACCCACGGATGCATCGAGTCCTGATAATAAAGAACCGTTTTTGCCGGTGGTCCGCCCGTGCTTCCTCCTGCGTAACGCCAATAGGAAAGTCCCAAGACCGTTGCGCAGACCACGAACAATGCGATCGAATATTGTTTCTTCTGATTTTTCATAAGGCGTACTTCGGAGGTTTGCATCTCCACTACTCTTTCAGGGTACACTCGTGCGCAATCTGTAGAAATGCCTTGCGCCATCCGCATTCAGATCAACGAGCTTCTGCAGCCTGCCCATGCCTCTCAACGGCCCGGCCACGGTTTGCCATGCGCCCGCGCCCTCGAACCCGGCGGTTCGTTCCAGATAGAAGTTCGCGTTGGGCGTGCCAACAAATGTCGTGATTGCGGCGGTGCCTTCGCGAACGATTGAATCTGCCGTAAGACCGGCTTGGAGATAGACGTGATAGACCTCGGAAGGTGTGTGCAGCGGTTCTCCATTTGGCCCGTTTGCGGAAACATCCACCACTCGAAACCCGAGCCGATAGAGGCCTGCGCGATCGGCGATGAACCGGTTTCCTTCGTTCCGACCGTATGGGTCGGCGCCCGGCGTTGCGTCGTTGTCGCTAAGTCGGATGCGCAGCCCGCCATTCACGCGACCCGCGGCAATCTCAAAGCTCGGCTGCTGTTGTCCCGGCTCCCAAAAACTCAACCGACCGCCCACTGGACCGTCCAATGACAGAATCTCCAGCTCGAGGCAGGCGCCCAAGGCTGCGTGCCCGGGTTCCGGTCCTCCATGGCTCTCAGTGGCAGGCTGCACAATCATCGGGATTTCGCAGCCGAATTGCGACGTTTGAGATCCACCGTTCAATTCCGCCATGTTCGCGGCGTAACCGGACTTTGTCGTGAAGGCGTCGGCGTTAAGCATCGCAAGAGCCGAGGCGTTTCCATCGCCAACCGCCCCAAAACGAAACACCAACGGCTCGGGAACCGGGTCAACGGTCCATGTGAGTGTGACGATGGCATCTCCGTATTCGAGGAACGCGTCGCGGGCGCCGGTGGTTTCGTCACCGAAGAATACCCTGTATGTGGCGGTAAGAATCGAGTTGGTTGGATTCAGAATTGCGTAAGCATTATGGGCCATGCGGCCGTACCAGCGCCAGAGTTTGGGCGAACCAGCCGTGCCCAGTATCGGCGTGTAAGGACGCGGTGGGTTTTCGTTCTTGTTGCCCGGGCCGTCGTAGTTCTCGAGGCCGGGCGAGGCGTCTATGCATTCAATCCAGACAGCCGCGTTGGCGGGCGGCACGAACACTCCACCCGGGTTCCATGCGTACTGAAGGCTGTAAGCCTTCCCGTTCAGCACCGAGTAATTCGAGCTTGAGGCAAAAGAATAGCCAACCGGTAGTGGCAACATATGCGGGACGCCTTGGCTGATGTCCAGGTTGGCATGCATCTTGTGGGCATTGTAATCGTAGAAAATATCCACGTGGATCATTGGCGCATTGGTGTCCATGCCGCCACCGCGGGATGGACGGACAATGGTGTCCTGGCCTGCCGACTCGAGATTGGCAACACAGATAACAACGTAAAACAGAGTGAGACCTGATACTTGGCGGAGATTAGAGAGTTTCATGTTTTCTTGAGAGTTGTTGATTGTTTAAACGGTAACGTTCTTTCGATCATTTTCGATCATCAGCGGGCAGTGTCCGGATTCCAGCGATTAATGCCATGCCCGGCATCGTATGTGAGTTCAAATTTCTGATTCGCAATGTGGCCATCGCAGAAACAGTAGTTCGAGGTCGGTCCGTGCCTTGAACGATCAACTTCTGGCTCACCGCCATCGGGCCAAAAGTGCGCCATGAAATGGTCCGCCATGGACCCGCCGAGTTTTTCGGCAAACAAGACCGTGCCGGTCGGGTTCGGAATGGAATTCAATGTAGGCCATGTGGGACCACCGGTTTCAGCAGCGGACAACTCGGGATATACATTCTTACCATAGCTCCAGTTGTTGTTTCTCCTTCGGTCAACCGGGCATCGATACAATCCGTTGAAGAGATTGGGCCATTGGATGTCACCCGGCGCAAGCGCGCTCCCTGTAATGTAGGGCGCCAATGCGTATGCCCATGGCAGTTGACCATATGCCGTCGCAGAATGAGTGCTGCGGGGAATCATTCCGGCGTTGTCATCTGCATACATCGTTGTGGCGAGCCCGATTTGCCGAAGTTGATTGATGCATTGCACTTGTTTTGCCTTTGCTCCCGCTTTGACGATGCCGGGCAGAAGCAAGCCCGCCAGAAGGCCGGTGATCAACAGGACCACCAGCAATTCGATCAAAGTAAAGCCTGACTGACTGCGTTTGATAGTTGACATGTTTCTCGGTCTGTTTGGTTTGCGTGCCACTTTGATTAGCACCTCGACATTAGAGGTGATTCTTGGCGACGCGTATTGAGCCTTGGAATCCAACCTTCAACCGCTGACCGGCTCCAAAGCACGCAACCGGTCATAATAGATGGTGAAGGGCTTGCCTCGTGAGCGGCGGGACCGCTCAGGCAATGCGAGGAGGCGGAGTGGGTGGTTCCTCTTGGCGACCGAGATGAACAGCCCGAAATGAGTCCAACAAAACAGGCTGCCTGGGGCGAAATCGATAAGCCGCTGACGGCTCGATCAACAACTCGAACTTCTTTACTTCCAGTTTCTTTTCTTTTGACTTTTTGTTTTCAGTGGCGCCGTTGGCCACGAATTCACAAAGTGCGCACGGATGTTTCCCGTCAAAAGTCTGAATAAGAGCGATCTTGAAAGTGCTCTGCTGAGAATATCGGACAAACATCGTTGCCCACGCGAGCGATTGCAAAAAAGCCCAGTGGAGACCCACCGTCATGATGAGGACTGCCACCGCAATTGCTTTTGTGAATCTCGACATGACCAAAAACTATCCGCTGTTTCGTGGCTTCATTGGCTGAACAATGATTCGACTGGCTGTTTTGCTGGGCGTGATGCAGCGCTGTCGAGTTGAAGCTTTCCGCCGCAAGTTCTGCAGCGCGGCACAGCCGAAGCGAAATGACCGCAGCGGGACAAATGCGTTCGTTGCAGGCTCGGCGCTCCGCCACGCCGCACTGCTCGGCGCGACTTCGTCGCCCACAGGGAAGATGAGATTCCATTGAGTGGCGGAAGAGTTTGAAGGCCAAAGTCTCCACCGATCCGGCAAATTGAGATTGCTGCGCAAATTCTCGAACATTGTAATACAGTTACCTCATCCCACTGCACTGCCACAATCGGGGTTGTTCGCAATCTCTCGTCAGGGAAACTCGTATGGAGCGTTATCATTCGATCTTCACATTGTCGGCCCGGAACTTGCCTATGACCACAGTAACAAGATCGCCCTTTCTAAAGCCGCCCCGGTTAGGGAAGAAAGTCGAGTGCGCGCTCCCCGCTTTGTTCAGGTGGCGTGCCGCAAAAGAACTGCCGGTCGCGGGAACTGTCCGCGCTGAGAACTTTCGTCCTTTGGAGTCCACGATGTAAGCGGAACCGCCTTCGAGTCCCACCTCACCAGCCTTGAGTGGATCAACGATCTTGTATCTGAAGTGCAAGAGCGCCCCCTCCGCGATCAGTTGCAGTCCTGCCGCTTCCATGCCGTATCGATCGCCGCGCGGCGCTTTGGCCTGCGCCCGGTTTGGAGCGGGTCTGATAGCCTCTGCCGATCGAAATTCAACGCTGGAAAGCGCGACCGGCGCCGTCGCTGCGGCAAGTTGTGTTTCAGGAGAGGCCACTGTTTGCGGATGGGCCGAAGACGTTCTGATGCCTCTGCCGGAGCGGTTCAGAAGCATTGCTACAAAAACCGTAAAACATATTCCGACTGCCAGAATGCCCGTTAACCTCTTTAATTCGAGGTTTTGCTGGCCTTGCACGAGTCTGTTTTGCATTGGCCCCATACATAGGCCACAGCTCTCCTAGTCACAATCGGGGATACTCTGGGAATCGCATAGGGGAAACCCCGAATCAACCGGCAGTTAGCCCACGTATCTCCCAACCCGGCGTAGCCGGAACCAAAGTTGCCTGACGCGCAAAGACGCAGTGCCTGCGCCCCTTCATCAGAAAGCTCTGCGCCGCCGCGCTGGGACATATCTGCTTCGACTTCGTCCCCTGCCCCCCGCCTCCCGCATCCTGACAAAAAATACAGACACTGCAGATGCCAACGCCACAGTACAGACACGCAAAACCCAGCGATAAGTGTCGCCGCAACCCCGTGTCTGTCCCCATATTCCCGGCTACCATGCGCCCTTTCGGTCACCCCATTGAACGTTGAGCGTTGAAAGTTTCACGTTGAACGTTCCTGATCGGTATATCAGACATCGTGCCTAATGCGCCTGTTCTTTAGCCCTTTGATTACAAAGGTCTTACGGTTTAGGACGAAGTTGTTATGCCACCGTTTATGCCACTGATTGCGGCATGTGAAACCCTCTTTTCAGCCTTGGGAACGATTCTCCACACCCCATTGCGCCTTTGTCCAAAATGCATTCCGCTTTTCGTGAAAGGGATTACTTAACCCAAAACGGATTTCAAGCAAATCCGCCAGCTTCGTGGCGCAATGCGGACAGAATCACTGCACTCCGCAACATCCGTTCGTCCGAGTCGCAGAGGTCGATCAATAGTCACCGCGTAGCTCCACTGCGTGCCTCGTGAGTCAGAGAATCGAACGCGGCCCGCAATTTTCGGATGGGGACGATAGTGACCAATCGGAACATGCGCGGTGATTCGTGTCCAACGTCCCCAAAGCTGTCCATTGCCACCGGCATCCAATGGCTCCGATCACGGCCACGGTGCTGCAGTAGCCGGAGGAAGCTTCACCAAGCGCCGGTTCGAGCAATCCAGAGAAATATGCGTGGCACTTGTTCAGGCTTTTCTCAAGCACAGATGCGGGAGTAAAGTTGCCGCATCGCCAGGCCAGAAATCAATGATCCACCACCACCGGAAGTTCAGTCGGACCTCGACAGTCTGACCGCATCGTTGGATACCGCCATTCCCCGGAAGCAAACTGGAGCCAACCTGCTCATCGCGACTTGGAATCTGCGTTCATTCGCTTCCTTAACTCGCAACTGGACAGCCCAGGAGAGCGACTCACCCAAACGGGACCTACGAGGGCTTCGCGCCGTGTGCGAGATTGTTCCCCGATTCGATGTTGTGGCGCTCCAAGAGGTGAAAGGCGACCTGAGGGCACTGCGGGACACGATGCGGTATCTGGGACCACACTGGGCATTCCTGATGACCGATGTGACTGCCGGCAGCGCGGGTAATGACGAGCGAATGGCTTTGGTCTTCGATCTGACGCGGCTGAAACCATCGGGGCTGGCATGTGAACTGGTCGTGCCGCAGGAATGGTTGGATGAGATCAGCCCGGATGCACTGACCCGACAGTTTGCCCGAACGCCGTATGCAGTCAGTTTTCTTGCAGGGCGAACGACATTCATCTTGGTCACGCTGCACATAGACTATGCGCAACCTGCGCAGGGCAGGATACCAGAACTGAGGGCGATTGCTCGTTCGATGGCCGAGTGGGCCAAGCGCGCCAGCGATTGGGAGCACAATTTGCTGACCTTGGGCGACTTCAATATTGATCGTCATGGCGATGATCTTTGGCGCGCGTTCACCTCGACAGGGTTGACGGTGCCCGATGACATCCAAAAGGTGCCGAGGACGGTTTTCTCCAACCCTGCGAAACCGAATCTTGCCAAGTTTTACGATCAGATCGCCTGGTTTCGTGGAAACGGTATGGACCTGCTCAGCATGCAGTACCATCAAGGAGGGAGCTTTGATTTTGTTCTACACGTTTACCGAAACACCGGGCTGAACAAGACAGCGATCTCGTACCGCATTTCGGATCATTATCCGTTATGAGCGGAGTTTCGCCTGACTTGAGCCATCAGGAGAGTCCGGGACACTCTATGCGATCTCAACGAGCGGAACCTACTTCGGGCAGGAAATGACCCGCTCGCGCGTCGAAAAAGCAAATTCCTATCATTCGCCCACATGAAGATTCGCGCTTGATAGTTGCTCTCCTGGGCCCGCGACTTTACCTTCTCCCCGCAATGATACGAATCCAGAAGCGAACATGCGGTCTAATCAGCGCCGCGCTCATGGTTTGGCGATTGGGTCTCGCCATAACTATGATTAGCCCCGGAACTACTAACGCCAGCGAGTCACCGCTGCGCATTGCCTCCGGCAGCTTCTCCCCGGACGGCGCGTTTAAACTCCAAACGGTCGGTTCCAATACGCTGGTCTATCGGGTGCAGACCTCAACCAATCTCGCGCAATGGACCTCGTTGCAGACCAATGTGGCGACGGGGAGCCTGGCCGAATTCCGGGATCTCGATGCCCCGCGCTACCGCCAACGTTTCTACCGGTTGGCTCAAGCTGGCAGCGGGTTGCTGCTGTCAAAAAACCAAGGCGTGCCGGGTGAATTATTGACGCTGTCGGGCGGCGGCCTCGATCCGAGTGCGCCCACTTTTGTTCGGTTCCAGAGCCCCAATGGCCCGGAGATCAAAGTGCGATCCTTCGCGGTGACGACCGCCACCGTGCTCGTGGCGATTCCGTGGTTGATCGACACCAATTCGTATCAGATTCGTGGCGGTTTAGTGTCCGTTTCCGTGCAGCAAGAAACCACGCAGGCGACCAACCACCTCACTGCGAGCGAAGCACTGCGGATTGCCGACCTGCCACAGACCGGATTAGCGGCCGGCGCTGTCACGCTGGAATATCTAACTCAACTCTCGGGTTTACTCTCCAAAGCCTCTGGCCACTGGCAGACCATTGGGGCTGCCTCTCAGGGCAAAGTCGATACTGCCTCGCTACAAGTTCAATTATTGTCACTGAAGGCCAACGTGGATACGGCCCAAAACGAACTGCAGCAAATCATCAACGGGCAAACGCCACGTCTGGCCTTGGGCCGGATCGGTGGCCGCGAAATCTATCTGGATCGAGATGCCCTGGCGTTGCTGGACCGAATGCTGGCGGCCCATCTGATCAATGCCCGCGCGGCCAGTTTGTCCGGCGGTGGACTCGCGGCTCGAGCCTCGTTGCGTGCCGCGGCGACCACGGCGGATTGTGCCGATCCGCTCGGCTGCATCGACGACATTTTTACCCAGGGCGCCGGACCTGACGCGCAGGGCATCTTCAATTTCTTCGAGGAGGTCAACACGATTGGCGGCGCAAGCGTGGGCCTCATGGCCGCCACCGCGTTGGTTTTGGGTTTGGCCTCGGCGCCGGTTGCGGCGACCTTGGCTGGAACAGCGGGCGCGGTTTTGTTTTTCACGACCTACGTTGCGCCCGCGGTGATGGGCGCCAGCGCCTTGTCGCTCGCGGCCCCATTCATCGAAGTGGAGACCGGACACCAGGTGTCGATTGACGATTATCGGCCGGCTTTGAATCACATTCAGAAAGGCAGCGCGGCCTATTTAACGGACGAGTTCCAGGGCCAGTTCTTGAAAGGCACGCTCCAGACCCAAGGGGCCAGCGAGGACTTGATCGCCCGAGCCTCCCTCACCTTGGGCGCCTCCAAATCCATTCTGGGACTCCAGGACCTCGCCAAACCCGATTCCGTCGGCGCGCAAGCCTTCGCCAATTCCACCACGATCTTTGCTCACCTCACACCGTCAAGCCAGGCCACCACCTACGTCGGGAATTTCAGCGGAACCCTCACCGAGTCCTATCTGGACGCTGGGTGGCACTACGACATCTCGGCCACCTTGACCATTATAGTCAGCGGGCAAGGGACGATCGCAGCACCCTATAGCGGCACGCTCAAGGTCAGCGGCAACGCCGTAAGTACCCTGCTCTACTGCAACTCCTCTGCCGGATGCGATCCCGGCGGCACGGTCCCTTTCAGTATGGACGACGGCGTCATCTCAGGTTCATTCGGCGCCGTCGAGGGCTTGGGCCAGGGCGATATTGGCACCGGCAGTTTCACGATCGAATTCAGCGAGGGGAAACTCAGTGACAACACGCTCACTGGCACCGTGACATTCGATCCGGGCATTGACCAAACCTTGGTGAAAACGGTAACGCTGACCAAGAAACCCTGAGCCGTGACTATTCAGACGGCGGAGTGACCCAAGCGCTTTTTGACCCGCTCCCGCGTCGAAAAAGCAAATTCCTATCATTGACTCCCGGCCAGCTTTTTGAAAGAAATTGTCGGCATCTTCCATCGTTTTCACAAAATGTTATGGTTTTTACCCCGTTCGCTTCAGCAGCCAAGCCAAACCCGCCTATGCCACTGAACAAATCAACATGCGTCCTGGTCATTTATCGGTAGATTGCTTTCCCACTCACGAAATAATGGACACGAAAAACTCAAAGCGATGTTTCCAGTCGCTTTCGCTTGAATGTAGTGGCCATGTCTTGCATATCGGCCATTTGGCTTTCGGATTCTCCGCCTCATCCGACAAGTTTGTGTTTTGACTCTTGGAGCGCACAGAGTGTGAGACGCAAAAAGTCGTCGTCTCGGAAACCGTAAACCTGGCGCAACAGCGTCTTGATCTTCCGGTTGATCTCCTCCATCCGACCATTGGTCATCTTCGTCACAGCATAGCTCAACAACCCCTCGGCGATAGTGTCCCAATATTGCCCGTTTCTCCACGAAATAATCTGTCTCAATTTCACAGGAAAAGCGCCGCACGCCACAACAAGCAGCCCTTGTGATTTTTCTGCAATCTGCCTGTGCGACCAGATGCAATGCAACCAGGGAGCTTCTCGGTTCGGTCTGAACACAATTCCGCTGCCGACCGGCATCGTTCCGGCTGTCCACCCACAACCAAAGATTTCGCCCCCTGCTTTTCTCGCCGTGCCTGTTTGCCTCACAATGGCTTGATTTTCGGATGTCCCACAGTTCCTTCGCAAGCTGTCTGTTCATCTTCTGGCAATGAGGCCGGCCTTGCTCGGCCCTGCCGCACAAATTCCTGCAAACCCTCAATCACTTCATGCTGCGAG
>Ga0272448_1009045_pt1 | contig 10247 bp, 8 predicted proteins | sample YNPCB0191_FD_202220 | JGI IMG/M metagenome (GOLD analysis project Ga0272448, IMG submission 202220) | Hot spring sediment microbial communities from Yellowstone National Park, WY, United States - YNP-CB-019-1 | ecosystem: Environmental > Aquatic > Thermal springs > Hot (42-90C) > Sediment... | reverse complement strand
TTTTAGATTCTCTAAAATGGATGAAAAAGAAAAAAATTTGGGTCGAGGTGACAACTTTAGTTATTCCCGGTTATACTGATCAAGGAAATCAATTTGAGGAAATAGCAAAGTTTATAAAAAAAGAATTAGGAGAAGAAACGCCTTGGCATATTTCTCGTTTTTATCCGGCTTATAAAATGATGGATGTACCACCTACTCCAGTTGAGACAATTTACCGCGCCTATGAAATTGGTAAAAAAATTGGTCTAAAATATGTCTATGCTGGCAATCTACCGACTGATTCAAGAGAAAATACATATTGCCCAAAATGTAAAGAATTAAATATTAAAAGAATCGGTTATGAAATTGAAAGATTTGATAAAGATGGAAGGTGTCGGAAGTGCGGCGAAAATCTTAATTTAATTCTAAACTAAAACTACAATAAATTTCAGAAACTTACGGAAACTCATAGAAATTCATTAAAATTTATGAAAATAGGTTGTGGATAACTTTAATTAGCAGTCTTGACATGAGAGTGCTAATATGATAAAATAATAAAGTTAAATATAACCGTTGATTAATTCTGTAATAATCTAAGTTAACTATAAACGTTTATATTAAAATCCGAAATCCTAAATCCGAAATCCTAAACAATATCTAAATTTAAATGACCAAAATTCAAAACGTTTAGAATTTGGAACATTGTGATTTTTGATTTGTTTAGAATTTTGTGCTTCGAATTTAGAATTTCAAAAATAAATGGTAAGAAAATTATAATTTTTTCAAAACCAAACTGAATAACAAAAATTAACTAAATTAGTAAAATTGTTATGGATAACTTTACTTTAAAAGCCCAAGAAGCAATTCAACAAGCCCATACTATTGCTATGGAGCACGAACAACAACAGGTTGATACACCACATCTTTTTTTGGCTTTACTTTCACAAGAAGAAGGGGTAGTAGTTGCTATTTTAAAAAAATTAGGTTTACCAATAGAAAAACTTCGGGCTCGAACTGAAAGTGCTATTACTCTTCTCCCACGAGTGATTGGTTTCGGCGGAGTAACAGAAATTTATATTTCACCAATTTTAAAAAAAGTAATTTTTCAAGCCACTCGCGAAGCCAATCAACTCAAAGATGAATATATCAGCACCGAACATTTACTTTTGGCCTTAACATCTGTTCCTTCAATTATCAAAGATCTTTTAGCTGAATTCGGCGCTAATTATGATTTGATTTTAAAAATTTTGGCTGAAGTCCGAGGCACCGAAAGAGTAACTGAACCAGAACCAGAATCAAAATACCAAGCCTTAGAAAAGTATACCACCAATTTAACGGAAATGGCACGACAGAAAAAAATTGATCCAATTATTGGTCGAGACGAAGAAATCAGAAGATTGATGCAGATTTTGTCCAGACGAACAAAAAATAATCCGGTTTTGATTGGTGAGGCAGGTGTGGGTAAAACTGCTATTGTTGAAGGATTGGCTCAAAGAATTGTTGCTGGTGATGTGCCAGAATCAATAAAAGATAAAGAAATCATTAGTCTTGATTTGGGTGGAATGGTGGCTGGCACAAAATATCGCGGTGAATTTGAAAATCGTCTAAAAGCCGTTTTGCGTGAGATAAAACGCGCCGGTAATTATATTTTATTTATTGATGAACTTCATACTTTAGTTGGGGCTGGTGCGGCTGAGGGAGCAATTGATGCTTCAAATATGTTAAAACCAGCTTTGGCCAAGGGCGAACTTCATTGTATTGGTGCCACCACCTTAAAAGAATATCAAAGATATATTGAAAAAGACACCGCTCTTGAACGACGCTTCCAACCAGTTTATGTCAGTGAACCATCAATTGAAGAAACAATTGCTATTTTACGAGGTATCAAAGAAAAATATGAAGTTCATCACGGGGTAAGAATTTCTGATGAAGCCTTGGTGGCGGCAGTCAAACTTTCGGCCCGTTATATTTCTGAAAGATTTCTCCCAGATAAAGCCATTGATTTGATGGATGAGGCCTGTTCTTTTCTTCGCTTAGAAATTGAATCAAAACCGGAAGAATTAGATAGATTAAAAAGAAAAATTAAACTTTTAGAAGTGGAATTATTGGCTTTAGAAAAAGGAAACAAAGATAAAGAGAAGATAAAAAAAATAAAGAAAGAATTAGCGCAACTAAAAGAAAAAAGTAGGGCTTTAGAACTTCGTTGGTCAAAAGAAAGAGATATTATCACTGCTATTAAAAAAGCAAAAAAGGAAATTGATCAACTTAGACAAGAATTGGAAGTTGCTGAAAGAGAAGCAGATTTAGAAAAAGTTGCTGAAATAAAATATGGAAAAATTCCATCTCTAGAAAAAGAAATTAAAAATCAGGAAAGAAATCTAGCAAAAATTAAAAGCAAATATCGGTTGATTAAAGAAGAAGTAAGTGAAGAAGATATCGCTCGAATTGTTGCTAATTGGACTGGTATTCCAGTGAAAAAAATGCTTGAAGAGGAAACAGAAAAATTAAGCAGAATGGAAGAGGAAATTCATAAACGTTTAATCAACCAAGAAGAAGCAGTTAAGGCTGTGGCTGATGCTATCCGTCGTTCACGGGCTGGTGTGGCAGAAGAAAATCGTCCCATTGGTTCATTTATGTTTTTAGGACCGTCGGGTGTTGGTAAAACTGAATTGGCTCGTTCACTCGCAGAGTTTTTATTTAATGATGAAAAAGCACTGGTAAGATTAGATATGAGTGAGTTTATGGAAAAACATGAAGTGGCAAAAATTATTGGTTCGCCACCCGGTTATGTTGGCTATGAAGAAGGTGGACAATTAACTGAAAAAATTCGTCATCGACCATATTCAGTCTTACTTTTTGATGAAATTGAAAAGGCCCACCCCGATGTTTTCAATATTCTCCTTCAGATTTTAGACGAAGGGCGATTAACTGATGCCAAGGGTAGGACGGTTAATTTCAAAAATACTGTTATTATTATGACCTCAAATTTGGGTTCAGAGGTAATTCAAGACTTTACTAGAAAATCAGATTTAGGTTTTATTTCTGACCGAGAAAAATTAGATACCGAAGAAAAACTTAAAGAAAAAATTCAAGAAATATTAAAAGAAAGATTTAAACCAGAATTTTTAAATCGTTTAGACGAAATAATTATTTTTCATACTTTAAGTCGGGAACAAATTGAAAAAATTGTTGATTTGCAAATAAATTTAGTAAAAAAAAGATTAGAAGAAAAAAATATAAAAATTGAGGTTAGTCAGGAAGCAAAAAAACTTATTGCCGAAAGAGGTTTTGATCCGGTTTTTGGTGCTCGACCATTAAAGAGATTAATTCAAAAAGAAATTTTAGATAAATTGGCTTTAGAAATTGTTAAAGGAAAAATTAAAGAAGGAGATAAAGTAAAAGTTGGAGTGGAAAAAGATAAAATTGTCATAAAATAATTTCTTAATAAATAAAATTCAGAATGTGGAAAAAAATTATCAGTTTATTGTTTATAATTTATGGTTTATGGTTGATAGTTAATCCCGCCATGGCGGGATTTAATCCTGATTATTTAATTTCTGACAAAGAATTAACTAATTATCAGACAATGAATCTTCAAGAAATTAACGAATTTTTAAAAAATCAGGGTGGAACTTTGACAAATTATCAAACTCGCGACATTGATGGACAAATCAAATTCGCCTCAGAAATTATTTTTAACGCTGCTAATCGTCACAAAATTAATCCTCAAGTTTTAATTACTTTGTTACAAAAAGAACAAAATTTAGTTACTCAAAAATCAGTCAGAAATACTCAATATGATTGGGCAACTGGTTTTGCCTGTTATGATAATAGAAAACCAATAGAAAAATTCCGTGGTTTTGCTTTACAGGTTGACCGGGCTGCCTGGCGACTTCGTTATTTTTTAGAACATCCAAATGAATTTATTTTCCAACCAGGTCAAGTTTATAAAATCTCTGGTTTTTTTATTATGCCACAAAATTTAGCCACCGCTGCTTTGTATAACTATACCCCCCATCTTTTTGGTAATCAATTATTTTTTTCAATCTGGCAAAAATGGTTTGGTAAAGAAATTGGTCTGATAGAAAATAATACTTTGGTCAAATTAAAAAATGAGCCAGGCGTCTGGTTAATTCAAAACGGAAAGCGCCGCCCATTTTATTCAAAAAATGTTTTTTTAGCCAGTTATTCTTTCAAAAATGTTAGAATCATTAATGCTAAAGAACTTTTAAAATATGAGATTGGCGAACCAATGGATTTCCCTGAATATTCATTGCTTCAAAATGAAGATGGAAAAATTTACCTTAAAATTAATAAAAGCATTAGACCAGTTTCAGAAAAAATTTTTAAGGAAATCGGATTCAACCCTGAAGAAATCATCAAAGTTAACAATGAAGATATTAAAAAATATACTTTAGGCAAACCAATTTTATCACCTTATCCAACCGGCTCTCTTTTACAAGACGAAAAAAGTGGCGCAGTTTATTATGTTAAAGACGAATTTAAATACCCAATCTTTGCTAAAGAAATACTTTTAACTAATTTTCCTCATGATAAAATTATAAAGGTAAAGAAAGAAAAATTGGATGAATTTATTTTGGCTGAACCATTAAAATTTAGAGATGGAACTTTATTAAAGACGCCTGATCAGGAAACTGTCTATCTTATCTCTCAAGGTAAAAAAAGACCAATCGCCTCACCCGAAGTTTTTGCCGAATTTGGCTATCGATGGGAAAACATTATTACCGTCCCAGAAAATATTTTAAATTTGCATGAAACCGGGGAATTAATTAATTTAATTGACGAAACACAATAATTAGTCAAAAGTTAAAAATTAAAAATAAACTATTTTTGATTTTTATTGTAATTTTTAACTTTAAATATTTAACTTTTAATTCTAAATAATATGTCCTTAGTCTTTGCTTCAATTTGTCCCCATCCACCAATTATTATTCCAACTATTGGCAAAGAAAATGTTACTTCAGCAAAAAAAACCATCGGGGCAATGGAAAAAATGGAAAGAGAATTTAGGAAATCAAATCCCGAAACAGTTATCGTTATTTCGCCACACGGGTCGCTTTACCCCGATGCTTTTTCTATAAATTTTTCTGAAAGTTATGTTGGACATTTTCATCAATTTGGTGACTTTGTAACTAATTTAAAATTCCAGCCAGATTTAGAATTTCTTTACCGTCTCAAAGAAAAATTAGAACAAAAAATGCCGGTTGTATTAGTCGAAGATGAAAATTTAGATCACGGCTCACTAGTACCTCTTTATTATTTAACAAAAAATGTTGTCCCAAAAATTGTTCCGATTGGTTACTCACTTTTGGATTATGAAACTCATCTTGAGTTTGGTCGGCTAATTAAAGAAGAAATATCTGCTTCAAAAAAAAGAATTGCTGTTATTGCTTCTGGTGATTTATCTCATCGTCTTACTCCAGAAGCGCCGGCTGGCTATGCACCAAGGGCAGGAATTTTTGATAAAAGACTGGTAAATTTCTTAAAAGAAAAAAATATTAAAGGAATTTTAGAAATGGATAAAGATTTAATTGAAGAGGCTGGCGAATGCGGTTTACGTTCATTTTTGATTCTTCTTGGCATTCTAGAAAAAATAAATTGCCAACCAAAAGCTTATTCTTATGAAGCACCATTTGGCGTAGGATACCTGGTGATGAATTTCCAATTATAAACAAATCTTTTTTGTTAGTTAGTGTTATTTAGTGTGTTTAAGCTAATTAAACACGAAGTATTGCGAATATTATACTAAAAACAACCAATAAATTAAATAATCTTTCTATCTCTAATATGATTGCCAAAATCATTCCTTTTACCCGCCTACCCCATTTTATCATCTCCCGTGGACAAAAAAGAGAGATTTCTTTTTTTGATTATAAGGTGCCAAAAGAACTTGAAGGAAAAATAAAATTTGGTCAAATTGTTGAAATCTATTTTAGAGATAAGAAAATTCAAGGATTAATTGTTGGTCTAAAAAAAACTTCGTCAGAAAAAAAATTAAAAGAAATAAAAAAAATTATCTTTGAAGAAAGTTTAATAACGGGCGAACAATTTAAACTTATAAAATGGCTGGCTTCTTATTATTTCGCTTCTTTACCAACCATTCTTAAAACATCATTACCGAAAGTAATAAAATTAAAGAAAAGTTCAATTAGTGTATTTCGCAATCGCGATATTTACCAACCAAAAATTTTTGAAAGTCAACCATTAAAAGTTTCTCAAAAATTCATTCCAACTCTTAAAAAAATAGTTAATATTTTTGAAAAAACAAAAAGGAAAAAATTTTTACTTTGCTGGGATGAGCCAATAAAAAAAATGGCTTTTTATTATGCGGTTATCAAAAAAACTTTAGAGAAAAATCAAAAAATTCTAATTTTAGTACCAGAAATTGATCAAATTAATTTTATCTTAAAATATTTATATAATTTAACGGACGAAATTGCTATTTTACATTCTAAATTAAAAAAATCAGAACTCTGGTTTAACTGGCAAAAAATTTTAAATGGAAAAATTAAAATAATTATTGGAACAAGAATGGCTGTTTTTGCTCCGATTAAAAATTTAGGTTTAATTATTCTTGAAGATGAAGAAAATGATTTATACCATTCTGAACAATTTCCTTACTATGATGCCAGGACAATTGCTTGGAAAATGACAAAATTAAGTAGGGCGAGGTTGATTTTTTCTTCTCAGGCACCGAGGGTTGAAACTTATTGGTACACTTTTGGTCAGAAAAAATTTTTGCCTTTTGATTTAAGAAAGGAAGAAAAAACAAGGTTCAAGCTAATTGATATGGTTGAAGAAATGCGAAAGGGAAATTTCTCACCCTTGAGTGATGATTTAAAAGAAGCAATTATCAATGCCATTAAAAAAGGAAAGAAAATCATTCTTTACCTAAAAAGAAAGGGATTTGCCACTTTTAACTTCTGTCAGGACTGTGGCTATCTTTTTTCCTGCCCACGCTGTGATTTACCCCTCACCGCTCATAAAAAAAATAAAATTTATTATCTTTACTGTCATCACTGTGGCTATGAAGAAGAGCTACCGCTGAAGTGCCCAGCTTGTCAGGGGGTGGAAATAAAAATGAAGGGCTTGGGTATCCAAAAAATTGAAGAAATTTTAACTGAAAGAGATGAAATTTTTAAGAAAAAAGTGGTTTTAATTGACGAATCAACAAAAAAAGAAATTGAGAAAGGAGATATTATCGTTACAACCATTCCTTTCTGGCGAAATTATAATGAAAAATTAACTAATAATTTTGAACTAAGCGGGCTAATCAATGCAGACGTGATGCTTAATCAACCAGATTTTCGTTCTTTTGAAAAAACCTTTCAAGAATTAGTGGCGATTTCTAATTGGTCAAAATTTTTAAAAATTAATTTAATTATCCAAACTTGGTCAAAAGATAACTATGCAATTCAATCAGCACTTAATAACGATTTTAAAAATTTCTATTGGCCAGAAATTGAAACAAGGAAAGAGTTTTCTTATCCTCCTTTTAGAAAATTTTTTAAATTAACTATTCAAGAAAAAAATTGGAAAAAACTTGATAAAATCGCTCAAGAATTTGAGAAAAAAATAAATTTAATTAGAAATAAAAATATCAAAATTTTTCCCTACCATCTGCCTCCACGCCGAAAGATCGTCTTTGAAAAAAGCTATTTAATTAAAATAAAAGATACCCACCCACTCTCGCCTCTGCCAGATGAAATCAAAAAAATCTTTCCTGAAAATTCATTTTTAGAACCAGTTGGATAACAATTTTTCAACTCAACTTATGTTTTTCTTTGATAATTTCCATTCCCTCTTCATAATTTTTGATGGTTCTTGGTTTGAAAAATTTAAAAGGAAAAATATGCCAGGGAATTTGATAAAGAAAGGTTGGTAACCAAGCGCTGATTCCAATTTTTCTTGGCTGAACCGCAAAAAGAACCTCTGGAATATAAATTCCAATATGACCGCGCTCTAACATCGTTAGCCATAAATCCCAGTCCTGAAATTTTTTTAGACTTTCATCAAAACCAGGAAAATGTTCGCGTCGAATCAAAGAATTGATACTAATATAAGGTATTTTTTTTAATTTTTCAGCATTAAACGGCCAAAGAGGAAAAATTTTCCAACCAAATTTAAAAGAAGAATAAGCATAACTTGCTTCCGGATGTATTTTTAAAGTTTCAATCATTTTTTCTAAAGCATTTTTTTTAAGAACAATATCAGCATCGCAAAAAAATAAAAAATCGCCTTTTGATTCTTGAAATCCTCTATTCCGCGCCGCATTAGCCCCTTGATGTTCTTGATTGATAACTTTAATTCTATTAGGCCATTTATTATTAGCAATTTCTAACTTTTTTTTAGTATCGTCAGTTGAACCATCATTAACAATAATGACTTCAAAATCCTGATAGGTCTGATTAAAGATGCTTTCAAGAGTTTCTAAAATGGTGTTGCTGTGTTGATAGGTTGGAATGATAATTGAAATCATATAAACGTTATACTAATTACCAATTTTAAAATTCAAAATTACCCCTTTTTATATCTCTAATTTTCTAACATTTGCCAAACTGAGGCGAAACACCATATTTTTTCGCTAATTTTTTGGCTTTTTGATTAACCGAGACTTCTTTTAATTTCATCGCCCCCCCCTGCTCTAAGGCAATAACTTTTGAGGTGATAACCAAAATATCTTTGTTTTTTAATTTCTTTTCGGCAATTTTAAAAATTTCTTTCAGCGGATTTTTCAACATTTTTTGTTTTGATAGGAATAATTTTTATTTCAAATTTTCTTTTATTTTCATAGCAAAATTTTTTGCTTTTTCAAAATCATTTTCATTTGGTCTTCCCTTATTAATTCCACCAAAAATTTTTAATGGGCCAAATGTATCAAAACCAGGACAATTGAATTCGCCAATAATTTTAAAATCCTTTTTTAATAATAATTTTTTTAGATGAGAATGGGCAATCAATTGAGCGTATTTAGCGCCACTGGTGGAAAAAATAAAAGCCATTTTTCCCTTGACTGGCATTAAATTTTTAACCAAATTAATTAATTGGTAATGGTGCCGCCAAAAATAAATACCCGAACCAAAGCCAATTAAATCATAATTTTCTAGTTCTTCAGGTTTTATTTCTGATAGTTTAACAAGCCTAGCATTTAAAACTTCAGCGATGGTTTTAGCAATTTTTTCAGTATTTTGATGATGAATAGAGATGTAGATGATTAGAGTTCTCATAATTCCGAAATTAAAAATCATTTAAGATTAAGAACTCATAATTAATGTATCAGTCTTAACTAAAAATCACTGATTTTTTGTTTATTTGTAGATTGGCATCGCGTTAGTAGACTTGATAAACGACATTGATTTTTACTATTACTTCTTGTTCGCCTGGTTGAATTTGTGGTGCGGCTGAGATCACTCCACCACCCATTTCCATATCTTTCATTCCATATGCTCTTGGAAGAGAATAATAATCTTCGTAAACATTAATAACCTTCCCTAACTTTAATCCAGTTTGACTGGCAATCATTTCGGCTTTTATTTTGGCTTTTTCAATTGCCTTTTTCATTGCCTCCTCTTTAACCGTCTCTGGATCATCAATGGTAAACTGTAAATCACCAACTAAATTTGCTCCATGAGTAGTTGACTTTTCTAAAACCGGGCCAATTTTTTCAAAATCTCTAATTTTTACTCTAATTTCCTGAGTTAAAGTATAACCCCTAAAAATTCTTTGACCCTCTTTCCAATCATAACGAGGGGAAAGAGAGTAATTTACTGTTTCAATGTCCTTTTCCACAATCCCTAAATCTTTAATTTCCTTTAAGACCGCATTCATCTTTTCAGTATTTTCTTTAACTACGTCTTGAACCACCATTCCTTCGCTGCTTAAACCAACTTTAATTAAAGCAATATCTGGTTTAGCAAAAGTCTTACCTTCGGCGCTGATAGTAATTTCTCGTGGATAATTACCAGGTAAATTTTTAAAGTCAAAATAACTTTTAATTCCCCAAAAAGCAAGGATACCAATCAGTAAAATTACTAAAACTACAAAGATTCGATTGGAAACTTCAAGTTTTTTAATTTCATCCATATGATTTTGTTAATTAATTTGATAATTTATTTTTTTAACCTTTTGCTTTTTAAATTATTTTTATTTCTTTCTCACTATCGATTATCTCCACTGCCAAAAATTTTACCTCTTCTCTGACGAGAGGAAAGTTTTTTAAGATTTAAAATAGCAATTTTTTCCAAAGA
>Ga0272448_1009043_pt1 | contig 10248 bp, 8 predicted proteins | sample YNPCB0191_FD_202220 | JGI IMG/M metagenome (GOLD analysis project Ga0272448, IMG submission 202220) | Hot spring sediment microbial communities from Yellowstone National Park, WY, United States - YNP-CB-019-1 | ecosystem: Environmental > Aquatic > Thermal springs > Hot (42-90C) > Sediment... | reverse complement strand
ACGTCAGACGAAGAGTTTTTTGTTTAGTCGGCCAACTTACCCGACGCATTTCCAAACGAGATTCTTTTAAATAATTTTTTAATCTTTCAAACATATCAATATTATTTATCAATAATATAGAAGATATATTATTTATCAATAATATAAAAGATATTATTTAATATTATGAAGTTTTTCGCTCACTATAGTATATCCGCATCAATGCTTTTAGGCAAGCCCTTTAAATATCTAAATTTTTCACTGTGGTTGCGTGAGCTTGAATAAAATATTTTCTTGGCTCCACTTGCTCACCCATTAAAATGTCAAAAAGTCGATCAGCTTCTTCGGCGTCTTCAATCGTCACAAGTTTTAATACTCTTTTTGCAGGGTCCATTGTTGTTTCCCATAATTGTTCCGGATTCATCTCTCCTAAACCTTTATATCTTTGGACCGAAAAACCTTCTTTTAATGCTTTAGTAATTTTTTCTTTTTCGGCGTCAGAATAAGCATAATGAATCTCTTTGCCTTTCTGAATTCGATAAAGCGGCGGTTGAGCAATAAAAAGATGACCTTTTTCAATAATTTCCCTAAAATATCTGTAAAAAAGAGTTAAAAGAAGAGTTCTAATATGAGCGCCATCAACATCCGCATCGGTCATAATAATAATTTTTCCATATCTTAAATTTCCTAAATTGAACTCTTCGCCAATAGCTGTCCCCACTGCTGTCACTAACGCCCTAATTTCGTTATTAGCCAACATCTTGTCAATTCTAGTTTTTTCAACGTTTAAAATTTTTCCTCGCAAAGGAAGAATAGCTTGAGTAGCGCGGTTACGAGCCATTTTCGACGAACCACCAGCGCTATCGCCTTCTACGATAAATAATTCGGCTTCTTCAGGATTACGAGTTGAACAATCTGCTAATTTCCCCGGCAAAGTCATTCCTTCCAAAATTCCTTTTCTTAAAACCATTTCTTTAGCGGCTTTAGCGGCTTTTCTAGCTTTAGCAGCTAAAAGACATTTTTCAATAATAGCCTTTGCTTCGTTAGAATTCTTTTCTAAAAATTCCTTCAAGGCCTCAGAAACTACCGCATCAACAGCGGTTCTTGCCTCAGGATTACCTAATCGAGCTTTGGTTTGCCCTTCAAATTGAGGCTCTCTAATTTTTATTGAAACAATCGCCACCAATCCTTCTCGTGCGTCATCACCGGTTAAATTTTCATCACTTCCCTTTAAATAATTATTAGCTCGAGCATAATCATTTAAAGTTCTGGTAAGAGCAGTGCGAAAACCAGTTAAGTGCATACCACCATCAGGAGTATAAATATTATTAGCGAAACTCATTTCCTGGCTTTCTATGCCTTGATTATAAAGAAAAGCTACCTCAACATTGATATTTTCATATGTTTTATTGACATAAAAAATTTCTTTTTGAAGCGGTTCGTTGGAACGATTTAACCATCTTATAAAAGAAAGGACACCGCCATCAAAACAAAAAGCATGATAAAAATAAGGACTCTGTCTTTTATCAATAACTTCAATTTTTATTCCTTTAGTTAAAAAAGCCTGCTGACGAAGGTGTTCAAGAATTCTTGAACGATTAAATTCAATTTTTTGAAAAATTTCTGGATCGGGATCAAAAATCACTTTAGTGCCAGTTTGTTGGCAACTGCCAATTTTTTTTACCTTAAATTTCGGTTTGCCTTGATTATATTCTTGGGCATATAAATTATTATTTCGACACACTTCCGCTCTCAACCATTTACTTAAAGCATTTACTACTGAAACACCTACGCCATGAAGACCGCCAGCAACCTTATAAGATTGTCCGCCAAATTTACCTCCCGCATGCAAAGTACACATCACTGTTTCCAAAGCTGATTTTTTAGTTTGAGGATGAATATCAACCGGAATACCTCGACCATCGTCAGTAACAGCAATGCGATTATTTTCTAAAATTTCTACTCTGATATTTTTCGCATAACCAGCCATTGCCTCATCAATAGAGTTATCTACTACCTCCCAAATTAAATGATGAAGCCCATCAACACCAGTGGACCCAATATACATTGCCGGTCTTTTTCTGACTGGTTCTAAGCCTTCTAAAACATAAATATCCTTCGCTTCGTAGGAAGGTTGTTCATTATTATTTTGAGAAGCAGAATTAGTGTTTTTTTGTTCTTTTAACTGCTCTTTTTTAGCGGGTTTTTTAGGCATTTTTATATTTTAGAAAATTAAAATAACCCCAGCGGGTATTTAAATTTTATCAAAAAATAAAGGTAAAAACAAGCTTAAATAGCAATCATTGATTTCTCAAAAGAAATAAAAAGCACAAAAGATTTGGAAATTTAGGAGGATTTGATATTTTTTGGTTTAACAATCTATCTTATAGTGTTTTCAAAAATAAAAATGCCCCAGGCGGAATCGAACCGCGGGGGCCTAACCCTTCCTAACCCTTAATGTGCTAATTATTCTTCTAATGGATTGAGAAGAATTCGAGTGAGACGATATTTTTTATCATTTAAACGCATCTCAAGAACTTGGATTTCCTTCACTAATTCCTGATAATCTTTTCTACGTTTCGCTAAGAGCGTTTTGATTTTTTGATCTAAATCTCTAACAAACTCGGCTCGAGTGTAAGTAGTAGAACCACCCAACCTCTTACACCTTTCTTCTAATACTTTAAGCGGAGTTAGTACGAATTTTTTCAATTCTTCTTCCTCATCATTTGAGGGAACGAATTTGTTGAAGGCTTCCACGATCTCCTGAAATTTCTCTTCCATTTTCTGTAAAGCTTCAAAAGAGATAGCAAGCGGAGATCTTTCCATGTCATTTCTTTCAATCTCGAAGATTTCTTTTATAACTTCTCTAATCTCTTTGTATAGCGAATTCAGCATAGTTTCACCACCTCCTTTTTGATTTTTTATCATTTCACCGCCTTTTGGAACCTATCTTGTCGGGTACAGCTTTTTACATCACGGCTTTGTCAATACAGCGTACCAAACGCCAGCCAGCTATTTTTGTGTGGCTACTTCATGAAGTTTTCTTCGATATACCTAAGCATGATAACATATAAACCTACAATAACCCCAGCTAGAATACTCGCTCCCATCGTAAACCCGATAACCGCCATTATATAGAGCACTAGATGAGATTGAGAAAGTTGAAGGAGTTTGTCACCAATCACACAAAAGCGGCCAAAAGCCACAGTAGCAACACCACAAATACATACCAGTCCAATTGCGGCTACAGTTCGCAAAAATCCATTTTTCATACTTCTCACCTCCTTTTCCCCGGATTACTTTTCGAATTGCCGGCTCCGGGGGAACCAGCTTTATTTACTATTTTAAAGAACTATTTTTATTTTCTACCTAGAGTATATCATATACTTTAAATCTTGTCAAGATAGTGTAATGGTTCAATAGCTTTGCATCACCTTAAGCGTAAAATATAAGTGTAAAATATGTAAAATATATGTATATGGCATACACAACAAACCCCAATCTTCCTCGTGTTCGAATGGATGCGGTAAGATTGGTTCGCTCCGGTTGGAGCACTAGAAAGGTCGCTAGGCATCTAGGTTTTAACCAAGCTAGTTATGAAAGACCTCATATGGTTTTAGAGATGAAAACACCGATGGAGGTATTAACTTAAAAGTGATGCCAAGCTATTGACTAGAAAACAGAGAGAGACTAAAAAGAATCATCTTATTTGAGCTTTAAATTTCTTGATTAAAATAGAATGAATTTTTGCCATTCTTTCATCAACTTCTTTATCGGTTAAAGTTCTATTTTTATGTTGGAAAATTATTCGAAAAGTTAAACTCTTTTTATTCTCTTCAAAATTTTCGCTTTCATATTCATCAATTAAATCAACATCCTGAATTAAAACTGGATCACTTAATTGAATTTCTTGCATTATTTCGCCAATTCTTATCAAACGATCAACTAAAATAGAAACATCTCTTATCACCGTGGGATATTTAGACAATGGTTCATACTCAAATTCTTCCTCAACGATTTCTAATAATTTTTCTAAATCAATTTCAGCAAAGGCAGAATTTTCTTCATCATTTTTAAGAACCCCAATCGCTTGATTTTGAGAATAAATTTCAACAGAATTTTTTGCTTCTCGAAAATTAAAATCAGCCAAGCCAATCTTTCTAAACAATTCCTCAACAACACCCTTCAACTCATAAAAGGTTCCTTTTTTGATTTTACTAATTTTATTACCAATAGCGATACCTAAACGTAAACATTCTAAAATATTTGCATTGCTAGAAGAAATCCTGTTTTTTGCATCGCGATAAAAAACTTTTCCAATTTCAAAAATTTTTACTTCATCAAAAAAGCGAAAATTATCCTTGATATTTTTTGAAAGAAGTGGAAGTAAGCTTGGTCTTAAATATTTTTTATCTTCCGCAATTGGATTTTCCAGTTCTACCAATAATAATCGCTTCCAATCATTTGGATGAGTTCGTTGTTTTAAATCGCTGTCTCCAATAAAAGAATAGTTATAGACCTCATCAAAACCAAAACCTCTTAAAATATTTCTTATTTTATCTTTTAAAATTATTTCATCTTCAAAACCAGCGGGAATTAAATGAATATGCGGCGCTAAAGATTTAAGATTGTTATAACCGATAATTCTTGCCACTTCCTCTGCTAAATCTTCAAAAATCTCAACATCGGTTCTGATTGGCGGGACTTCAACCAAAAAAGAAGATGGTAAATGAGATTTTTTATCAAGCAAAACTTCAAATCCTAATCTTTTTAAAATATTAATAATTTCTACGACTTCGCTTTTTATCCCAATAAGTTTGTTAAATTTTTCTACCTCAAAACGAATTATTTTTTTGCTATCTTTTTTCACCCGCACATCAATTAATTCGCCAACTTTGGCGCCAGCGATTTCTTTTAAAAGATCGCGAGCTCTATTCATAGCTAAAATAGCCAATTCGTCGCTAATATTATGAGAAAAACGAACACCCGCATCTGTAACTAATCCAATTTTTTTCTGAGTTTTATAAATATTGACACCATCAAAATTGGCCGCCTCTACAACAATTCTTCTAGTATTTTTTGTAATTTCAGCTTTTTTGCCGCCTTTAATCCCGGCAATCGCTAAAACACTTTCCGAATTTTTCGCGAATCCATCTGCAATCACTAAAACGTTTTCGTCTAATTCGTAAACTTCATTGTCTAGAGTTGTAATTTTTTCTCCTTTTTTGGCGCGCCTTATTACAATTTGCGTTTTGCCATTTGAATTTTTTTCAAGCTTATCATAATCAAAAGCATGCATTGGTTCACCCAACTCCAACATCACATAATTAGTAATATCAACAATATTGTTTATCGGACGCAAACCGCAACTTTTTAAAACATTTTGCATCCATTTTGGCGATGCTCCAACTTTAACATTCTCAAAATATTGACCGACATAACGAGGACAAAGATTTTTGTCCTTAATCGTTACCTCAAATTTTTTAGAGACCTTAACCGGTTTTTGCGTTTTTGTTTTTGGTAGTTTAAGCTCTAAATTCAAAATCGCCGACAATTCTCGCGCCAAACCAATATGCGAAGCCGCATCAGAAAAACGATTCGGATAAATAGAAACATCTATCACATCCCCTCCCTTACCCTTAAATAAGGGTGAGGGATCTGCCGCTTCAAAGGCGTGCATATTTAACGCATCAATCGCTTGCTGCTTACTTTTTAATCCCGGAACTAATTTTTTGATTAGCGTATAAGAAAACTTCATCGTTCACCCCTCAAGAATTTAATGAATAAAAAAACGACCTTTCAATGATAAAATCCTATGTAAAAACTATTATCTTTCTTTGATTTTAACACATTAATCAAAAACATAATCCTATTTTAAAAGATGATAGATTAAAACTGCCTTATAAATCTTAAATCTCCACTGTGGAATAAGCGAATGTCAGGGATACCATATTTAATCATTGCTAATCTTTCTAATCCTACACCAAAAGCAAACCCAGTTACTTCGTAAGGATTATAGCCGACTGCCTTAAAAACATTTGGATGAACCATCCCCGCTCCCATCACCTCTAGCCAAGATGATTGATTTTTTGCCTTTTCTATTTTTATATCTACTTCAACGCCGGGCTCAACAAAAGGAAAATAACTTGGACGGAATCGAAAATCTATTTTTTTTCCTTGAAAAAACTTTTTGAAAAATTGTTCAATAATAAATTTAAAATTAGCAAGGGAAATATTTTCGCCAACCATTAAACCTTCGATCTGGTAGAAATTAGTTTCATGCGAGGCATCTGTCGCTTCATAACGAAAAACCTTGCCAGGAGCAATAATTTGAAATGGAGGTTGATGTTTTTCCATATAGCGAACTTGAACCGGCGAAGTATGAGTGCGTAATAAAAATTTTTCAGATTTCGAAGGACTTTTTATCCAAAAAGTATCCCAAACATCTCTGGCAGGATGATTTTTAGGAATATTTAAAGCATCGAAATTGTAATATTCATTTTCAATCTCTGGACCTTCAACAACAGAAAAATTCATTGAAATAAATATTTGTCTAATCTCTTGCTCTATCTTTGTTAGAGGATGCAAATGGCCAGTTTTTGGCTTTAAACCAGGACGAGTAATATCTAAATTAGTTTGTAGTTTATAGTTTGTAGTTTGGAGTTGTTTTAATTTTTCATTTAAAGCTTGTTCAATGTCTTTTCTCAAAGCATTTGCTTGAGAACCAATTTCTCTTCTTTTTTCAATTGGCAAATCCTTCAAAGAACGCAAAATTCGCATCAACTCTCCTTTTTGACGTCCTAAATATTTAATCCGAATTTCTTCAATTTCTTTTAAATCTTTTGCTTTTCCTATTTCTTCAAAAAAATTTTTTCTAATTTCGTTAAGGTCCATGTTTCTTGTGTCAGGGGTGGGGATCGAACCCACGACCTTGGCGTTATGAGTGCCACGCTCTAACCAACTGAGCTACCCTGACTCCTCACTCTTGAAAAATGGAATTTATCATTTAAGAGTGGTGAGCGGGCCGGACGGGATTTGAACCCGCGTTCTCCACTGTGACAGAGTGGCGCTTTTGCCGGGCTAAGCTACCGGCCCATTTTTATTACTTTACAAAAAATTCAATAATCTTGCAATCTTTTCGTTTTCAATTATAATTTAAATGCGGGGTGGACCACCGGTAGGTCGGGAGGCCCATAATCTCCAGAAGCAGGTTCGATTCCTGCCCCCGCAACAAAACTAAATTTTATTTCTTTGTATAGTTTTCGTATTCCTTACCGATAGATAAAATTTCTTCCTCGCAAAACGGTTTACCAATAAGCTGAAAACCAACCGGTAAATTAGGTTTGAAATTTTGAGTTTTAAAATTTAGATTATGAGCAGGAATTGAAATTGCTGGCAAACCCGCTAAATTTACAGGAATAGTAAAAATATCAGAAAGATACATTGATAAAGGATCAGTAATTTTTTCGCCTATTTTGAAAGCGGTAGTTGGCGAAACTGGTGTTAAAATAACATCAACTTCTTTAAAGGCCTTATCAAAATCTTCTTTTATCAAACGCCTTACTTTTTGCGCTTTAAGATAATAAGCGTCGTAATAGCCAGCTGATAACACAAAAGTGCCTAAAATAATTCTTCTTTTTACTTCCGAGCCAAAACCCTCTCTGCGTTGCTCTGAATAGATTTTTTTAAGGGTTTGGGGTTCGCCTCCTAAAGACATAGTTTGTCTCGCTTCGCGAGATGTCTCGTCAGGAGATAGTTTGCTGTAACGCAGGCCGTCATAGCGCGCTAAATTTGTGCTTGCTTCTGCTGGCATAATAATGTAATAACAAGCAACAGCATATTTAGTATGAGGCAAACTTATTTCTTTTATCTTAAAATTTAATTTTTGAAAATTTTTTATCACCTCAGCCATTGCCTCCCCTACTTCTTTGCTTAATCCCTCTTTTTCAAAATATTCTTTAGGAAGACCGATGGATTTAGGAGTTTGTAGTTTGTAGTTTGTAGTTTGTAGTTTTGGATCAATTGAGGTTGAATCTAGAGGATCTTTTCCTTTTATCGCGTTAAATAAAATTTCGGCGTCTTCAACAGTTTTTGTAATTGGCCCAATTTGGTCTAAGGAAGAAGCCATAGCAATCAAACCAAAACGAGAAACTGCTCCATAAGTTGGTTTTAAGCCAACCACTCCACAAAAACTCGCTGGTTGACGAATAGAGCCACCAGTATCAGAACCTAAAGCCGCTATACATAAATCAGCCGCTACCGCCGCCGCAGAACCACCAGACGAACCTCCTGGCACTCTTTCTAAATCATGAGGATTACGAGTTATTTTAAAACCGGAGTTTTCAGTGGACGAACCCATTGCGAATTCATCAAGATTTGTTTTCCCTAAGAAAACAGCATCGGCTTTTTTTAGTTTTTTAATAACTGTCGCATCGTAAACAGCGCGGTAATGTTTTAAAATTTTTGAAGCAGCCGTTGCCGGCTCATTTTCGATTAAAATATTATCTTTAATAGCTAAAGGAACGCCAGCTAAAATATCAATATCTTTATTTTTTGAGATATCATCATCTACTTTTTTAGCTCGGCTAATGGCATCAGTTTTGTTTAAACTCAAATAAGCTCCAATTTTTTTGTCTTCAAGCTCGATTTTCCGGTAATAATTTTCTACTACTTCTATTGCTTTAAACTCTTTCTTTTTCAAACCTTCATGAAAATTTCTAATTGTCATAAATTTATAAAAATAACTTATTATTTGTAATCGCCAACCAATTCGGTAACGATTTTAAGATAGTTATCTTTTGGCAAAATAATTTTTCGGAGTCGCCAGTCTGCTTCCAGCGAGCAAACTGGCTCAGTCCTCGGCAAAATTTTCGCCTACGGCGAAACCAAGCAATTTTGCCTGCGGATGCTCCGAAAAATTATTTTGCCGAACCTTAGAACTTTGTTACTAAATTGGTTAGATAGTGCATATTATTCAAACACGGGCGGTATTTTAAGAAAGTTATCTTGATTTTCTAAAAATTGTTCAGTTAATTTTTCTTTTTTGAATTTTTCCTCTTCTTCTCGAAAAATATTTTTAGCAATCGTCCCGCCCATCATCGGTTCAACGTTTTCAGTGTCAATCTCTTTTAATAAATTAAAATAATCAAGAATTTTTTGCAGATCTTTTAAAATTTTTTCTTCTTCTTGTTCTTTTAATTCAATTCGTGAAAGTTCAGCCAGATATTTTAAAGTATTTTTATTAATTAAATTGTCCATTAAATATATTATAGCAACTTTTATTGAATAAAAACTAATCAAACTCGGGCTCTTAAATTAATAATCCTTATCACAACATCCTTTTTTATTAAGAGCTTTGAATTAATTTTAAAAATTCTTTCTCATTAAGGATTTTAATATTTAATTTTTTAGCTTTTTCATATTTTGAACCAGGATTTTCTCCTACTACCACATAGTCGGTTTTTTTGCTGACAGTTTCTGAAACTTCACCGCCTAATTCTCTGATTTTTTCTTTGGCTTGTTCACGACTCATGGAAGATAAAGTTCCTGTTAAAACAAATACTTTACCTTTTAATTTGTAATTTGTAATTTGTAATTTGTAATTTGTAATTTGTACTCCGACTTTTTCTAATTTATTTAGAAATTCAATGTTCCTTTTATTATGGAACCAATCATAAATACTTTGAGAAACTTTTGGCCCGATATCAGGAATTTGTTGCAATTCTTCGATAGTCCATTTTTGCGCTTGTTTAATAAAATCTTTAATTTGGATTTTGGAATTTGAAATTTGGAATTTATCAGCTAAAAGCAAAGCCGTCTCTTCGCCTACATGAAGGATACCCAAACTGTAAATGAAACGATGAAGCTCAATAATTTTTTTTGCTTGAATTTCTCTAACAATATTTTGCGCTGATTTTTCGCCAAATCTCTCCAACACCGCGATATCCCCTTCTTTTAATTCAAAAATATCAGCCGCGTCAGAAATCAATCCTTCATCTAAAAACCTATCAATAATTTTTGGCCCCAAACCTTCAATATTAAAAGCTTTTTGAGAAACAAAATGTTTTAAAAATTCTCTATGGCGGGCGCCGCAATTCGGATTAGAACAACGATAAATAGCGCCATCTTTAATAACCGGCGCGCCATCAACCGGACACTTTTTTGGCATTTTAAACTCTTTTTCTTTTCCGGTCCGCATTTCTTTTATTACTTTGCTTATCTGCGGAATAACATCTCCAGCTCGGCTCACAATCACCGTATCCCCTATTT
>Ga0272448_1009042_pt1 | contig 10248 bp, 8 predicted proteins | sample YNPCB0191_FD_202220 | JGI IMG/M metagenome (GOLD analysis project Ga0272448, IMG submission 202220) | Hot spring sediment microbial communities from Yellowstone National Park, WY, United States - YNP-CB-019-1 | ecosystem: Environmental > Aquatic > Thermal springs > Hot (42-90C) > Sediment... | reverse complement strand
CGCACGTATCATTGCCACGTCGAGCCGCTCCGTTCGGCGGACGGCGCGATCGCCGGGTGCATCGGCGTCGCCCTCGACATCACGGAGCACAAGCGGCTTGAGGAGCAGCATGCCCGGGTTCGGGAGCAGCTTCATCAGGCACACAAGCTCGACATGATCGGGCGGCTGGCGGCCGGTCTCAGTCACGATTTCGGCAATGTGCTGGCGACGGTGGCCGGCTACACGTCGCTGGCGAGGAGGCACCTGCCGGATGATCACCCGGCGTGCCGCTCGCTCGATGCCATCGACGAGGCGGCGCAGCAGGCGCGGGGCATGACGCATGCCCTGCTTTCGTTCGGCGGCCGGGTGCGGATGGCGAAGCGTCCGTTGAATCTTCGCGCCGCCGTGGAAGAGTCGGTTCGCCTGCTTCATCATGCGCTGCCGGCCTCCGTGGAACTGGCGGTCAGTCTGCCGGAGCCGCCACTGTGGATCGAAGCGGACCCGGTCCAGGTGCAACAGGTTCTCCTGAATCTGGCGTTGAACGCTCGCGATGCGATGCCGGGGGGCGGTCGGCTGGAGATATCGCTTGCGCCGGCATCCGAGGCGCAGGCCCGCGAGGTGAAATCGCGGCCGGGGGTGTCTCCGGCGGCTGCGTGTCTGGCGGTACGGGACACGGGTGAGGGGATGTCGGCCGAGATCCTTCCGCACGTTTTCGAGCCGTTCTTCACGACGAAGAAACGCGACCGGGGCACGGGCCTGGGTCTGTCCATCGTTCACGGCATCGTCACCGACCTGGGCGGGCGGATCCGGGTGGCCTCGGCGGCAGGCGAGGGCACCACGTTTACCCTCGTGCTGCCCTGCGTGGCGCCGTCGCCCGCGGCCGGGCCGGAGGGGTCGTCGGCGGCGAAGCGCGAGGGACTGATCGCACTGGTCGGCGGAGATCGGCACGTTCGGGGGGTGATGGCGGCCGCGCTTTCATCGCTGGGGTATGATGTGGTGCACGCGGATGACCCGGAAGCGTTGCTTGCCGAGCACGAGATGTGCCGTGATCGCCTGCGGCTGGTGGTCTTGCCGGCGGAGATGCTGAAAAACGGCGGCGAGTGGTTCGGCAGGCTGCGGGGGGCAGAGGGATTGTTGCCGGCCGTTGTAATTGCGGACGAAGCGGACCCGGTCGCGGAGGGTACGCTCCCGCGGGGTGTCCGGGTGTTGCGGCGGCCGTTCCAGATGACGGAGTTCCGGGACTTGGTTTGCCGGGTTCTCGAACGGTAGCGGGGATGGGACATACATATGGCCAGGACCGTGTCGATCCTGATCGTCGATGACCACGAGAGCATTCGGCAGTTGCTGAAGGACCGGCTCAGGGCTGAGCCCGACATGACGGTCGTCTCGCACGTGGACAACGCGGAGGCCGCGGTGGTCGAGGCGATCGAGCACAAGCCGGACGTAATCCTCATGGATATCGACATGCCGGGGCTCTCGGCGTTCGACGCGGCCGCCCGCATCACGGCCCGCTGTCCGAACAGCCGCGTTCTCTTCCTCACGGCGTTCGTGAAGGATCGGTATATCGAATCGGCGCTGGCGGCGCAGGCGTGGGGCTACGTGACCAAGACGGAGCCGCCGGAGGCGGTCATCAAGGCGATCCGCGACGTTTCCCGTGGCTTTGCCTACTTTTCGCGGGAGGTGCAGTCGCGGCTCGTCGTGGACTCGAAGGGCGTGCGCCTCGCCGAGAAGGGCCGGACGCTCGCGTCCACACTCACACCGCGCGAACGCGAGGTCCTCTGTTACCTGGCCCAGGGGCGATCCAAGAAGTCCATCGCCGAGATCATGTGCATCAGCGTCAAGACGGTCGACTTCCACTGCAGCCACCTGATGGAGAAGCTCGACATCCACGACCGCGTCGAGCTCGCCCGTTTCGCCATTCGCGAAGGATTTGTGGACGCCTGAGGAGCCGCCGGCGTCGGCGGCGCGGCCCCGCCGCCGGGTGCCGGATTACCCGGAGGCGATATTCCATCGCGGCATCACGGGTAGCAGATCACGCTGTGGACGTCGTATTCCCGGAGCCGATCGCGGCCCTTGAGAAACGCCAGCTCGATCAGCACCGCCACGCCCACGATCTCGCCGCCCAGTTCCTTGACGAGGTCGCAGCAGGCCCGCATGGTTCCGCCGGTCGCCAGCAGGTCGTCCATGAGGACGACGCGCTGGCCGGGGCGGATCGCGTCGGCATGGATCTCGAGTGTGTCGGTTCCGTATTCGAGTTGGTAGGTCAGACTTCGTCGTGCGGCCGGCAGTTTGCCGGGCTTGCGGATCGGCACGAAGCCGGCGGAGAGGTTTCGCGCGACGGCCGTACCGAAGATGAAGCCACGGGATTCGGCTCCGACCACCGTGTCGACGTGGGCGGCGCGGTAGGGCTGCGTCAGGTATTCGACGGCCAGCGAGAGCCCCGCGGGGTCCGCCAGCAGGGGGGTGATGTCCTTGAACAGGACGCCCTTCTTGGGGAAGTCGGGCACGTCGCGGATCAGTCGTTCGAGGTCCTTTACGCTCTGGATCACCAGACTCATGAATCACATGCTCCTCGCCCCGCCCGGCGGTCCGGCCGTGCGGCAGCGCTTGTTCGGCGGCGGCTTTTCTGCTTTCGCCTGCGGTGGCCGGGGCTGCCTGAGGCGGCGGGCGCGGTTGTCGCCGCGTCCCACCGGCTGGTCAGACGCCCGCCTGCGCCGCGACGCGGACGGCCTCCGCCAGGTCCAGTTGTCGTTCGTAGATCGCTCGGCCGATGATGATGCCGGCGATCGGCAGGGCCGCGAGCCGGCGGACGTCTTCGATGTCCGTCACGCCCCCTGAGGCGACGACCGGGACGCTCGAGAACTCCGCAAGCGAACGGATGGCCTCCATGTTCGGGCCGAGCAGCATCCCGTCGCGGCCGATATCCGTGTAAATGATCGCGCCGAGGGGCCAGTCGGCGACGGCTTCGGCCACGTCGATCGCCCGGCGTTCGGTGACTTTCGTCCAGCCGTGGACGGCCAGTTTGCCTTCTCGCGAATCGAGCCCCAGGGCGATGCGCTTTTCGCGACCGGGCTTGTGCACGGCCGCGCGGAACCACTCCCAGTCTTCGATGGCACGGGTTCCGATGACGACGCGGGCCGCTCCGGCCTCGAAGAGTCCATCGATCGTGGCGTCGTCCCGGATGCCGCCGCCGACCTCCACCCGCATGGCCGTCGAGCGGATGATGCCGGCGATGACGTCAAGGTTGCACAGTCGCCCCTCCTTTGCGCCGTCCAGGTCCACGACGTGAAGCCATGTGGCGCCGGCGGAGGCAAACTGCCGCGCCTGCGCTATCGGGTCGTCGGAGTAGTTGATCTGCCGCTCGTAGTTGCCCTGAAGCAGCCGCACGCACCGCCCGCTCCGAAGATCAATCGCCGGCAAAATGTCCATGTCTTCCGTTGTCCGTGGTTCGGGGTCCGCTGTCCGTCGTTTGTCCGCCGCGGTTCGTACCCGGCGGTGTTCCGCTCGTCGTCCGTTCCCGGTCGTTGCATCCCCTCGACGAGCCGCGGACATCGGGCAACAAGCCGACATCGCGCCCGCCTCGACTCATGACCGGCAACGAACAACGGTCATTACGTACCTCGCCTCTGTCCTACAGGGCGACGAAGTTCCGCAGGATCGCCAGCCCGGCACGCTGCGACTTCTCCGGGTGGAATTGTGTCGCATAAACGTTGTCGCGCCAAGCCATTGCCGTGAACGTCACGCCGTATTCGCACCGGCCGAGACGTACCGCCGGGTCGACCGGGTCCACATAGTACGAATGCACGAAGTAAAAGTACTCGCCGCTGCTCAATCCCTCCAACAGCGGGCACGGGCGGTCCCACCGCACCTGGTTCCAGCCCATGTGCGGGATCTTGAACCCCCGGGCCTCGGGAATGTCCCGGAAGTCGAAGCGCACGACCTTTCCCGCCAGAACGCCGAGCCCCCTGTGCTCGCCGTCTTCGTAGCTCACGTCGAAGAGCAGTTGCAGCCCGAGGCAGATTCCCAGGAAGGGCCGGCCGCTTCGGATGAACCGGAGGATGGGCTCGACGAACCCCTGCTCGCGGAGATGCGCCGCCGCGTCGCGGAACGCCCCCACGCCCGGCAGCACGAGCTTGTCCGCTCGATCGACTTCCTCGGGGGCGTGGACGACCCGCGCCTCGGCTCCTGCCTTCTCAAGCGCCTTCTGCACGCTTCGCAGATTCCCCATCCCGTAATCGACAATCGCGATCACGCCAGATCGCCTCCGGTGCCGCGGATGCCGGCGAAAACCTCAGCATACACGCTCGGGCCGGTTCCGCCAAACCGCGAACCGCGTGCTCGGATGGGCGGGTCTGCCCGGGGTTTTGACAAGAGCCGGAAGCGTCATCCTGAGCGGGACGCGCCGACACACGGGATGGCCGCTCGCGAGGGGGAGGTTTGCTCCCACGGGATTGTTCGGCGGCGCAAACTCCCGGCGGCCTTTTCGCCCGGCGGGGCGTGACGTACCATGCGCGTGTGCATACGAAAGACCGGCGAGCAATGGGTGTTTGCGCGGAGACGGCCGCAACGGAGGCGGATCGCGCGGGCGAGGTGACGCGGCTGCGCGACCTGTCCGCCGCGCAGTGGAAATCCGGCGTGGCGGCCTGGCTGGGCTGGATGTTCGACGGCCTGGACATGCACCTGTACACGCTGGTCGCGCTGCCCTTCGTCGCGGAGCTCTTGAAGGTGTCGTCGAAGGATCCTCGGGCGGGGCATTACGCCTCGTGGATACAGGCGGCCTTTCTGCTCGGTTGGGCGACGGGCGGCGGCTTCTTCGGGCGGATCGGCGATCGGATCGGCCGCACCCGCACACTGATGCTCACCATCCTGACCTATGCGATGTTCACGGGGCTGTCCTACTTCGCCGCTGCGTGGTGGCATCTGTTGATCTTCCGGTTCCTGGCGGCGCTGGGCATCGGCGGGGAATGGGCGGTGGGGGCGTCGCTGCTTTCCGAGACGTGGCCGCGCCAATGGCGGCCGTGGGTCGCCGCCGTGCTCCAGACCAGCGGCAACTGCGGCGTCCTGCTCGCCAGCCTGGCGTACTGGCTGATTGCCCGCGCGGCTCTTCCGGACCGCACCATCTTCCTGGTAGGAGTGGTGCCCGCGCTGCTGGTCCTGTGGATTCGCCGGTCGGTGCCGGAGTCCGACGAGTGGCGCGCGGCCCGGCGGCAGCACGCACGCTCCAGTCCGGGGATCGCGGCGCTCTTTCAGGGCGACATCCGGCGAACCACGCTGCTGGCGATAGCCGTGTGCGCTCTGGCGCTGACGGCGCACTGGGCGTTCCTCTTCTGGTGCACGCAGCACCTGCGGAATCTTCCGGATCTGGCGGGCTGGTCGCCGGAGGCAGTCGGAAAGCTCGTGAGCATGGCCATGACCCTGGTCATCGGCGCGTCGATCGGCGGGAACTTCGTCGCGGCGTGCCTGGCTCGCCGGATCGGCTACCGTCGGGCGGTCAGTCTGCTGTGCCTGGCGTATTTCGTTTCGATGACCGCCTGTTACGCCGTGCCTCGCGGACATCGCGGCGTGCTGGGCTTTCTGGCGGCCATCGGCGCGTGCCAGGGGGTTTTCGCCCTGTTTACGATGTATCTGCCGCCGTTGTTTCCGACGCTGCTGCGCACCACCGGTGCGGGCCTCTGTTACAACATCGGCCGGGTCGCGGCTGCTTTCGGGACGGTGTTTTTCGGGCTGTTCTCTCGCGTCGGCGATTACCGGCTGGCCCTGTTATACGCGGGGATCCTGTTCATCCCTGCCGGCGCGACGGCGTGGTTTCTTCCCGAGCTGAAGGACGCGGCGCCGGCCTCATAGCCAATCCGCCGGGCACGAGCCGGGCCGGCGTCCGAATGCGGGCCCGGCTCGCGCCGGGAAACATGACGGCTCCGCAGCGTATCACGGGGTTTTCGATCGGGCTGCGGGCTGCTGCGGAATCTTGTTGCCGTGCGGCGCCATCGCGAAGATCTCCACGCGACGGTTGTAGGCCCGTTCGGCCGGGGTGCTGTTCGGGGCCACCGGGCGATACTCACCCCAGCCGCACGCGGCCAGACTCTGCGGCTTGATTCCTTTGCTTATCAGATAACGCACTACGCTTAGGGATCGCTGGCAGCTCAGCTCATAGTTGTCCTTCCATTTGCTGTGTCGGATCGGCTGCGTGTCCGTGTGGCCGAACACATAAACGTCGTAATCGGGGTACTTGGACTTCAGCGTGGCAACGATGTCGTTGAGCGTCTTCTGGCCGGCCGGCTTCAGCACGCTCTTGCCGGAGTCGAACAGCACGGTACCGTCCAGCGAGATCATGGCGCCGCCCGGGACCGTCTTCCAGCCCGCAGGCGCGGTCTCCTTGGGGCCCGCCATCAACTGCGATTTCAACTCGCCGTTCTGTCGCTCCAGCTCCGCCAGGCGATCCTGGTTCGCCTTCGCCTCGGCCTGCAGCCGGGCCAGCTCCTGCTGGCACTGCGCCAACTGCGCCGCCTCGTCCGCCAGCCGGTCCGTGGCCATGTCCTTCTTCTTCTCGGCACAACCGGCGGAAACGATCACGCTCATTGTACCGAGCACCACCAACGCCCTTGAGATTCGCGCCATGGCTTTACCTCCTTGCGCCGATCATCCCTTTTTTGGTTCGCTTTCAATCGAGCGGCGAAGTTTCTCGTCGATCCGTTTTTCGCGATCCGCCAGCTCCTCCGCCAGTTTCTTCTGCTGGGCCGCCTGCTCGGCGTTGCGGCGTTCCTCGCGGACGAGACGCGCCTCGCGGATCACGCCTCGGATCCGCGTGATCGCCCAGAAGAGGACCACGGACGAAACCGCCGTCACGAGGATCAGGTAGAGTACGTTGACCTTCTCGAACTTCGTAAGGAACCAGACATCGGCCTCGTTCTGACGGTTGCACACGACCACCAGGAAGATGACGACCGCGACCGCCGCCATCAGGGCGAGCTTACAATAGACCTTGATCCGCCGTAGTGCAAGACCCATCTGCGGTGACTCCTTTATCGCCGTCGGACGGGGCGGGCCGCAGAAAGCCCCGGTGCCCTTCCATGCGGCGAATCTTCCGGGCCGGCGCCCGGCGAACCGCCCCGTGGCCGGGCTCCCAGGGCTCCGATCATCGCAGCATCCAGCCCACTTTCAGCGCATCAATGATACGATCCTGAGCGACCGCTGCAAGGAAGAATCCCAGGGCGAGCCAGGGCCCGTACTGAATCGCCCGGCTGCGGCGGCGAAGCAGAAAGAAGAGCACGCCGATCAGTGCGAGCGGGGCGGAAAGAAAGAAGCCGATCACGACCACGAGCCAGCCGGCCACCGCGCCCGCCGCCGCCAGGATGTGGATATCGCCCACCCCGAGCGCCTCCTTGCCCAGGATCAATGTGAAGACCAGCCGCACCGCCCACCCTAGGGCGCCGGCAATCAGCCAGCCGCTCAAGCCGGTAGCCAGGCCCAGCACGGGGCGCCATTGGCCTGCGGGGGACCAAGTCAGGACTGCGCTGGATGCAGCCGGATCTGCCGCGAAGGCCCGCGACCAGGCAACGGCCACGAGGATTCCGACGATCGCCGTCGGTGCCAGCCAGGCCGCCTCGCGAAGCGCGACGGCGCGGGCCGAGACGCTTTCCGCCTCGATGGCTTGGAGGATCTCCTCATCCGCTTCGCGCGGCGTGCCGGACGCGGCGACGGTCAGGACCATCAGCGCTGTGCCGAGCAGGGCGATCCGTGCCGCCGTTTCTGTTTCCGCTTCGCCGGGACCGGCGTGGCTTGTCGCATCGGCCCACCAGACATAGCCCGCCACCGCCGCCAGCCCCAGGCCGATCGCGAGTAGCGCCGGTGCGCGGTTCGCCGATGAGGGCAGCGAAGAAGGGGCCGGAGCCGCGGGGGCCGGCTCCTCGCCGGCCAGGTCTTCGCCGGCGTCAAGACGTCCCGTCCGGGCGATGGCGCACAGAGCGGTAACGGCCAGCGTCAACGTTGCGGCGACGCAGCCCGCGGCAGTCGCGGGCCCCGGCCGGATCCATCCTTCGCTCGAGTCGGGCGTCCAGAGCGTATTGCAGACGATACCGATGATCGTAACGGCCCACGTCACGCGGACATCAAGGTGATAGGCCTCGATGTCCATCGCCGCCGTCGCGAGCAGACCGGCCCACAGGATCCAGTGGGCGGCCACGATGGCCCCGTCGCGCGGCCACGCGCCGACGCCGGCTCGCCAGTGGTGGACGATGAAGACATCGTACGTGGCCACGAACAGAAGGGCTGTGACGAGTTCGACGAGCGGGTACTGCACCGAGATCGCGGCGCGGCAATGCCGGCACCGGCCGCGGAGCAGGAGGTAGCTGATGATGGGGATATTGTCGTAACCGGCGATCGTGTGCCCGCAGCGGGGGCAGAACGAGCGGCGCGGGTTGCCGATCGACAGCCCGCGCGGCATCCGGTAGATGACGACGTTGAGGAAGCTGCCGATGCAGGCCCCGAGGATGGCCGACACGGTCAACATGGCAAGATTGAGGGTCAAGATTCAGGACTCCCCGATGCGCTCGTCCGCCGTAACCGTCGTCGGATCGTATGCCGGTTCAGGCCATCGGCTCGTACCGGACCTTGCGCACCTCGATCGTCCCGGCCTTCACGTCCAGGAACGGTTTGCCGTTCCTCACGCCGACGGTGCCGTAGCCGGTGGCCGTGGAGAGGAAGCTTCGGAAGTCGCCGCGGATCCGCGGCGCGAGATAGAGCGTCTTTTCCACGGCGTCGTATCGGGCGCCCGTCAGGCCCTGCAGCAGGGCGTAGGAGGACATCGCCCTGGCGTACCAGTGGCCGCACTCGTACTCGTTGAACGGGTTGCGGACGCGGCCGTCGTAGCGGTCGCGGCAGGTGCGGACGACCTCGAGGCCCTCCTCGACCATGCCCATGAGCATCAGGTGAGACGCCACCTGGTACTCGATACCGGTCCAGACCTCGTCGCTGTAGACGAAGGGCAGCGAGAGCCGTCCGCCTCGCGGCCACGAGCAGAGCAGCAGCCCCCCCTCGGCGCCGCAGGCATAGGACGGGCGCTGGGGGTTGGCATGATCGGAGAGATCCTTCCGCAGGTTGTACTTGTGGACGGCCTTCAGGTGGCTGGCGACCTTCTGTTTGTCGAGTACCTGCCCGACTCCGCAGACCGCGGCGAGCCAGGAACCGAGTACCCCGTCCGACAGGCAGCCCGTGCCGTACTGGTACTTCGGGCCTTCCTTCTTCAACAGCTCCAGCGCCTCCGGCGAGTAACCGCCCTGAAAGCTCTTTACCTCCAGCGGGCTTTTCGCCCGCAGACCTTCCCACTGGATCTTCTGGAAGAAGTACTCGCCGTTGAAGAGCTGCTCCTCGGTGAATCGCTTCCCCTTATCGAGGAGTACGGCGTATTCCGATACGTCGTCGCCCAGCGCCTTTCCCATGAGGACCGCCGCCGTCAGCGCCCCGAGGTAGAAGCTCGTGCACATGCCGTCCGGGCCCCAGAACTCGATGTCATAGGTATTGTGGTGCGGCTCCTCGAGAACGCCCTTGTGTTCCGGGTCCCAGGTCTCGATGCAGTAGTCGAGGCTCTTGCGGACCTTCGGCCAGAGCCCGCGAAGCCACTCGGTGTCGCCGCTGATCCGCCATTCCCGAAAGACCTTCATGATGCCGCCGAGTTGCCCGTCGGCGGCCGCGTGGAAATCGTGCACCGTGGGCCGGATCGGCAGTGCCGCCCGGAATGTCTGGTGTCCCCTCTCGTCTTGCGAGAAGCCGAACTCCGTCTCGCGCAGGGTCCGCTCCAGGGACGGAAACAGGTGCGGCAGGGCCTGGGCGTAATTCCAGACGTGCGTGCAGGAACCCGGGCAGCAACCCGCCGCATCACGGCAGCCTTCCCATCCCCACAGCCTTCCGTCGGTCTGGCGCAGGACCGTGGGCGACTTCAGGATGGTCAGGTTGGCCGCCACGGCCTCGACCACCTCCGGCGGCAGCGTCGTGTCGTAGAAACAGTCGGAGAACCGTTTCGCGTTCGCGCGGAGCGTGTCGTACTGCTTGCTCCACCACGCGGCAACGTCTTCGATGTTCGCGAACGCGCCGGCGTACCACGGCCGATATGTGGCGGACGCCGCGCCGCCCGTGTCGGAGCCCTGTGTCTGCGGATCCTTGCCTGACCGCAGATCGCTCCGGCCCGAGAACCAGGCGAGCTGCAGGACGATCGTCCGGGACTCGCCCGGGGCCAGTTCGATCGGCACGAAGAGGCTCGCGCCGGGGGCTGCATCT
>Ga0272448_1009039_pt1 | contig 10250 bp, 9 predicted proteins | sample YNPCB0191_FD_202220 | JGI IMG/M metagenome (GOLD analysis project Ga0272448, IMG submission 202220) | Hot spring sediment microbial communities from Yellowstone National Park, WY, United States - YNP-CB-019-1 | ecosystem: Environmental > Aquatic > Thermal springs > Hot (42-90C) > Sediment... | reverse complement strand
TAACAAGAGAGTGCCAAGTTTTTTGGTTGATATTTTCTGGGCCCCCCGTCCGCTTAACCTTCCTACACCTCTTCCTGTACCTGTTGAATCGTGACCATCACGCCGCGATTTCCATGTACCCTTTGACTCTCTGAAGTCCCTTCTCACAGTAAAGAAGAACCGTGCCAAGCCGCCTCTGCGACATAGCGCCGCTCCGGTAGCGTTTGATATTCCCCTTGCAGTCCCGCACAGTGGAGAATATGCTCTCGATCGGATTCGTCGAGGGCAGCGTCTTTCGTAACACCTCAGGAACCTTCAGCCGATGAAGGGTCAGAATATCCTCGAAGGCTTCTAGAAGGGTCTCTGGATACTTCCGTGCAGAGAGCCCCCGTAACACCTTCTCCAAAATCCCTTCCGAAACCCCCCAGGGGCCTTCAGTACCTCATAGCTCTCTAACCGAACTTCTCCTTCTGGCCATCGTAGCCGAGGACGTCAAACCGATATCTTCTGGCCTCCATTGCACACCGAGCCCTCGTGGTACGCGCACTTGTAAACACCCTCCCGAGAAGGATGGTATTCCGGCCCTGACCGCTCCTCCCGTTCCATATCCATGATCGCCTCGACCAGCAGGGTCCCTAACTCCTGAATGAAACCATCTAACCCCTGCTTACCCATCTTTAATGATTTGATACATCCGATTGACCAGCTCCTCCTTGTTCCATGCCTCCCTAAATATCCCTCTTGCCTTTTTTCTCTGAATCGTGTTTAATTGCATTGTGGCTCCTCGCTTTAAGAAATTTTCTTGTTCCGTGGAGTATTGCACAACGGAGCCACATTTCAAGTTTCAACTAAAACATTGTAACCTCAACACAAAGAGTAAAGTTGGTAAAGCCGAGAAAGCTGAGGTGATAAGTCCGGAGGCGGGGTCGACCAGAGGGAAGCCCTAACCGGCGTAGTCGACGAAAGGAGCTTTTCGTCGGCCCGGTAATCCTGACGCAGACAGGGATCGAGCTGATCGGCCCGTTGATGATGGAACCAGCAGAATTGGTTCTACTGGTAACCGCCAGGAGCTCCCAGCTTGTATCCTTCCCAAAGGAGTTGAATCGTGACGTCTTTCTTCCTCAGTTGCGGATGAAGATATTCTGGGGAGGGGATGTCTCGTGAGGGATGGACCGTATGAAGTTGGGGATGGAAGAGAAGGCACTCCAGGGTGGCTTCGTCAAGCTCTGGATCGAGGGGGCCATTTCAGGCCTGTCTGTTGGGCCCGCTCCAGGTATTCCTGGAGGGTGCTCCTACCTATGGCAAGATTTTTGGGAATAGGTCGGACGGAAAGCTTCTTTTCGTGATGGAGCCGAAATACTTCTTTGATCTTGCGCATGGACAATCTCCTCGTGGTCATCTTTTCCTCCTGAGATGTTTCTCAGAAGGATAGAGGTAAACCTGCTTGGTGATCCAGCGCTGCTTCCAACCCCGCGGGGTGTCCGGGCAGGATCGGAACGGCTGTCCGCCATGGATCGGTGTCAGTGTCCACCTTTCATCAGAACTGCTGTCCGGAATGTATCGGAATATGCAAATAGCCTTACATTTCTGCTCACATCAGGTATTTTGGATGCTGTAGAACCCCTTTTATGAAATTTCGGGGGTCATTCTTCGATGTCCGTATATCTCTTTTTTTACAATCTCCGTACACCGTTACGGAGAGGGACAGATCTATCTGCGAGGAGGGCGGACGCGTATGGGAAAAATGATGACTAATGACCCGGAAACAATTCTCAGCTCAATCCACAATGGAATCATTTCTATCGATTCCAAAGGAATCATTTCTTACTTCAATAAAACTGCGGAGAGGCTCTTCAAGATGGGAGCACACGAAGCGGTAAGTCGCCATGTCAGAAATGTCCTTCCTGAAATAGGCCAGAAGTTTCTCCTATGTTTAGAAACTGGGAAACCCTATTATGGAGAAAAGATTAAAGAAAAGGACGTAACGTTGATCTGCAATATCAATCCTGTAATCGGTGGTGGAAGGGTTTCGGGAGTGGTAGGTGTGTTTCAAGATATATCCGAAATCGAAGGAATAGTTAAGGAGCTAGACTCTTTCAGGGTTATGAAAAACTGGCTTGACACGGTCATCGACTCTTCCTATGATGGCCTCTGGATCTGTGACCATGAGGGGAAAGTTCTAAGGATCAACAAATCCTCTGAGAGAATCAATGGCATAAAGGCGGAGCAGGTTGTCGGAAGAAATATGAGGGAGCTGGTTGCAGAAGGTTTATTTGATAGATCGGTTACCTTAGAGGTTTTAAAACGGAAGACAGCCGTCACGATTATGCAGCAGATAAAGGGAGGTAAGAAAGTCCTTGTCACCGGGAACCCCGTTTTTAACGAAAAGAGAGAAATCAGATTTGTTGTTACAAATGATCGTGACATCTCAGAACTCAACCAGTTGAGGGATCAACTCCAAAAGGCCCAGGCACTAGCGAAGGGATATTCGACAAAAATTTCGGAATTGGAAATGCAGGGGATCGACCTGTCGTATTTAATCTATCGAAGCCAAGAGATGCAGAGAGTTGTCGAAATGGCCCTAAGAGTCGCGCAGGTAGACACCACGGTATTACTGTTAGGGGAATCAGGGGTCGGAAAGGGGATGATCGCAAAGCTAATCCATAAGCAATCCCAACGTTCAAGGGGGCCGTTTATACGTGTGGACCTCGCGGGTATTCCCGATTCTCTCGTTGAGTCGGAGCTTTTTGGGTATGAGAAAGGCGCCTTCACCGGGGCAAGGGCAGAGGGTAAGATTGGTTTCTGTGAACTTGCTAATTGCGGGACTCTTTTTCTCGATGAAGTTGCTGAAATTCCTCTGAGTTCCCAATCCAAGATTTTACGATTCCTTGAGGAACACGAGATAATTCGTGTAGGTGGTACAATTCTTAAAGAACTTGATGTAAGAGTCCTCGCCGCCACCAACAAGAACATTGAGGAAATGGTATCCAGCAAACTTTTTAGAGAGGATCTATATTACCGAATCAATGTTGTACCTATCCACATTCCTCCTTTGAGGGAAAGGAGAGAAGATATCGTGCCTCTGATTTATTTTTTCCTTGATAAGTTCAATAAAGCCCACAAAAAAACAATCGAATTGTCCAATGAGGCCGTTGCAACCTTATGCGATTATGATTTCCCTGGGAATATTCGAGAACTGGCGAATCTTATCGAGAGAATAGTGGTAGTCTGCGATGTAAAAAGAGTTGATAATAAAGATCTTCTTGGCTTTGTTATTGGGAGTAAGACCGAGGTTTCAAAGTGTTCCCACCTCCCGACTTCTCCTCTAAAAGATGCTGTGAGAGAATACGAGGCCAGCTTAATTCGAAATGCGCTGAAAAAATACGGTTCACAAAGGACGGTGGCAAAACTCTTCAAGGTTCACCAGGCGACAATTTCTAGAAAGATTAGAAGACAGTCGACCTAAAAAATCGTCGATGCAAAATGGCAAAAGCCACCACAAAAATGCATCAATAATTATTTAAAGATTACGGATCGTTACACATGTATTTTTCTTAAGCAGTTCTGCTAAATGCATTATCGCATCACCTTTGCTGTTTTTGACAACCGTGTGTAGATTTTCGCCCTCACCGTTTTGAGTCAATTCTCTTTAGTATTCGGGAACTTATGGAAACGCTTTTGGGAAAAGCCCTTTTAGGTAATTGGCACATAATTTGTAGTTCCAGGAGCTGACAATGTCCCGCTCCAGGCAAGTCAAGATAGCCGTAAATGTTTTTCGTGTACCGAATAATGGCAACATTTGGTTGAGGGGAGGCTTGTAGATGTTAGGGTAGGTGCTTTCCCTCAAGTACCCCGTGGAATATATCAGCCGGTTGTAACGCCCGAGAGAACTGAGGAAAAATACCCCACAGGGTGTATGACGGTATAAGAGTTCCCATTATGTTCATTCCTCTCGACAGGAAGAAGGGGGCGTCGTGATAAATGAAAGGGAGCCGTTGAGCTTTTTCAAGGAAAACAAACCCAACGGCTTTCGTAGCAAGCTCAGCCATTCTCGGTAACAAGAAGAGAGATGGTCAAATCCCTAAGAGGTAATTTAGGGACATAAGATACCATGAAATGATGAGAAAGTACTCCTTCGCACTTTTTATTACCGCAGCTGTGTTGGTGAGAGCAAAACCTTATGATCTACAGAGACGACTTAGATGCCATGAATCACGCAATTACGGTTGATCTCGAACATGCTCAGCTAATAGTCAGGATAACTGGGCCGCCGAAAGAGGTTGAGGCCGAAGAAATCATAAAAAGTCTCGGGATTTATATAGTCTCGAAAGCGTTGCTATCTAAGGATTGGATACGCTATACGTTAAGCGTGAAGGATATGCGGGATGCCGCCCTGAAACTGACAGAAAAAGGCTTCGTCGTGAAAGGGATAAACGCGTTACCCTGATATCGGCTTGGATGAAGAAACGAGGGGGGCTGATTGTCGAAGAACCATTTTACCTTTGAAGAGACCCATCGCCGAAATAGTTCGGAATCTCGAGATTAGCAGGGGGAACCGAATGCAAATTGACAAACCGGTAAAAGAGAGAATCTTAGATGAAGTGCAAAGAAAGAGAGATGACATTGTCGACGCTTTGGTGAAACTGGTTAGAATTCCCAGCGTTGTCGGAGATGAAGCAGAGGCACAGCGAGCCGTCAGTCACCTTTATAGAGAAGCGGGACTCGAAGTCATCGAGTTCGTGGGGGACCCTGAAAGGGTCAAGACTCATGAAGCCTTTATAGAGTCCAACCTTCCTTGCGCCAACCGCCCTAATATTATTGGGATAAAACACGGACATCGTAGCTCAAGATCTGTAATCTTAAACGGACACATTGACGTTGTATCGCCCGAACCCGTTGCACAATGGACTCACGACCCTTGGGGTGGCGAAATTGAAGACGGAAAACTATACGGCAGGGGAAGTGGCGACATGAAAGCTGGCCTCGTAGCCAACCTTTTTGCGCTAAGAACCTTGCAGGACTCAGGGTTTAATCCCAAAGGGAAAATCCTGCTTCAGAGTGTGGTGGGAGAAGAGGAAGGCGGAGGATTAGGAACATTGGCATGTCTTCTCGGTGGCTATACAGCGGATGGCCTTATCATTACAGAACCCCATGGTATCAATGTTACTGTTGCTATGACAGGGATCAATTATTTCAGGGTTAAGGTATATGGGAGAACGGCACATGCAGGGCTTGCACACCTTGGCGTGAATGCTATTGGGAAGATGTACCTGATATATGAGGCGCTAAAGGAATTGGATGAGCAAAGAGGAAGACAGATCAAATTTGACTTATTTGAAAAAGGGTCGGGTCGCTCAACGCATCTTAACATAGGAACAATGAAAGCGGGCGACTGGGCTTCAACAGTGGCGGGAGAAGCCGTCATCGAGTGTAGGATTTCCTTTGTGCCCGGAGAGAGCCAAAAGGAGATAAGGGCGCTGGTTGAAAAGAAAATTCAAGAGGTTGCTAATGCTGACCCCTGGATGAAAGAACACCCTCCGGTGGTTGAGTGGTATGGGTGGCACGCAGAGCCTTGGCTACAGGATACAAGTGTACCCTTTGTCCAGTTATGTAAAGCAGTCGCTGAAGAGGTTGTTGGGAAAGAAGTTGATTTCATTGGGCGGGCGGCTGGTTTGGACGCGCGATTTGCCTCTTATTTCCAGATTCCTGCCCTTTGTATGGGGCCGCGTGCCCATGCTATCCATGGCATTGACGAGTGTGTCGAATTAGAAAGCATATTGACGCTGACAGGAATTATGGCTCTTTTTCTTGCGAGGTGGTGCGGACTGGAAAGTTAATATGTAATTTCATTTCGGATGAGAAAGGGGAGTCAAGCGATGAAATGGAAAAATGGCGAAAGCGTGGCAGTATGTTTCACCTTCGACGTTGATGGGCCGTTGATCTGGCGGAGCAAGGTAAGAATCAATCCGAAATTTGGAAATCCCGTGTGCCTTTCCTTGGGAGAATTTGGGCCTGCGGTGGGAGTTCCGCGCATTCTATCATTACTGAACGAGTATCAGATCAAGGGATGCTTTTTCATCCCGGGGGCCATTATTGAGGAATACCCGGATATGGCAAAACGGATATTCGATGAGGGCCATGAAATTGGATTCCATAGCTATGGTCACATTAATCCAGCAGATCTTTCATATGAACAAGAAAAAGAAGACTTTGAGAAAGGAATAGATTTGTTCCAGAAGGTATTTAAGGCACGTCCGTTTGGATACCGCTCTCCGGCCGCAGAAATGAGTAACAAGACTTGGCAGCTTTTAGATGAATTCGACTTCTTGTACGACAGCACTATGATGGGCACCGATTATCCCTATCTTATGGCGATGAGCAGAAACAAGATTGTCGAGCTTCCGATGCATTGGATGCTTGACGACTGGCCCCATTTTGGCTGGAACATGTACCCAAGCTTTCCTTATCAGGCAAATATTCAGAGTCAGAGTGCGGTTTATGAGATTTGGAAAGGGGAATTTGACGGAATGTATAAGCTTGATCAGGGGTGTGTTTATTGCCTCTGCATGCACCCGCAACTCATCGGGCGAGCGTCTCGCCTCATGATGTTGGAGCAACTGATCAGGCACATGAGGAGATTCCCGAGGGTCAAATTTTCCAGGCCGGTTGATGTTGCCCTTGAGGCAAAAGAGATCCTTGAGAAAAGCCAACCGGATAAATAGGGAGGTGTCTTTTGAAGCTCGAAGGACAAGTCGCGGTCATAACCGGGGCCTCTGGGGGCATAGGATCTGCTATCGCTGAGACCTTTGCAACCGAAGGGGCGAGGCTTGGTCTAATAGCCCATAGGAATATTGGAAGTCTTGAACGTTTGCTGAACGTAGTTCGGAGTTATGGGACAGACGCTATTGGTCTTAAAGCGGACATTATCAGCGAGAGTGATATTAAAGAGGCAAGTTCTCGGATTGTGCAAAATTTCGGCCGAGTTGATATCTTGGTCAATTGCAGTGGTATCATAGGATCTGTGAAGCGAATTGAATTTTTTACAGTGGAGGAATGGGAAGAAGTTTTCGGAATAGATGTTCGTGGAACTTTTTTATGGATAAAACATTGTCTTCCAACCATGCTTGAGCGAAAAAGGGGGAATATCATTAATTTATCCTCCGTCGCAGGATTCAAGGCGTCTTTGATTTCGCCGTGTTACAGCGCAGCAAAGGGAGCGATCCTTTCTTTGACCAAAAGTTTGGCATTAGCCTATGCTCGGGATGGGATTCGAGTTAATTGTATTTCTCCGGGCACCATCGATACGCCAATGGCAGAAGGATTTTTTAGAGAGGCGAAGGATGATGCAGAACAAAAAGCTTTGAAGCGGAGGTTCGTTGATAGACACCCCTTGGGGCGTTTTGGCACACCGTACGAGGTAGCCAAAGGAGCCCTATATCTTGCGTCGGCAGACTCCTCCTTTGTGACTGGAATCAACCTGGTGATCGACGGTGGGTTAAGCTTATAACCGAACTCTGAAGAAAGGAGAAGTACGATGAGGAAATCAGTTGTGATACTCGGTGCAGTTTGTTGGTTTTTGGTGGTGGGAATTAGTTTTGGCGATCCATATAAGATCGGGGTGAGTACCCCACTAACCGGACCGGCGGCGGAGGTGGGGAGGTACATCAAGAATGGGGCTCTGTTAGCCGTGGAAGATATCAATGCTGCGGGTGGACTTCTCGGGCGAAAGGTTGAGGTGATTTTCGGTGACACGGAGGCAAAACCTGAGGTGGGTGTAGCTGTCTATGAAAGGTTCATGACCAAGGATAAAGTGGACGCAGTGATCGGAGGGTTAAACAGCTCCGTGAATATTGCTATGCAAGAGGTTGCAGCTAAGTACGGAAAGTTATTTATTACTGGGGGGCCGGTGAGCGAAATTCTGACGGATAGGGTGATGAAAAATCCCGAAAAATATTGGATGTACTTCAAAACATCACCTGCCTATAGCAAGATGAAGCCATCCTACCGTTCTTTTTTTAAACTTCTGGAAAGTAAAGGGTTTCTAAAACCAAGTCAAAAGACGATTGCCTCCATTGTTGAAGACACAGATTATGGGCGTGGGGTGGCAACGTCTTTTCATGAAGCCATGAGAGAGGAGGGCTGGAAAATTATCGCGAGCGAGGTTGTGAAGATTGACCAGGCAGACTTCACGGCACAAATGTCAAAACTCCGCGGGTTGCGCCCTGAGGTCCTTTTTACGTGTCAGGTTTCTCCAGCTGCTGCGGCGTCTTTGTGTAAAGCTTTTTACCAGTCGGGAATCTCTGCCTTCTTTCTCGCTATTTACACGCCAAGTAACCCCGAATACATTAAATTGACTGGTGAAGCGAGTAATTCACTTGTTTGGGCAAGTTCGATTGATTTTGTTCCGGCATTCGCGGAGAAATTTTTGGAACGGTATGAGAAACAGTTTAAAGGAAAGCCGGGGCAGAACGCAGGGATCCAGTACGATGCTATGATGAATTTTTTTGCTGCGGTTAAGCTATGCAATTCTCTAGATCCTCGGAAAGTTGCGGTGGCTCTGACAAAGATCAAGAACCAGGGTGTGATGGGAGTCTATCAATACGATCCTTTGACACATGAGGCGATTTCTGGTGACGATTTCGTCCCTGTGTGGTTCAAACAGATTATTGGAGGAGAGCATTATGCCATCTATCCAGAGCGCTACAAGGATAGGGACTACACGAAACAAAAATGGTTAAGATAGACTTCTGCGGGTAAGGGGAGGAGAAGTTTCCGCAAAAATATTACTTGTTGTTATCATTAGAAACAGAACGGTCATTGTTTCCAGGAAGGGCTTACTTTGGCTCAGCTGCTCACCGTCTCTAACGTGCGGAAATCCTTTGGTGGAGTTCAGGCACTCAAGGATGTCAGTTTTGACGTCAAACGAGGGGAAATCATCGGTCTTATCGGACCGAACGGAGCAGGCAAGACTACTCTTTTTAACATTATTGCAGGGGTTTACAAACCAGATTCAGGGTCAGTGGTGTTCAAGGATGTTAAGGTTATGGGACTTAGGCCCCACCAAATTTGTGGTCTCGGTATTGCGAGGACCTTTCAACTCGTTAAACCATTTTATAGCCTCACAGTTCTCGAAAACGTTCTGGTAGCAAGCCGATTTGGGATCAAAGGGAAGGTACGGAAGGGTTGGGACTTTGCAGAACATGCTTTGACATGTCTGGAATTTGCTGGTTTTTCCGCCAAAAGGCACATTCAGTGCGGCTCCCTGAATTTAGGAGAGATGAAGCGGGTTGAGCTTGCGAGGGCTCTTGCTACCCAACCAGAGCTCCTGCTGCTCGACGAAGTCATGGCTGGCCTTAATTCCGTCGAGATCGCGGAAATGATGCGTCTGATTGAAAGAATTAGGTATGAATGGGGGATAACTGTATTTATGATCGAGCATGTGATGAAAGCTATCATGGGAGTTTCTGACCGGGTTATCGTCTTGCACCATGGGGAGGTGATTGCCACTGGTTCGCCGAGAGACGTGGTGCAAATGGATGGGGTAATTGAGGCTTACCTTGGGGGGGAAAATATCCAGCTGTGAGCTTCCTCGAAGTGGAAAAGATAAAATGTTTTTATGGACGCGTGCAAGTTCTCTGGGATGTGAGCATCCGTATTGATGAACGGGAGACGGTAGCAGTCATAGGATCTAATGGTGCTGGAAAGACGACACTTCTCCGAACAATTTGTGGCCTTCACAAAGTAACGACGGGTGCTATACGATGGAAAGGGGTTTCAATTGAAAACTTGCCACCGGAAGAAATAGTTAAGCAAGGAATTACCCAAATTCCAGAAGGTGGAGGGATTTTCCCTTACATGACGGTGGAGGAGAATCTACACGTGGGGGCTTTCCTCAAAGAGAAGTGGCACCAAAAGACAACCATTATGAAGCAGGTTTTTGCGATGTTCCCTAGACTCGAGGAGAGAAAAAATCAGCTTGCAGGAACGCTGAGTGGCGGCGAGAGGCAAATGCTCGGAATTGCAAAAGGGCTTATGTCCTCTCCTCAGTGCCTTATCTTGGATGAACCCTCTTTGGGACTCTCCCCGAAGCTTGTTTTGATGCTCCTCAATGTGGTGCATGGCATCGCAAAAAGGGGTGTGACGGTCCTTCTCGTCGAGCAGAACGTCCATTTGGCCATGAAAATAGCCGATAGGGCGTATGTTCTAGAAAATGGAAAGATCGTTATGGAGGGGTTTGCCGAAAACCTTGTCCAAAGTGATCATATTCGGAA
>Ga0272448_1009037_pt1 | contig 10251 bp, 11 predicted proteins | sample YNPCB0191_FD_202220 | JGI IMG/M metagenome (GOLD analysis project Ga0272448, IMG submission 202220) | Hot spring sediment microbial communities from Yellowstone National Park, WY, United States - YNP-CB-019-1 | ecosystem: Environmental > Aquatic > Thermal springs > Hot (42-90C) > Sediment... | reverse complement strand
CCAGTGCGGATGAAGATAGAAAAGATCGATGCCTTTTCCGCCCACGCAGGCATGGACGACCTGCACCGCTGGATCAACAACTTCAAATCTCCGCCGAAGCATGTTTTCTTGACTCACGGCGAAGAAGAATCAATCTTGAGCTTAGAAAACTACATCCAATCCAAGGGCGGATGGGAAGTGAGCGCACCAACATACATGGAAGAACATAACATCTAATTCCCATGCTATGCTACAAGACTAAATAAGAGTTGATTAATTAATAAATTCATCAACTTCAAGAACTTTAATGATTTCCGACAAGGTGAACGTTGTGAAAAGGTATAGGTCAGTAGCGTTTTTGGGTGGAGCCGACTTTAAGCCTGGAAACCAGACCTACATAGACGCCTACCTGACGTCCAAGTATATAGCGCAAATGGGCCTGACGATCTACAATGGCGGAGGACCCGGTGTTATGAGGGCATCAACAGAAGGCGCAAAATCAGTTGGAGGAAAAGTTGTAGGAGTAACGTACTACCCAGAAATACCTCATTCACATTTCGAGGGAAGGGATCCCCAAAACAACTTCGATGAAGAAATCGTGACTTCAGACTATTTTGAACGGACGAAAAAGTTGCTAATATTGAGCGATATCCACATAGTCTTTAGGGGAGGAACTGGAACAATATCTGAGTTTGGCATGACTTGGGCTGCGTCCAGAATTCGCGCCGGCCAAGAAAGACCCATAATCCTTTTTGGAGAGTTCTGGAAAACCCTCATTGAAAACTTTAAGAGGTATATGTACATGCGGCCCGGCGAATTCCGACTCTACAAAATAGCCGCGTCTGTAGATGAGGCTGTGAACGAGGTAAAACGTCTTATCATTTCAAATGAAGATGGTAAGTAAAATATCATGTGGATTGGATTAAAGCTAACATTCCTGAAAACTCCACTTTTCTTTGTTGGTGAGATTACGGTCACATGATATACGGTTATGCCGAGCGAGAATCGATAGTTAAAAACCCGTCAAAGGAGGCGTTAGTATCGGTGGCAGATAAATCAACCATCAAAGAATTCGATCTGCACGGAAAAATTTTGGATATAGCTCATGCGTTGACAACAACCAATGAAAGCACAACAAAGGAGATAATGGAAAAATATGATGCAAAATACTTACTCATCACAACTGAGGATGGAGGTGGGAAAGCTCCTTGGATTTTCCAGTTTGCAGGGTTAAACTACACCGATTACTATCAACCTACGTTCGATTCCGAGGGAGCAATAGTATTTAGAAGCAAAGACTACACAGAACTGGGAAAACAAACCATGATTTTTAAACTTCTAACAAATACTAATATGCAATTCTTTCGCATCGTTCACTCCGACGGAAACGTCAAAATTCAGTGTCCAACTGATGGTCGAATGGTTTAGAATACGTATTTAGAAACAGATTTCTGTTATTGTCTCCTAAAAGGATTTTAAGGAAAACCTTTGGCATGTTGTATGGGCACTCATTTACTTCTTTCCTAAAGCGTATATCTTTTTCCATTCTTTCGAAAACTCCCCCTTCAATTTTTTTTGGGCGTGTCCTCACTTCTTTTTACTAATCCTTTTCGCTAAGTAAACCACTATGAGTATTGCTGTAAGAGTGGGGGCGAGTAAATAAACATAAAAGTAAGGGTTGCTTGGAGAAATCTGTATTTTGTAGAAAATGTTTTGCGTTAAACTTCTTCCTTCTTGCATCCATGAAATTTGGAATTGGAGCCAATTCTCGCCGGTTGCCGCTTGTTCTGAAACATCTACATCAAAAATAGCTTTTGCTTCATCTTTTGGATTTAATACTCCTAGAAAGCTTGTAGTCATTCCGCTAAAGGAGCTGCCAACCAGTTTTATTACAACTTCTTTAGCCTCTATATTGCCGGAATTCTTAATGGTTGCTTGAATTTTTATTCCTCTATCTCCAGTATGGATTTCTCTTGGAGATATGTTCAAATCAACTATTTCGAAATTTCCTTTCTCTGAAATAGATAAGGGCACAGTTAAGCTGGATCTCCCATCATCGTGAAGTAACTCTAACTCTAAATTATATGGTCCATGAGGAGTTGACTCCTCTACGTCTAAATAAAACTTGCATTCCACAGGAGTGTCTGGAAAGGCATTTCCGATGTATACGTTATTGCTTTTTGCCCAGCTTGGTTTAATGCCTTCAGGTAACTTTAATGTTGCGTTTAAATGAGTGGCTTCCTTGCTTCCTGTATTGACTATTATAGTGGTTAAAATTATGTTTAAGTCTCCTGGAAAAACTTTGCTTGGTGTTTGGCAGCTTTGCTGTAAAGCGAATTCAACATTTCCTGTGATGATAAATCCTAAATTGTAAATTACTTCCTGAGAATGCCAGGATTCGTCCATGAATACTGCGCTGACTCTTAGCCCAGTAGCGCCTGATACGCTTTTTGGAACATAAATTTTTACAGTTATTTCTCGGGATTCATTTGGACTAAGCGTTTCAATCGTGTACACGTTGGATCCTACGATGGTCAGGTAGGTGTTTAAAGGGGTTATCTGTAAAGTTATAGTTACCGCATCACTGCCTCCTTCATTTTTTACTATTAACGCTACATTGTTGACGGCATTTGAGCTTAGAGTTTCATTTAAAGGTTCAACCCTAATTCTTGGACCTGCTTGAGCATCTGTTTTTAAATTAATCAATAAAGCCTTGTCGAATTCTATTAAAGCTGAACTTAAGATTAAAATGTAAGCAGCTGTTAAACAAAGTTTCCTTAAAATTTTCCCCCTCATTTCAATCTAACCTCTTCTTGAACATTATGATGCTTATGCTAACAGTTATTAATGGGTAAAACATTAAAACCATTACTTCACCCACCAAATCGCCTAGTCCTAAGCCTTTAAGCATCATAGGCCGGAGGGCCTCGTTAAAATGATATAAAGGTAAGAAATAGGCTATTATAGTGGCTGCCTTTGGCAAAGCCTGGACTGGCATAAGTAAGCCGCTAAAGACTGCGCTTATTATAAAAATGAATGAGGATGCCTGTTGGGCTTGGAGTTGACTGTTCGAGATTGAAGAAATCATCAGTCCAAGCCCTAGATTTCCTATTAGAAACAATAATGAAGCCAAGAATATCTCCAAAAACGAGCCCCTAATCATTATCCCAAAGAATAATTTTCCAATTGAGAATATAAGGAAGAAATCAAGTATGGAAACTGTTGCATAGGCTAAAAACTTTCCGAAGATTACTTCATAAGTTTTAATAGGCGAAACCACAAGCTGTTCAAAAGTGCCCCTTTCCTTTTCCCTAACAATAGAGATAGCGATGAGAGATACAGGTATTGTTTGAAGCACAAGTCCTATAACCGCCGGGGCGAAAAAATCTATATTCTTTAACGTAGCGCCATACCTTACTATCCTTAATTGTTCAACCTTTAAATAATTGCCTTTAAGTAACATTTTTCCATAGTTTTCAAGAACGTTCTTCATGCCGGATTGAATTGCCTCGGAAAGAGTTGGGATTGAGCCATCAGTGATTACAGCTACATAGCCAACGCCATCATTGGTTAAAGCTTCATAAAACCCGTTAGGGATTACAATAACTCCATAAACGTCGCCGTTTTCTATAGCCCTCATGGCCTCGTCTACGCTATACACATATTTTTTCACTTCAAACAAATTGTTCTGAAGTATAAGTTCTTCAAGTTTAACGCTAAGCTCATTAATATTATCAAGGTTTCCAATAGCTATCGCTATATGTTGGGTGCCTCCGCCATAAGCGTAGCCATACAAGAACATAACTATGACAGGCAATAGTATGGCTATTCCCAAAGATCTGCGGTCTCTAAGAAGCTGCCTCAATTCTTTCTCAACCATAGCAAAAATCCTTTCATACATTTGAGTCAACCTCTGTCGATTTTATAAAAACGTCTTCTAGACTAAAATTAACCACTCTAATTGATAAGACATCTACATTTTCTTTCCTTAAAGCTTCAACAACTGCTGGCAAAGATTTTTCAGAATCCTTCACAACTATTAAGAAGGCGTCGCCGGAGGGAATTATTCTAAGAACATCCTGGTTTCCACTCAGTATGGTCTCCACCCGACTGATTGAAGTTTTAACTTGTAACTCGATTACATCACCGCCATAAATACTCCTTTTTAATTCTATAGAAGATCCTGACTTTATCAGATTCCCATTATTCATGATTCCTATTCTTGTGCAATTCTCAGCTTCATCCATATAATGCGTTGTGATGAGTAGAGTTACGCCCTTTTTGTTCAATTCTCTAAAGTATTCCCAAAATCTCCTCCTCAACGGAGGATCTACACCTGCAGTAGGCTCATCGAGTATAAGCAATTCAGGCTCATGTAAAAGGGCGCATGCCAGCAAAAGCCTCTGTTTCATCCCTCCACTTAATTTTCCAGCCAGCCTATTTCCAAAACGAGAAAGCTCCACGAACTCCAGCAATTCTCTCGCCTTCCTCTCACGCTCCATCGAAGACAATCCATAAATTTTTCCATAAAACTCGAAGTTTTCCACCACTGTAAGATCTTCATAAAGTGAAAAACGTTGCGGCATATAGCCAATTTTCTGCTTAACCTTTTCAGGTTCTTTAACGGCATCATACCCATCAACCAAAATCTTCCCACTAGTTGGTTTTAACAAGCAAGCTACCATGCGCACAGTTGTAGTTTTTCCAGCCCCATTCGGCCCTAATAAACCTAAAATCTCTCCACGGACAACTTGAAGGTTTAGATTATTCACTGCAATAAAATCACCAAACTTTTTTGTTAAATTGACAGCCTCAACAATATTGTCCAACTTTTCACTCTCATAAAAGCCGATGCGCCTATATTTAAATACGCTCTTGCTACGAAAAACTTTTTGGTATGTTTTTGTCTCTTATATGTTGCTGGGCGGGGTAGAGGCCGTTCGCTCTTTGGGGCATAGACCCGTTTTAATAAGCTGGTCCACTCCAAAGCCCGCCGAGTAGATGAATGGGTTAAGAGCCCGAGTAGCAAGATGGCGTAAAGCCATTGGGCAAGGAGGACCCCGACCGGCCAAAAAGTTTTTCATCCTTCTTCTAAAAGCGTTCTGCGCTATGTACGCTTATTAAAAAATGGCGCTTTGATGGAGCATGGAGCATGGAAAAGCGCCACATTCATTAAAAAGCGTTTAAATAAAAATTTCGGCATGCGTTAGATCACCGAAAAGATAAGGCGAAGGAAGGCTCATTCAAAAGTGAAAAACTGTCGGAAGATTATTATGTAACAAAAGTCGTGTGTCAAAAATGTACAGAATAATCCTTTTCGATTTGATTACAGGGAATCTACGAATACAGTAACATGCTATTCCATTGTTAGAATCCGTAATATAGCGGAAACTCCAAACTCATAAGAACCGCTTCTAGGTATATTTTTAATGGTTTGTTCTGTTAAGCACAGTTATTGAAACCTTCAAATTTCTATTTTTTGCTTCGATAGATTCTTTAAAGTAGAGATAAGTTTGTAGTATCAGGTTGGCGCTCTATAAGGAGCTTAATCTGCTCTGTTATCATTAGAGTAGCTCAAGAAGATAGTAAGATTTCCTCGGCTTCGCTTGGTGTGAGTATTTTTACTCCATATTTCTCAAAGGTCTTAGCCTTCTCGATCAAATCTGAGTCGGTAGTAATAAGCAACTTCTTCTCGCCCTGAACGCATAAGGCACTCTTTATAACAAGTCTATCAAGCTGATCTCTAATGAGTCCCAATTCCTCCACATGTATCCCTTCACACGTTCGAACTTTAGAACTGTTGTAGACAAGCATTTGTAGTCTCTTAACTAATACCAATGTTACATAAGTGTCTCCTTTTCTCGTTCTTGCAATGTCGCCTAATTTCTCCGCGATTCTATTTAAGTAGGCATAGTCGAAAACTAGCCTGTGACACTTCTTGTTGACCAATCTTTTAATCGACTCGGCAGTTTGTTTCTTGTCATTGATGTTTGATAGATGCCAGTTTATTATGAACTCATCAACTGCCAGCTCCATCCTACGAAGACCCCTTTGCGAGGGCGCGAAGGTATGCTTCAGTAGTTTCCCAATCGACTTCAAAGAAACCTGGCAAGCCGCCCTCAATCTGTCCTTTCTCGTTCACTTCTAGTTTCCTAGCTTTCGCAGCTAGCCCGTCTCTTTCAAAGTAGTAGACGGCAAAATCATCCCTGTCTATGGTTCCTTCAGCCACGCCAGTAAGTAGAGCTAGAAGCAGATGTTCGCTATGCAGGGTAACTAGCATCTGTTTACCTTCCTCTCTCAGAACCGTAGGCAGCAAGCGACCCAGAGCAAATAGGAGCCTTGGATGTAAGCGAGTTTCAGGTTCTTCAACAAGCAATAACTTAGTTTCTGGAATAGCTAGAGTTGTTGATGATCTGGGTAGCCACTGTAGTTCTGTAAGTGGTCCATCTGTGAAAATCTCTAACGGTAAAGATCCATATCTGCTTTAAGGCTATCAGTATCTTCATCTATGATGGCCTCCGCTGCTTTCGGCACTATTGATATTAGCTGTAGGCAGAAACGCCGAAAGAATAGTTGATGAGGTGAGGCGCCACGCCAGTTCAAGGAAATTCGGGGGGCTTATGAGGGCAAAGCCAAGTCGGACTATGCCAAGTGTGTGGACATCGCTATAAAAGGGCCATTAAAGAGCTTATGCTACCTTGTTCCTTGGCGATAATTGTTCCAATTTTAACCATACTAGGCTTAGGATACAGCTTCGGGAAGACCCGAAAAACAGCATTGGCGGATAGGGAATTTTATAAGTAAGCTATTGTATTTGCTTCTATTATCTAGAAACTGGAAGGAAGCCCCTTAATGTCAAAGCCTAAGCCTTGGCATGCCATGGAAACTGAAGAAGTTCTGAAGGAACTGAATATTAATAGAGAAGGTTTAATGGTGGAAGAAGCTTCCAAAAGGCTAGTTAAGTACGGATATAACGAGCTAAAGGAGAAGAAACGAAGAACAGCTCTGCAAATGTTCCTTAGCGAATTTAAGGATGTATTTATTTTGCTATTAATTGCAGCTACAATACTTTCAGTTATAATTGGATACTACGATCTGATGAGGGGGCAGACAAAAAGTTTTTTGGAAGCGTACACTGATGCGATAACAATTGGGTTGATAGTAGTTTTAGTGGCTATTGCAGGTTTTGTTCAGGAGTATCGTGCAGAGAAAGCCCTTGAAGCCTTAAAAAGGTTAGCTGCTCCAAAGGCTCGTGTCTTACGTGATGGTAAGGAAATGATAATACCGGCGAAGGAGGTTGTTCCCGGAGATATCTTGCTTGTTGAGACTGGAGACACTATTCCCGCTGATGCACGGATTTTTGAAGCTATTGAGTTGAAGGCTGATGAAGCTGTTTTAACAGGTGAGTCAACTCCTGTTAAAAAAAGCGTAGCTCCTGTTAATGAGGAGGCCCCCGTTACCGACAGAAAAAACATGCTCTTCATGAGCACACACGCAGTTTATGGAAGGGGTAAGGCTGTTGTGGTGTCCACGGGCATGAATACAGAGTTTGGCAGAATTGCGGAGCTGATGCAAATGGCTGAGGAGGAGGAAACCCCTCTGCAGAAGAAACTAGACAGGTTCGCTAAACAAATTGCCTATATTGTTTTAGCTCTCTGCGCCATAATTTTTGTTCTGGAAGTTTTTGCCGAGGGTTTTGTGGTTAAGGCATTTATCGATTCATTCATGTCATCTATTGCTTTAGCTATTTCTGTTGTTCCAGAGGGGTTACCTGCGATAGTAACGATAAGTCTCGCGTTAGGGGCTCGAGAATTTGCAAGACGCAATGCTCTTATCAGAAAGCTTTCTTCGGCTGAAAGCCTAGGGGCCACCACGGTGATTTGCTCAGACAAGACAGGCACTTTAACTAGGGGGGAGATGACGGTGCTAAGGATTTACAATGGCGGAAAGCTAATTGAGGTGACTGGGGTCGGCTATGAACCTAAAGGCGAATTCTATCTTAGAGCGCAGCCTATTAACCCTCAAGAGGATAAGGATCTCTCACTGTTGTTGACGGTGGGCGCACTATGCAGTAATGCCGCGTTAAAGAATGAAAATGGTGTCTGGCGCGTTTTAGGCGACCCGACGGAAGGGGCCCTAGTTGCTGCTGCAGCCAAGGCTGGACTTGAAAAGGATAATCTTGAAAAAATTTATCCAAGGATTTGGGAGGGAGTTTTCACTTCTGAAAGGAAACGTATGAGCACCGTTCATTTATCTGCTAATGGAGAAAGACTAGCCTTTGTAAAGGGTGCCCCTGAAATAATCTTGGAAAGGTGCACTCGCATACTTGAAAATGGTGAGGAAAAGAAGCTGTCAAAGGCTGAGAGGGAGGAAATCCTAGAGGTTAACGAGAAACTTGCAAGTGACGCCCTGCGAGTTCTTGGAATGGCTTACAGAAAACTGCCAAGCACCATAAAAGAACTCGATGAAGACATTGTTGAAAACGACCTTATCTTTCTTGGTTTAGAGGGAATGATTGATCCGCCCAGAGAGGAGGCTGTTGAGGCCAACAAAAAATGTGAGGAGGCTGGGATTAAGGCTGTCATGATCACTGGGGATCATAAACTTACAGCTGTAGCTGTGGCGAAAGAAATTGGAATTATGAAAGAGGACAGCCTCGTTCTAACAGGCGTCGAGCTGGATAAAATGAATGACGAAGAATTTGAGAGAATAGCAGAAGATGTGGCTGTATATGCCCGAGTGTCGCCTGAACATAAATTGCGCATAGTAAAAGCCTTAAAGAGGAGGGGTCACATCGTTGCTATGACTGGAGACGGGGTCAACGATGCACCAGCTGTGAAAAGCGCAGACGTAGGCATTGCTATGGGGATATCCGGCACAGACGTGACTCGAGAGGCTTCAGATATTGTTCTAACAGACGACAACTTCGCCACGATCGTCAGAGCCGTGGAAGAGGGGAGAGTAATATACGGCAACATTAGAAAATACGCCAGATTCCTCATCGCATGCAATTTTGATGAAGTTCTTGTTATAGGAACTTTTGCACTGCTCGCCGGACTAGCCGGAGCTGGAGGAGAGGCTCTGTTTCCACTGCCGTTGACTGCAGCTATGCTATTGTGGATAAACCTTGTGACAGATGGCGCTCCTGCAGTTTCGTTAGCCTTGGATCTGCCAGACGAAGATGTCATGAAGCATCCACCACGCAAACCTGATGAAGGAATACTGCATGGAATGGGCGCCTTTATAATAACATCATTCGTTTTGCAGTCAGCTGGAACATTGCTTCTCTTCATCTTAAACTATTACATATTTCCAACCCATCCATGGGGCTGGCCCAACGGACCAATAAACGAGGAAGCGAGGCTTTTAACGCTTAACGAAGCGAGAACCACGGCATTTATCCAAGCAACCATGTTTGAACTTTTTGTAGTTTGGAATTGCAGGTCAGAGAAGCGTAGCGTATGGAGGATGGGACGCAAAGCCTTCTCAAACAAGTGGTTCGTAATTGCTGAAATCATATCAATAACGCCTACGCTTGCTTTACCATACATACCCATAACAGCATCCATGTTCCACCTCGCCCCGTTAAGCCTCGCAGATCTAGTTCAAGTTGTCGCCGTTGCCAGTTGGGGCCTGTTCTTCGTACTTCCAGAATACCTAATGGGAAGAAAGATTTGGCGGTGGAAATAAACGTGAGATGAGTAGAGATGAGAAAACACGACATTATTTGGCTCGTTTCAATGGCTCTCTTTTGGATATCTTTTCTAGCCACTTTCATCATCGATTACTTGGGCATCATAGAAACAAAAAATCTAGGCTACGTTGAAATCCTATGGATTTCATGGCTTATGTGGACTGTATGCCTAGGATTTATACTAGTAGCGTTGACGAGAATTTTTATAAAGGAATAACTCCAAAAATTTGGGACCACACGTTTACCTATACGGGTTTCCACAGTATAGAATTAAAAGACACCCCGTCGACATGTGAGCCTAAACGCGTATACATAATAAACAAGTTGTCATCTGGTTTGAGGGTTATGCAATGAGCATTTGGAGAGATATTCCATCAGGCGACAAACTGCCAGAACTGCTTAACATAGTTGTTGAAGTAATCATGGGTTTACGAGATAAATATGAATACGGTTAGGCTAATGCATAATTCGTTTCTCGTCCTTTTATTCTTTGGTGTTTGATGGTTCGTCTGTTAACTCTGAAGCGTCTCTTCTCTAAGGTTGAATTGGTTTCTCTAGAGCAGGTTGAGGCTTCCTAT
>Ga0272448_1009035_pt1 | contig 10255 bp, 5 predicted proteins | sample YNPCB0191_FD_202220 | JGI IMG/M metagenome (GOLD analysis project Ga0272448, IMG submission 202220) | Hot spring sediment microbial communities from Yellowstone National Park, WY, United States - YNP-CB-019-1 | ecosystem: Environmental > Aquatic > Thermal springs > Hot (42-90C) > Sediment... | reverse complement strand
CTACCGTGAGCACATCCGGGAAGTCCGGCCCGACGGGATGGCGTTTGCCTTCGAGAACGCCGGACACGACGCAGCGGGCTGGGGGAACTACCTGCCGCTCTTCTACGGTGCCCTCGACGCGGCGACGATGGAGGCATACACCGACTTCGGGGACTGGGCACTCGAGCCGGCCTTCGTCACCGACTGGGTGCGCGGAGCGATGAAAGCCTGCCCGGACAAACAGCGTCCCTTCTGGCTTGCAGCGGAGTGGAGTGCACCACCACCAGTTCGCTACAACTATATGCTCATGGCTGTCGCTCGCCGGGCCGAGGGGACGGCCTATCCGTTCCCTGCCGAATGGCCATCCTCGATGGATCGGACGGTCGGTACGATCGTCTCGTTTCTCAAGGCCTACGGCGGCGTCCAGCCGTTCGTCGAGGTCGAGCCGGGGGTCGCGATCCTCTGCTCTTTCAATCAGATGGTCTTTGACGGTCGCACGCAATACGCCGTCCACGCCTACTACTACGACCTGCTCCGGGCGCAGTACCCGGCCCAGTGCATTTACGAGGAAACGGTCGAGCGGGGCGGACTCCGCGAGTCGGGCATCAAGCTGCTCTTCATCGTCCGTCAGACCGTCCCTCTGCCGGCAAAGGTGATCGAGGAGATCCAGGCGTTCCAGGCGGCTGGCGGTCTTGTCGTGATGGATTCCGCCTCCACCTTACCGCTCCCCGGCGCTCACCGTCTCAGCTTCTCGCACAAGCACATTTGGGAGGAGGGCATGGGCGGCTTCGAGCAGGGACACCGCCTGGCGCTCTGGAACCAATACCTCAGGGATCGGGACGAGCTCAGGAAACTCCTCGAGGGCAAGGTCAAGCCCTTCGCTCAGTCCGACGACGAGCGTATAGTCACGAGCACGCTCGTAGGCGGGGACGTCCGATTCGTCTTCGCTATCAACGACGCCTTCGATCCCGAGAAGCCGGAGCAACAGTTGAATGTCTTCTTCCCGAAGAATGACGTGCCGTTGCGCCTGCGGAATCCGGACGCAGCGGTGTACGATCTCCAGACGATGGAACGGTTGACGGGCGAGGCCTCGGAGGGCCGGCTGCTGCTGAAGCTGGATCTATTCAACCATCCGGGGCTCATCCTTGCTGCCCTGCCGGAGCCGATCGGCGCGATCACGACCGACGCCCCGACGGCAGTGTCCCTCGGCAGAAGTTTTGCAGTTCGCAGCCGCCTCATCGGCCAGTCCGGCAAGCCCATTGCCGGACCGACGCCGGTCCGGTATGTGCTTCGCAGTCCGAGCGGCAAGGCTCGCGATCCCCTCTTCCGCGCCGCCGGCGTGGACGATCCCGTACCCCTACGGCTTGGCGTCAACGACGAGGTTGGCCAGTGGACGCTCGAAGTCACGGACCTCGTCAGCGGCAAGCAAATCAGCGCCCCTATTGCCGTCTCCGCTCCCGAAGAGCGACCGCGCTACCTGTCCCAGGTCGGTCGAGTCGTGGTCGCCCGCGAAGAGGCGACGCGGAAGTTCATGCAGGATCGCGACGAGAAGTACATCTTCCTCGAGGAGAACCAGCGCCACCTCGAGCCGCTCGCTGAGAAGTTGGCGGCAGCGATCCAGAAGGCCGGCGGCAAAGCGCGGATTCTCGATATTGATCCGACCTGCTTCGACGAAGTCCTCATGCGCTGGTATCCGACGGAGTGGGAGCAACGCCAGTATCGCGAAATCGAGGCCGGGACCATCGTCGGCGTTCGGACGAGCATGAAAGCGTACATAGATCCCAAGACTCGCGGCCACGTCCCCGCGCTCGGGGGCTATTCGGCGATCCCGCCGGACTTCATTGTCCACCGGCCGAGTATCGTCTTCTCCGGCGGACGGCTGGCCGAGTCGCTTGCTTGCGTGACGAGCAATCGCGCATCGCCCGACTATCCCGGTCCGGGGAACGCCGTGCTCGACCTGATCTTCAGTGCGTACGAGGCGCGACGTCACACGCTGGCTGTCTTCGCGGCGGACGCTGCCGGGTTCGAGGCCGGCATCGAGAAGGCGATCGCGTTGCTGAACGAGCCGGCGAAGCAACCGCCGGTCGCAGAGCGGCCTCCGAACGCAGGTCCGCTCCCCTACCGCCTCGCGGCCGATTCCCCATACTACACGACCTCCCCCGCTCTCGCACTTTCCCCTGCCACGGCTCCGGGGGCGGCATGGCGAGAGCCCGCTCGTCAAGCCGCCCGATTTCGCCATGCGATCGCGGACGAGTTCAAGGTCTTCTCGGCCGCCATCGTGGCCGTGAACCGCAAGGGCGACCTCGTCGTCCAGCCGCGCTACGGAAAGCGGCGGGTCCTTGTCTCCCGCGATGGAAAAGCGTTGGGCGCCATCGAGACGCCGAAGGGGGGTTTCCACGTCGAGTTGGCGGACGACGCGAGCTCGATCTTCCTCGGACTCATGGGCGACGGACGAGTCGAGTGGCTGAAGCAGTTCGACGGCAGGCCCGTCGTCGTCCAGTGCACGCCCGACGGCGTGATCTCCTCCCTCTCCCTTCTCTGGCCGAAGGACGGCAACGGCTACGCTGAGGGCTTCGCACACCGCTTTTCGTCCTTTTTCGTTCTGGCGCCCGACAGCAAGACGCTCTACTGCTCCCGCGAGGGTGGTCTGACGATCGGCCCTCCGGGCGGTCCCTATCGCTTGTACAACCATGCCCAGCACTTTCGCCACTGGCGCGAGGTCCATTCGCCCGACTGGCCCATGGGAATGGCTCTCAGCTCCGACGGGAAAACGCTCGCCCTGGGGTGCTGGGCGCACCCGACGGCGAACAGCATGGGCGGCCCCATTTTCATGAACGCCATGTCGCCCGAGGTCCTCGCAATTGACACCGAGACGCTCCAGACGATCTGGAAGTTTGCCCCACCGACGGAGGGGACGTGGGTTCACGCGCCCGCACGCGACTGCGTCCGCATCGCGCCCGACGGAAGCAGGGTCGGATATGTCGGCGGATCGTATCTGATCTCGGTCTTCGATCGGGCGGGCAAACTCGTCTGGAGCAGAGCCTTGCGGCCCGCGCCCCAGAACCAGTCGGCCCCGACTTATCCCGACTTCTTTGCGATGAGCGACGATGGCGAGGTCGTCCTTGTCACCTACTCCGGGCTGAACCTCACGGCGCTGATTCGGAACGGTCGGGAACCGATCAGCTTCGACGCGGCGGCCGCGGCCGCTCTGGCACCGGATGGCCGTTTCGTCCTCTGCTCGTCGGATGGGACCATCTCCGGGTATACCCCGGACGCCGCGGACCGCGAGGCCCCGGCCTGGAGAAAGGAGCTCCCCGGCGGACGGGCGGCCTGCGCCCCAGTCGGCAAGGATGGATTCGTGCTCGTCCTCGACGACGGCTCGGTCGAACGGTGGAACTGGAACGGTGAGGTCGTCTGGAAGCTGGCAGGTGCCGCGCTCCTCGACACCCCGGCAAAGCCGCTCACGCGCACCGGGAAAACAACGACAACTCTCGATCTCCCCGGTTGGCCGGTGGAGACGCTCGACATCCTGAAGAAGCACTGCGGGGCGAGGCTGCTCGTCGAGGGAGACGGTTCCCAGCCGCTGCGAGTCCCCCCCTCTGCCGGATTCCTCGACGTCCACCTCGTCTATCGAAAGCCCAAAGGCAATCCCGTGATCACCCTGACCCTGGCCGACGGGATGCGACGCGAGGAGTTCATCCTCGACCTGCCGGCACCGTGGCCGAGGAGCCAGGACATTGCCTGGCCCGGCCTCAACCGGCCGCTCACTGCGGAAATCCGCGTGGGCCGCCCGTCCGACGCCTCCGACGCCCCCGTCGCCTCCGACAAGTCCGACGCGTCCGACAGGTCCGATAGGTCCGCCCTCGTCCTCATCAAAGAGTTCCAGCTCTGGGAGTTCGAGTGGCCCTCCAAAAACCTCGCCTATGTCCGCCCCGTCACCGCCGAGACCCAGATCGAGGGCCTCGGCACCGGCGACGAGAAGAAAGACGGCGAGGAGGAAGCGGCGGACGGGGAGGATATCGAGGCGGGCGACTCGCTCTACGGAAAGATGAAGGACGCACATATCCGCGTGCGCAATCAGGATCCAGATCAGGTCGCCGGCCCGTTCCTACCGGCCGGCGACAGCCCGCTCAAGGTGCTCGACGGCCGACTCTACAGCGCCAACCAGACGGCCCCCTGGTACGACAAGGTGAACACCTTCGGCCTCTGGTTCGAGCTGGACTTCCGCAAACCCGTTGACTTCGACCTCATCGCATTCTACGCGCACACGAATCGCCAATCCGACCTTGTCCGCTGCATCGGCTTCGAATCCGGCGACGGCGGGCTCTGGGATACCGGCAAGGAGCGCACCTTCGCCCTCGCACAAGACAACGACCAGTTCTTCCGCCTCTTTTTCACCCCGAAGTCCCGCACGAAGGTTCTCGACTGCTACCTCGGCGAGATTCGCAAGAACTACGGCGCCAGCGAGATCGAAGTATACCGCCTGAAGTAGAGTGCACCGCCGCCCCGCGGCCGGCGGAGCCGCACCGTTCATCGGGTGCAACGCAGGAGGGACGGGGAATACCACTTCGTCCGCTCCATGATCTTGACGGCGTTGAGGCCGAGGAGGTTGCGCTTGTGCGATTCCTCGATCTCGGCATAGGCAACCATGCCGATCCCGAACGCCAGGCAGAAGAGGCCGAAGTCGCTCCCTACGAGCATCGTATCGCTTCGCCCCAGACGCTTGACTTCGTTGCCCACCGAGTCGGGCGATTGGGCAGCGCAGGTGCAGTCCCGCAAGTTCGGGTACTCCCGCGCGAGATCGTTGATCCGCCCGTTGAAGTGCCCGGATATGAAGATCAGATCGGCGTAGCGAGTCAGTGCCCAGCGGAGGCACTCCTCGTTCCCCAGGTCGTGGTTCATGTACACGAGCCGGTGCCCGGCAAGGACTTCGAGGATCGGCTGGAGGAAGTCGCTCTTGAGCGTGTATGCCGGCTGCTGGTAGACGTGCATCTTGACACCGATGCACCGACCGCGGCTCAGGCAGCGCCTCAACTCCGCGAGGCAGCGGCCCGGCTCGTTGGCCGACAGAGTGCAAAACGGAATGATCCGATCGGGATGCGCTTCGGCCAGGTCGAACACATAGTCGTTCTTTACGCTCATCGGCGCGGCATACCCCGGATCGGCCGCGGACATCCATACCATGTCGCAGCCAAACCGATCCATCTCGCCGATCAAGCGTCCGTAGTCCAGGGAGTGGGGGATCGTCGTATCCGGCCAGGGACCGAAGTGGCCGTGGACGTCGATGAACGGCGTGAAGTTGACTGGCTCTCCCTGCCGGACGGCATCGAGGATCGTACTCATCGGATGCCCTCCACGAGCCGCGAGAGCGTCCGCCATGCGACATCCTCGCGAGCTTCCGGTGAAACCCCGGCGTACAACACGCAGGGGGTGTACAGCCCCGGATCGTGCAAGGGATGGTGCGAAGCGAAGACGAGCCGTCCGCTCCCCCAACGCTCGACGACATACTCGAGGAACTGGAAGGAGACGCACGTGAGGTCCGCGATCACGTTTGGGCAGCCGTCCAGCAGTGGCAGGAGCCGCCGACCATCCCTCATACCGCTCCACAGGAGCACGAGCGGCAACAGGGGGAACGCCTCGGCTACCTCCCTCACCTCCCGCCAGCCCGAACGGCGGCCCCACGCATGATCTTCGGAGATGTGGACGATCACGGGGATTCGGTGCTCCTCCAGCCGCTCTAGGAGCGGGCCGAAGCTGAAAGGATCGAAGTCGAACGCGTGGCCGGACGGCCAGACGCGAGCGGCCTTGATGCCGTGCGAGAGTATCATGTCCACCAACTCATCCGGAGGCGGAGATTCGCCCGTGCACGGCGGTACGACAGGGATCGTAGGCTCAAGGCGTCCGCTTCCGCCCTCGCAGAAAGCCAGAATGGCATCGAAGCGGTCGAAGACACCGGACTCGACCGCCGCACGATCGTAGACGAGAGCCTTCTCGACGTTATAGCGGTCCATGAGCGTCAGCACTGCTCCAGGCGTCTCGACGACGGGTAAACCTAAGCCGGACCCGCCGACCCCGAGATCGCAGTCGAAGAACCGCAACATCCTACTCTCCCATCCTGCACTTCGATCGGGGGCAGTATATCGCGATCCGCCCCCGGAGGCAAGGAGGCCTCAGCCCGCGAGCGCACCGCATCCGCACGAGTCGCACTCAGTACCTCCCGTATTCCTTGACAAGCTCGATCACCCGAGAGTACGAAGCGAAACTCACATCGTCGGGGACGGAATGGTCGGAATGGTAGATGTAGCCGCCACCTCTCTTGGCAGCGAGGATCTTCCTGACCACCTCCTGCTCGAGTTCCCGGCCTCCGCTGGCCATCTTCCGCACGTCAATGCCGCCCATCAGTGTGATCGCGTCGCCGTACTGCTTCTTGAGTTCGATCAGATCCATCCCCGCCTTTGTCTCGAGGGGCTGAAGGCAAGCGAAGCCCGCCTCGATGAACATCGGGAGAAACGCCTTGACATTCCCGCAACTGTGCAGCACGACCGCGATCTTCCTGGCGTTGCAGAAGCCGCAGAGCCGCTTGTGATACGGGAAGAGGAGCTCGCGGTACATGGCGGGCGAGAAGAGGGTGCCGTTCCTGTAGCCGAGATCGTCCCAGAAGAACGCACTGTCGAACTCGATGCCGTGTCCCATCATCTCCTCCATGATCGTGATCTGGAGGGTGGTGTTGGCTTCGAACATCTCCCGTACCCAGGCCGGATCGTCGAGCATCGCCGTCAACATCGTCACCGGCCCTACGATCCGCTGCCACCAGTCGTAACCGACGCCGCTGAAGTACTGGAACGGCACCCCGCTCTCGCGCGCCTTGCGGAACGAGTCGAGGGCCTGATCCAGGTTGACGCGGCTGGGGTTGTAGGCCGCGCGAGCCTTGTACTCGTCCCACTTCCTCCGATCGGTGATGAGGAAAGAGACGAGCTCCGGCGTCGAGGTCTGCTTTTTCCAGTACTTGTTGACGGCCCCGTCCGAGTTGCGTTCGACGTAGTAGTCCTCGGTATCTTCGAGCCGCTCGATCGGCAGTTGGAGCGAGATGTCCGCGCCCACGGCCCACCAACCGTCGAACCCAAAGTACGCGGCGGGGTCCTTGTCGGCCGGGAGTCCCTCCTGCCGCCAACGGGCAAGCGTCGTTCCCCAGATAGTATCCATAATCGGTACGCGGTCGGGTTCTCGATGCTGCAGGACGAGTCGAAGTCGCTCCCTGGTAGTCATGAGTCTCGCCTCTTCTTCTGTCCTCCAATCTTACTCCCGTTGCCGATCCCTACACCATACAGTGGAGAGTGGCGGGCCCGGGCATGCGTTTTTCTTCGGCGGAACGACGGTACACCGGGCCTCCGGGCAGGTTTGGTCGCGTCCGCCTCCAGCGATAGGATCATGCGATAGATGATCCCGACCGAACGGATTCTCCAGAGGCTCCTGACTCTCGTAGGTGCGGCGGCGGTGCTGAGCTATGTGGGGCTCTCGGCCGTCCACCTGAACACGCTCTACGGGATCAACCATGTCTCGGGGCACTGGATGAGTCTGGCCTGCCAGGAGAACCGGGGGAGCGTGTATCCGCCGCTGCACGAGGACGGTTTCTACGGCGGCACGCGCCAAATGCCTGTCTATTTCTCGCTCCACGCAATGATCGCCCGGCTGACGGGTGAGTATCTCGTATCAGGGCGGGTCGCCACGCTCGGCTCGATGGCTGCGCTCGTTGTCGCCCTCGTGCTCGCCCTGCGACGGACGGGCTGCAGTCCGGCGACAGCGTTCGGCGGAGCCGCTGTGTTCCTTGCGACCGGGATCGGCCACTGGGCTTCGTTTGCTGTCCGCGGTGATGCGCTGGCTCTGGCTTTCGGCCTTTTCGCTCTGCTTGTCCTCGGCGAGAGGGGCTCGTGGTCGAGGATCGTCCTGGCCGCAGTGCTTGCCGCATTGGCCATTCTGACGAAGTTCAGTTCCGTGGCCCCGCTCATTGTCGGCACGATCGTTCTCCTGCGGAGGACGGAAGAGCACGACCTGCTTGTTCGCCCGGCGGGCGGCCGTCTGCTCGTCCCCGGAGCGTTCCTCGCTCTGACCGTGGCGCTGCTCGCTGTCGGGCTTCTCCTCGCCCAGTGGGAGAGCGGCAACCGGTTCTTCGCGAACCTTGCAGCCCTTTCGGGCTCGGGGACGGGGAGGCGGAGCTCCGTCGAGGTCCTGCGGGCTTACGGCTACCGCCTGCAAGGGAGCCGCGAGTTCCTGGTGCTCTTGCCCCTCGCCATCCTCGCTACGATCACCGCACGGAGGCGGCTGGCGCTCTGGGAGCTTTACTTCCTCGTCAGTCTGCTCCTCTCGCCCTTGTTCTTCCTCGATGCCGGGGCAGACTACAACCATCTGATCGACCTGCTCGCGGCTGCACTGATCCTGACCGGCAGCTACCTGGGGCGGGAGGAGGCACTGCTCCGTTCGGCGGTGCTGCTCTTCCTCGCCTGGATGGGGATCATGGGTCTCGTGGTGTACCATGGGGACGCCTGGAACGCACCCGAACGCCGCGTCCCGCCCGCTCGTCTGATCGAGCGGCTGGCCCTGCCGGGCAAGCGGTTCCTCAGCGAAGACCCCACGCTCCCCGCGCTTCTCGCTCAGCGGCCCGTTGTGACCGATGCGTTCCACTACAGGACGCTCGCGGAGAGCGGGGTCATTCCTCCGGACGAGCTTCCGACCCGCATCCGCAAGAAAGAGTTCGACTGCGTCATCCTCCTCTTCGACCTTCGCACCCCCGAGGCACAGACATGGTATCGGACGAAGCACTTCGGACTTCGTGTGGTCGAGGCTATCGACGAGGCCTATGTACTCGACAAGCAGCTTCTCAGGTATTTTGTCTATGTGCGGAGGTAGACGCCTCGCCTCGCGGTGTCGCTCGTGGTAGGATAACAAGACAGCTTCGAAGGTGCGGATGAGCGGGTTGATAGGCGAAGAGAGCCGAAGCGGCGTCCGGTGGAGACGGTGGTTGAACTGGATCGGGCCGCTGGCCGGGCTGGTTGCTGTGTACGCCCTGTTTGCGCTCATCGCCCAGAGGAGCTTCGTGTCGGCACAGAACCTGGAGACGATCGCGCGGCAGACCGTGATCGTCGGCACGGCGGCTCTCGGCATGACGATCGTGATGGTAGCGGGCGGCATAGACCTTTCGGTGGGCTCGATCATCGCTCTCAGTACGGTTGTGATCGCAGCGTTTCTCCAGGCCGGTGCTCCGCCGGTCGTCGCAGCGCTCGCCGGGATCGCGACGGGTGCGGTCTGCGGGGTCATCAACGGCATCCTCATCATTCGACTGCGCCTGCTACCGTTCATCGCGACGCTCGGAACGCTCCTGATCCTCCGAGGCGTTGCCAAGGGCATCGCGCGCGAGCAGAAGATTGACGCGCCCATTACCTGGCTCAGCAGACTCGTCGCTGCGTCCGGCCACGAACAACGCTGGTTCCATCTCCCGCCCGGCGTCTGGATCATGGCGATCCTCGCAGTCGGCGTCGGCGTGCTCCTGCACTACACTCGCTTAGGCCGGCACATCGTGGCCGTTGGCTCCAACGAGCAGACGGCCCGCCTCTGCGGCGTTGCCGTCGAGCGGGTGAAGCTGATCGTGTACACGCTCGGCGGCGCCTTCGCGGGCCTCGCCGGCCTGATGCAGTTCTCCAGGCTCGAAGTCGGCGACCCAACTGTCGCGGTCGGACAGGAATTGGACGTCATCGCTGCCGTCGTCATCGGCGGAGGCAGCCTCTCGGGCGGCGAAGGGTCCGTCTTCGGCAGCCTTGTCGGAGCGCTCATCATGATGGTCATCAGGTCAGGGTGCTCCCAGACGCTCGTACGGGTCGGGGGTTCTCAAATGCTCCTGCCGAACTGGGTGCAGGAGATTGTCACTGGTGCTATCATTGTGCTTGCCGTCGCACTCGACCGTCTCCGCTCCCGGCGGGCGAGCGAGTAGCAGGATCGCAGCGCGGAGATCGAGGACCGGCAACTGGACACTGGCACAGCACGGAGGATCGAACGGATGAGGTACGGGGCGTGGTTCGCGTGTCTGGCGTGTGGGGCCGCTCTGGCGGCAGGGGTGAAGTCGGTCGAGGTCAAGAAGCTCGCGGGGCCGATCGCGCTCGACGGCAAGCTCGACGAGGCCGCCTGGAAACGGCCGCCCGACATCCACGACTTCGTCAGTATCGAGAAGTCGGCCGCTCCGGCTAAGTTCCAGACCGCGGCCTGGCTCGGCTATGACGACGACAAC
>Ga0272448_1009034_pt1 | contig 10256 bp, 9 predicted proteins | sample YNPCB0191_FD_202220 | JGI IMG/M metagenome (GOLD analysis project Ga0272448, IMG submission 202220) | Hot spring sediment microbial communities from Yellowstone National Park, WY, United States - YNP-CB-019-1 | ecosystem: Environmental > Aquatic > Thermal springs > Hot (42-90C) > Sediment... | reverse complement strand
CTAATTTCATCAACTCAGCTGGATAAGCCCTTACATCGCTCCACTCCCACCCGAAGTAATGTTCATCTTTTGAATGAGCTTCTTCATGCTCTACGGCTCTCTTTAATATCTCTACAAACCTTGGATTTTGTGCAAGGAAAGATCTACATTTTTCTTCAGACATACTGTTCTACCTACTTTGTGTATGTATATCTATCTATTTAAATCTTCTTTTCGTGGAAATTATTAAATAAAGAGTAATTCAGAGGTGACTTAATGTTTCTGTTAAAAGAAGTAGTCGATAGCTATATGCAGAGAGTTTCAGGCTTAAAAGAGCATTGCGAAAGATGCCTCAAAACAGAGAGATGGGGAGGAAGCGTTGTTCTAATGGTTGTTGATGCAGCTTTTACTTCGATCGGCCTAAACTACTTCACGGCAGTTGTTCCAAAGGTTGAAGAGTTTAATGAGAAGTTTGTTAAAAGTGGAAGAATAGAAAATCTTAAAGATCTTGCGAAAGCAGACATAAACGAGTTAAGGAAAGTATGGAAAAATAAAAGGTCATGGGTTATAGCTAAGGATATTGCTTCTTATCTCTCAACTCTGAGCCATAATGATAGAGAAGCTCTTAGAACTTGGGCAAGTAATGCTAAACTTGAAAATTGGAGAGAAGATCCCATCGGAAGGATTAAGGGCGTTGGTCTAATAACTTTTCAATACTTGCGAATGATGGGCGGTGTTGATACAGTTATGCCTGATAAGATAATTAAGAGAGCAATAAACGAGATTTTTGTTAAGGCTGGATTAAAGCCTGTAAACGATGATATAGAATTTATTAGAAAAGCTGAAGAAGTAGCCTTATCCTGCGGTTACAGACCTATAGAGCTTTGCTGGATGACTTGGCTAATTCAACCTGAAGGAAAAATTATGAGAATGGACAAATATTCAAAAATTCTTTCTAAAATTTAAGATGAAAATACATTATAAAATTATGAAATACTTTCGTAATGGTGGTTAGTTGCTTGAAGTAAAACTAGAAGAGTTTGAGTTGTTAGTGAGTTTTTCCAAATCAAAACGTAGAAGAAGGAGAACGCCAGTATGATGAATGTTTAGCGCATCGGGAGATGGGACAATTTAAGTAATATGGATGAAGGTAGTGTACGAACAATTGTTATTCCATTCTCAAATAAATGGAAATGTCGATTATCGTACGAATGTGCTTTACAACTAGCGGAGTCCTTAAGAAAAATTGAGCTGTTACTAAAACCAATGAGGGATTTCACTATTGAAGGTGCGAATCTCTTAGCTCCAATTAACGTTGAAGGTAAAACGTTAAGAATACTTAAGCTGATAGAAAAGACATTCGACGTTATTCAACAAGTTAGAGTAGGAAGAAGAACAATAGGCTTCACTACCACATCCAAAATCCTTCATATGTCCATCCCAAAATTCTTTGTTATGTGTGATGAAAAAATCAGGAAAACCTACGGATGTGAAGGTTATGCAACTGGATACAGAAACTTCGTGCTTAGAATGAGCCTATTGGCTCTTCCTAATTCAGAAGAAATTGAGCATTGTTTCTAAGAGGCTTCTAATTTCAGCTTCTTAGACGCTTAGTTGCTTCAGAATAAGGAAGAGCATTGTCCAGCTTGCTCTTTAGGTGAGCGATGCTCAATTTCTTCAAGTTTTTGGACTCGCACCTAATTAATTGCTGATACCTTCAGCCTGGCACTGGAGGAGCTCCCTGCGGAACATCTTCAGCCAGAGGTCCATCTTGGCGAGGAACTCTCGGGTGCGAACTCGTCCTCCTCAGCCAGTATCAGGTCCCACAGCGTGGAGCCGCCGGGCAGCCTCTCGGAGGCGAACTCCTTCAGCCTTCTGATCCTCATCCTCCCCTGAATCTTTGCCTGCATCCGCGGCAGCGCCTGCGCTGCACCCAGCTCCCGCACCGCAGCCCGCTCCTCCTCCTGCTGTTGCTGCCGCTGTTCTGGCCTCGTTCTGGGAAGTCTCTCCATCTCTGCTTTCCCCTGTCCGTGTGCCAGTTCTCCTGCCCTCCCCTCCCTCCCTTCTCCCGACTCGATCCTCGCGCCCTTTGAGACTGCGGCCATGGCTTCCAGCCCCCAAATGAGGGCTGAGGGGGTGATTATTTAAACCCTGGGGGGCGAATCGGTCCCCAAAGATCAGTTCCTCGCTGCCTCCTCGTTTTTAATTATCTTGCTAAACTTCTCAATCTCTTTTCAGTTTCCATAAGCGTCAAGAATTTTATTGATGCCTGCATCCGTAAGGTAGTTCTCCGGCCTTTCCTTAACAAAATCCTTCGAGGCATTGATCAGCAGTATTTCGCCGTTATGCTTCTTGTTCTTGTTTATCACAATAATGTTGCCCGCAGCAGTAATCTTGTAGAAAAGGTTTTCTGGCAAAAGTATCACTGCCTCGATAAAGTCGTTATCTACAAACTTCTTTCTAATCTCCTTCTCCTTGTCGCTTCCCTGCTTTCCGCTCCCTCTCGAAACAGTTCCAGTGTCTATGACGACCACGAGCTTGCCCTTCTCCTTCAGTGAAGCAAACATATGCTGGATCCACCCCCAATCAGCCGTATTGTTAGGTGGTATGCCGAAGAGAAAACTGTTGTACGGATCGCTTTCATAAAAGTCAGCGTGATACTCCTTCTGATTCCACATAGGATTTGCGGTTACCTTGTCGAACCTCTTTATTGTACTGTGCTCCAAGAACTTGGGATTCTTTAATGTGTCCCCTACTTTTATCTCGCCTTCCATGTCATGAATAATCATATTGATTTTTGCTATGGCGTAGGTTACTGGATTGATTTCTTGCCCGTATAGTCGCACAGGGACGTCAACAGAACTGTGATTTTGTTTCAGAACAAGTTGGCATTTGATGAGCAAGCCGCCAGACCCACATGCAGGGTCGTGGATTTCCTCACCGGGCTGAGGCGCCACAAGGTTTGCCATCAACCATGCCACTTCCTTTGGCGTGTAGAATTCACCGGCGCTCTGACCTGAGCCTTCAGCAAATTTCCTTAGCAGATATTCGTAAGCCCTTCCAAGAACGTCGGGCTCCACGTCATTGAGCCCTAGCCTGTGCCTGTTGATTATCTCAATGAGACTGCTCAGCCTTCCGTCGTCGATTATCCTCTCTCCGCTGATTGTTGCATTGAAATCAACCACATCAATGACGCCTTGCAGTTTAGGATTTTCTTTAGCTATGATTCTTAGTGCTTTGGTCAGCTCTTCTCCGAGATTCTTTGTAACTTTCCTGATGTCCTTCCATGTGCCACCGTCTGGAATGTAGAACCTCACCAAGTTCCTATCGTGCTTGACAAGCGCCTTTACTGTGGTCTCGTCACCAAATTCTTCCTTCAGTATCGCTATCTCATCTTCATACACATCAGAAAGTCTCTTGAAGAATAGAAGGGGGAGAATGTAATCCTTGAACTTTGGAGCGTCAACTGGTCCCCTTATGCTACAGGCAGCATCCCATAACCATTGTTCGAGTTCCTGTAAAGCGAGCTTCTGTGGAAATAATTTTTCCTGAGCCGGGCCGTTACACCCCTAATGTTTCTTTATTGTTTTTCTCGTAAAACTCTATCAGGTGCTGAATCATATCTTCATATGTTTCCTTCTTGCTCCCCAGCTCTGCCAGCCTGTCCCTCGTTTTCTTGCTCAGCTTCACTGTAGTAATCTCGCCCATCAAATATCAAAGTATGTTTGGTATTCTTAAATATTTATGGTTAGGTGCGCTGCCATGAGATGAACTGGACTTATGCTTTGGAAACGCTAACGCGCGAACTATGATACACTTTCCATCTGTCGTACATGTCATCTCCGGTTAGAGTAGGTCTGGAGGTTACAAAGCCGAATAGCTTGGCCAGATATCGCTTGTCCATCCTGAAGGGAGCCTTCTTCTTCAAACCGAGGAACGCGATTATCTCCTCATCGGTCTTGCCTTGATCCCTCATCTCTCTCGTGATGCGAATGATATCATTCTGATTATATTTCGATTCTCTGTACAGATCCACCACACCTTTAACAACACAGCCTTGCCCTGAGTGAACAATTAGGTTACACATCTGGCAAATTATTATTAGATTGCCCTCCTCATTATTTTCTGGGTCTCCATCTAAGTGATGCACGATCTGATACTTTTCTGAACGGTAGCCACAGTACTGGCATGTGTAATCATCTCGAAGAAGTATCTTCCTCCTTAATGCTAGCCACTTGGCTCCATCGAGTTTCTTTCCTTGATTTTCATCCCTCCACTTATCAGGATCCGCAAACGATGGAAAGAGTTTTCGCAAGCTCATAGACACTCACCTCATCTTGCGACTATTCATACCATACAGCTCCTCAAAAATAATTAGGACATCGTGAACATCACCCTTAGCGTATCTGACGAAATCTTCACGTTGATGTTTCCATAACTCATATATAACAACGCCTTTATCTATCTCTCCATTCAGTGTAAGCATGTTCTTACTCCGCATTAGAGGAAGGTGCGAAAATCTTGGATGGTTAACAACCTTATCTAGTCCGACAATCTTCGGGTTGGTTTTGTCACGATTGGCCAATTCAAAGCTAACAGGATACTTTGTATCAAGTATGAAGCTTCTCTCAAGCAAATCTTTTATGCCCCAATACGGTTTGGGCAACATCCTCAGCTTCATGGTCAGCAAGGGAATGTCATAACTTGATACGTTATAGCCGAGTAAAATGAGAGGCCTTATCTGTCGCACAATTTCGTCAAATCTTGCAATCAATGATTCCTCGGCTTCGTCGGTTTCCTCCTGAAGAACTAGCACCTCTGTCTCCACCTTTGTGTCAATACGTCTAGCAAGAGAAATTGCAAGGATTCTTTCATTGGTCAAGAACTCTTTCCGGGAGAGCACTTTCGTTTCAAGGTCTAAACACAGAATTCGCTCGTTGTAGCCTTGTGATACAATCCAGTCGACTACTGCTTTCGCAAGTGCTTCATAACCATAGCTCATGCATATAAATTGGTTTCAAAGCTTGAAATAGACATCGTTCCGTTCGACTTTCGCGGCCGTTCGAATAACTCGAACAAACTGATAAGGATTTATACTTGAAAACCTAAAGAAAAATACGGATTCCATGAAACGGCCCAAGTATAAGGAGTACGAGAGAAGAATACTCGAGTACCTAGTCACTAAGACAGATTCAGGTCAATGTATAAGACGCCGCCTACAACAGGACTGCAGGATTCCGAAGTCCTCTCTCACCAATGTCTTAGATGATATGGAAGAACGCGGGTTGGTGACTAGGCGTAGATACTTTCAGAATCATGAACTAGTCGTCTTGACTGACTTGGGCAGATCTGCTTACGAGGAGGCGATAGCCAAGAAATTAGGATACGAGCTACCGTATGCTGTCAAGATATACCTGAAAAGACGAAATCCCTCTGTAAGAAGCCTCTTTCCAATTCAACAAGCTTTCGTTGGAAGAGGTCTTCTCTACGCATTAGACAATGTTTGCGCTTTCGGTTACCCAGGCTCAGGTAAAACATTGCTCGCAGAAATGGCCATGGTACAGACGGTATCTAATGGGGGTAAGGCACTATATGTCACACCATACAAAGCGCTTGATTGGCAGAAGTATCAAGATTTCAGCCAATGGTTCCCGAAAATAAAGACGAAGGTCGTAATTACTGATGGTGATAACCCCGTAAAGTCCGGTGAACTAGAGCGAGCAGGTATAGTTGTAGCCACATACGAGAGAATTATGGGAGCGCTAAGAAGGAAAGAGAGGTGGCTCGAAGATGTCAATGTCGTCTGCGCAGATGAGATAACTCTCCTAGCCGATGAGGGACGTGGTCCGACGGTAGATCTTCTCCTAACACTGTTCGCTCGAAAAAACCCCAGACCTAGAATCATAACACTCTCAACGATTGTCGGAAATGCCTTGACCATTTCAAGATGGCTCAATGCTCAGCCACTTATAGAAAACAGAAGCCCTCCTGGAATTGAAATTGAGGAGTTCGTAGTCTTCAGGAACAAAGATGTGCTCACTTATCTATCCAGAAGGGGCGAAAAGAAGACTGAAAAGTGTGAAACCGATGAGGTTACGCATATAGTAAGAACTAATCTCGGTCTTGGCATGACGACACTGATCTTCGTCGGACCTCGGGGTCATGCCGAAAATATAGCCACAAAGCTGAAAAGCCTCCATACCTTGGATACCGAGCTCTCTTCTAGAGTTGATGAGTTCCTTCGCGACTCTCTATTCGAAAAAACTGCCCTGACGCACAGAGTCTGTGAGCTATTGAGGTTTGGAGTGGCGTTTCATCATGCTGGACTTCATCGCGCAGTCAGAAGATTCATCGAAAAGCTCCTAGAAGAAGGAAGATTGAAAACTGTCGTTGCAACGAGAACTCTGAGTCATGGCGTAGACTACAGCATAGACAGCGTGATCATCGACTACGAAAGCATCCGAAGTATCCATGAACTCCCAGGGTATGAGTACATTAATATGAAAGGACGGGCTGGCAGGTACGGCAAGAGCAAGGACCGATACTCGCCGGTATACATCCTCTGCGATCAAGAGCGAGCCGAGGAGGTATTTACAAAATTCTTCTTGAGTAGCCCAGATAGCATCCTGCCGAAAAGCGCCGTTGAAAAGGAAGAGCTCGCCACAATGGTTGTTACACAGGCTGCTGGAACGACCGTAACCGCAGAGAACATATTGCGGGTTTCAAAGAGAACTCTTTACGGATCTTATGCAGGCGTTCGAAGATCCATTGTACAGAAGGTTTTGAAAGACCTAGTAAGCATGGGTGTCTTGATCAAGAGAAAGAATGGCTATTCGCTTACAAATGTTGGACAGAAAGTTAACCGAGCTGACATATCGCCTTATGATCTGATTCAGATAAAACGTCTCAAAAAGAAACCTTCAGTTAGAGAACTGATATCGGTTGCCAGCAACATAGACCTTGTTCTAAGACATCGAAAGAGTAGTGCAAGGACGGAAGATCCGACGGATATGCTTCTGGATTGGATTAGCGAGATGCCAATCGACGAAATCGTAATGAAATACCATGACTACTGGCATGACGGAGATATACTGCTCCTAGGTGAATACACGGCTGCGACGTTAAAGAAAATTTCTCTGTTTATCGATGATGAAGTCACCAAGAAAGAAATTGAAAGCCTTCGAGAGAGGCTTAAGTTCGGAGTCAAGGAAGATATAGCGAAAAGTGGTCTAACCCGCATAAGCACCATAGCCATTAATAAAGCAAGGGGTCTTGCAAGATCACTCTTTGGGAAAGGCTACAGAAATGTCAGGACAATCGCCAAAGAGAGTGCGGATAGGCTCGCCAAGAGGTTGGGGATCAGCCATACCGAAGCCTCTGCCATAATTGCTGACTGTCAGAGGCTGCTGGAAGGGCAATAAGTCTTTGCCAAAGCGTGAGATTAAAAGATTTGAGCTCTGCTTCGAGGATTGGATAAGACAAATCACGACCAGGGTATAGTCGTCCTATAATCTCACAAGTTCGGAAGCAATATCCTCGGCTGTGCTTTCTTGTGTACTCTACTAGATACAGTATCCGCAAGCAGGCCAGTAGGAGGGGGCGGATGATGGGGCCTAAATGTAGTTAAAGAAAATAGTGGATAGCTGCGTTGGAAGGTTTTAGGATTGAAGGAGCAGCTTTCTTTCCTTGTTCCGCATTGCGTGTTAAGTTTAAAATCTTGAAAAACTTAGTTTTAAACCAATCTTGAGTCAAGAATAGTTAGATGCGCTTAGAAAATCTGGGGTGACTTTGTGGTTAAAACGCACGATATTAGATCAACTCCAAAATCGCCATCAACAAGAAAGAAACGTCAACCTGCTAAAACTAAACTGAATAATGACCTTTAATAGAACAGTCTAAAATGCAATAGTATAATAGAATTGAAGGGATACGCTTACTATTTAAAACGTCCAAAATGGCGCGAGAAATTTGATGAGTTTTTAAGTCAAAGTTAAGTATCAAAATCGATAGACATATATTCATAAAATTTGGGTAAACATACAATTGGGGTATACTAGTTGGCAGGGTTAGGCCAGCGTGTTGCTCCGGATTTGCTTATTGAGGATCTTATCAACAAATCTATCTTCTTGCCCTCGCTTCAAAGAGGTTTTGAGTGGGATGAAGAAAGAATAGAAAAATTCTTTGACTCTCTGATAAAGGGAATCCCGCTTGGGCTCATTCTTCTTTACAAACACGACTCATCATTTTTTAAAATCTATGGAAGAAAAATCTACGAAAAATTCGATGAAAGCACGGAAAAAGAACAATACAAATACAATCTACTAATAGGAAACGGGAACTTTCTGGTAATAGACGGCCAACAACGACTTCAGGCGTTATACCTTGGAATCAAGGGCTCATATTACGGAAAAGTCATGTACCATAATGTTCGATGGTTCAGAACTGAGGATGTCCATGAGGTCAGCTTTAGACTGGAACGAGATAAAGGACCATTCTTCAAGGATGAGGATAGATTATACTTTAAATTGCAAATACTCTATGATATTGCAAAACAACATATTAGAGAAAGATCTGGGCCTCGAACCGAGAGACTGCAAAACTTCCGATCCATTCTGATTGATAAAGGAATTACACAGCTAACTGATGAAGAGATTGACGAACTTATGGAATACGTTGAAAGCGTAATAATCAACGTATTTTTTGTCCCAGAGTTTTTCGCTAAATCATTAATGGTCCAAGTTTTGCTTCCTTCCGATATACTAGGAAAAAATAAATTGATTAGTCTATTGGAAACCTTTGTAAGGTTTAACTCAGGAGGTCTGCGCCTCGAAAAAAGTGATTTAATGTTCTCCATTTTGAAAGCTCACGGTTGGACAGAAGTGGAAGACAGAATTAACAACCTTTCTTATCACACTTCAATTTCAAAGGATCTACTTATAAAAGCTCTAATGATTATTAATGAGATGAGCGCCAGAACCGACATCTACTCATCCGCTGATCACATTGAAAAACTGCGGACGACTTATGAGAGCTTTGAGCAACTCATTCAGCTTTTATACGACAGACTCTATCAAATAACAGAGCTCCCAGAAAGAATTCTCAGAAAATTCAACTTTCTTATCCCTATCGTTTATTATTTCTGGAAGAGACCTACAGAGATTAAAACAAACCAGTTACGCGGCAATATTGCCAAATATATTTTAATTATCGTCTACAACAGTAATTTGCGGTCTGATTACCATTTAGACTCTTTAATACAAATAGTCAAAGAACATCTGGACAAAGACTTGCCAGGTTTCCCCATGGGTAAAATCGAGGTTAGGCTCAGAGAACTTGGGGTGCAAGAGTACATTGACGGAGTAAGTCTCGATCGTGACCCTCTACTAACTTTTAGCCTACTACAAAGAAACAATTGGAGACCATTAACATTATATAACAGGCTTCATATCGACCATATTTATCCACAGAGCAGAGGGTCCGAATTACCGCAAGAAGCTCGGCCATATGTATCTAGCATCTGGAATAAGTATGTAGTCTTCCAAGGTGACAACATTTCTAAAGGAGCTATGCTACCAAGCGATTACTTCCAAGGCGAAAAAGAGAGCCTTCTGGACATATACATCTTGCCCAAGCAAAAAGAGTTGCTGGAAAAAGAGAATTTTTTAAGTCTAATACGCTGGAGACAACAACAAATATGCGAACGGCTAAAAAAGGTTCTTGATATCGAAATAAAAACGGAATAGCTACAGTTAAATTCGATAGGCAGAAACAGAAATATAAACACTCACAGAGTATTCATATCATGACTTTGATTTGACCATAGGATTCCAGCTCCGCAATACAAATTTTTGAAGATTGATGAAATGAAGAAAACAGCAGCAACCTAAAACTCTTAACAGAGAGATTAAGAATATTTAACAGAGGATTTCGAAAAACTTAACCTTTGCTGATGCCCCTTCGCTCTCTCTCCCTTTTTGAGGAGTCCCTATGCTAGGCACCCTTATTTTTCATCCTCTCTTCACTTTACTTTTTTCCCTCTCATGAAAGACGCTGACCCTCGGCCGGCGACCCACTTTTCTTTCTGTCTCTGAGACCAGCAATTACCGTTGTGCGCCAATGTTTTTTAGCTTTTTCCCGTACCTCCTCTCGTCTGCGTTTCTGTATGTCTCACAGCGCATGAGCATGTTCCAGATTATCTTCAGCATCTTGTTAGCCGTGGCGACGATCGCCTTCTGGTCCCCTCGCCGCTCCCTTATGCGCAGGTAGAAATTGCGAAG
>Ga0272448_1009033_pt1 | contig 10257 bp, 8 predicted proteins | sample YNPCB0191_FD_202220 | JGI IMG/M metagenome (GOLD analysis project Ga0272448, IMG submission 202220) | Hot spring sediment microbial communities from Yellowstone National Park, WY, United States - YNP-CB-019-1 | ecosystem: Environmental > Aquatic > Thermal springs > Hot (42-90C) > Sediment... | reverse complement strand
GCTGCGGGTAATCCTCGGCAAGGCGTATCCGGATCGTCGATTCTACGGAAATAACACCCGATGTGTATCCGACAATATACTCCCTGAAGCCGGCATCAGGGACAACAATCGCTTCCTTCTTTTTATGGCAGGAAACCAGCAGGAGAAACATTCCGGTAAAAACAATGAACCTGGTCGGAAAAAATCGGGATTGTAACATAACCATATAAATTAAAAATTGTAAAACCGAATATACCTAAAATTCATTTCCGATTTTCTGTTTCCCGTTTTTTTTTCAGTTGATACGGGTTTAATACTTACTGCATTCAGGCGCAGAAATGGCAAATCGGAATTATGTATTTTGTCGGAAAATAAAAATAAATTTGTTTTTTCCTGCCACCTTTTTGAAAAATTGCATCTTTATAAAAACAAATACTAAAAAATATGACAAACGATTTCTGGGAAAAAACCTACAGGGAAAATGCATCTTACCTGCTTGCCGTTTGTTACCGATATGTGGAAAACAAAACCCTGGCAGAAGATCTTATGCATGAGGCATTTCTTACCGCCATTAATCGCTTCGATACATTTACCGGAAGAGGAAACTTCAGAGGATGGCTGAGAAAGATCGCCATAAATACTGCTTTGCTTTACCTGCGTCATAGCGTCCCAACAAATTTACCTCCCTCTGACCTCAGTGAAGAAGAACTGTATAACTACCCCGGTGACGACCTGCGAAGTGTTATCGAAAATGCCCAATTCTCCACGGATGAATTACTGAATATCGTCAATCAACTGCCTTCTCCCTTCAAGGAAGTTTTTAACCTGTATGTAATTGACGAGTATTCCCATGCCGAAATCAGCAAAATACTCCATATCTCTGAGGGTACATCAAAATCCTACCTGGCCAGGGCAAGAAAAAAAGTTCAAAAGCTCCTGTATGAAATGGCAAGGAAGAAAGAAAAAGATTTACATACTTGCTGGTCTCATGAAATATCAGCTGATATAGGCATTGTATTTACAGAAAAAAAATTTAATGTAGGAATTATAGGCATTGAATTTAAAAGTAACAATTCGGAATCTCCAGAATATCATACAGGTTATATGGAAGGTTCTGATTTCCTTTATCGGCTCTTTAAAAATCTGCAAGGTATTGAACTTACCCCTTTAAAGCCCTTGAATTTTGCTGATTAAAAGCAAATTAAACCTCTTTATTCTTCCCTGAAGGTTGAACCTGTTCCGTTATGGTGAACAGGTTCTTTTTTTTATACGGTATTTAGCCTGCTTTTACCCCGCTACAGAGGGTTTAACCCGATGGCCGGCGATAAAGGTTGGTGCATTGTCCATCATTTCGTTTGCCTCCGCAATTCGTAATTAAGGTTTATCCGTCAAAAAAAAGCGGTTACTGCCTGCCACCATTTTCTGATTCTGCATCTTATTATCAGGAAACAAAATCTTAAACTTTAATTTTTACCATTATGGAAACAAAACATCAGGTTCACAACCTTATTATTCTTGATGAAAGCGGTTCAATGAATGTCATTAAAGACTTCATCATGAGAGGGTTTAATGAAATTGTTCAGAATCTTAAAGCCCTGGAAACAAAATATTCTGAACAGGAGCATTTTATTACTTTTATAACCTTCAATGGTTTACGAACCAGGCTTGTCCATTTTGTGGAACCCGTGAGCGAATTACAGGAAATTGACAGCACCAGCTATCATCCCAACTCTTCCACCCCTTTGTATGATGCCATGGGATATGGCCTGAATCTCCTCAGGAAAAAACTGCAGGACAAAGACCAGTGCAGCGTGCTTGTGACCATTTTGACCGACGGGGAAGAAAACGATTCCACTGAATATAGCAGGGAAGCCATTCGCAGCCTGGTGAATGAACTGAAACAAGCAAACTGGTTGATTAAATACATCGGTACAGACCATGATGTTCAAAAAGTGGCAGATTCCTTTTCAATCAGCGACTTCACATTCTTTAGAAAGAATGAAACAGGTATTACGCAAATGTTTGAATCAGAACGAAGAAATGTGCAGAATTTTTGTGAAGATTTGAACAAAGTTCACCAATCCCGGACAGATACGAAAAAAATTCCCATTCTTACTCCTCGTAGAAAGAAGGATTTAGGTTTAAAATGACCCCGATAAGTCAATAGAAACAGGTTGTTTACATGTTTTTTGTGTTTTTATTGACCAATCCCGGTTAAATTGTATCAGCCGGTTGATGCAAAAGCATTAACCGGCTGATACATATCCGTTTTTGCTGTTTTCATCCGCCTCCGGAGCAGGCAGGTGACCTTACCATAAATTTGTATTTTTGTGGTCACTCTAAATACGAAAATATGCAGATTTCAACCATTATCATCCTTGTTCTTCTTGTGCTTGTCATTATCAGCAATTTTCAGTACAGGAAGGTTGTCCAGTCGCTTTCGTTTGATCAGCAGATTGAACTGCGGGAGGCTCAGAGAAGCTTCCAGATGGTCAATATCATTGTTTTGATTGCACTTTTTATTTTGTTCATTCTTGTCTGGAAGAATCAGTGGCTTGATTACAGGCTTCTGCTGACAGGCTTCCTTGTGCTGATCCTTGGCTTTTCTGCGGTTATGACGGTCTTTACCTACAACAAACTCCGGGAGAAGGATTTTACACCGGCTTTCCTGAAAAGTTATCTGATCACACAAAGCATCAGGTTATTTGCCATTCTGGCCATGCTGGTCATTGCCATCATGATGGTCAATAACCCTCCTGCAAATCCCTGAGTTCGCAAATAGTTCCTATGAATTACCAGCTTCCGACTGATGCGATAGTACGGCTTGTTGACGTTACTCCCCCTCCTTTTATCTCGCTTGGTCCCGACGATGAATGGCTGCTGATACTTCAGCCACCCGGATATCCGTCTGTTGCCGACCTTGCAAAGCCGGAACTCCGCCTGGCGGGCATCCGCATTGATCCCACCACGTATGGCAAAAGCAAGGCGGGGTATTATACCGGTTTATCGTGTATCCGCCTGGAAACGTTAACTGAGCAACCGGTTGCCGGATTGCCTGAACCTCTGCACCTTGAGCGCTTTCAATGGTCGCCCGACGGCCGGTACCTGGCATTTACCCGGAATACCGGCACTGCCATTGAGTTGTGGGCCATTGATCTTGCCTCAGGAAATGCTTTCAGGATTCCGGGGGCTTTGCTTAACGATACCCTGCCGGGCACAAGGTTTCAATGGATGCCCGACAGCCAATCCATTTTGTACTGCGGTTTCCCGGATGAGCGCGGAATGCCTCCTTCCGCGCCCCTGGTGCCGGAAGGGCCTGTTGTTCAGGAAACCGAAGGAAAGGGAGCCCCGGTGAGAACCTATCAGGACCTCCTGCGTTCACCCCATGACGAAGCACTGTTTGACTATTACTGCACATCTCCTCTTGTGCGGACCACTCTTCAGGGAGAAAAAGAAACGGTTCTTCCTCCGGCCATTTACCTTTCTTTCAGCATCAGTCCCGATGGCCGGTATCTGCTAACCGAAAAGCTCGTAAAACCTTACTCCTATCTTGTTCCTCTGGATCGCTTTGCCTGCGAAGCCGATATCTATTCCGCCGGGGGAGAGCATATACGGCATTTGTCTTCCCTGCCTCCTGCTGAAGATATTCCCAGGGGCTTCAGTTCGGTAAGAACCGGGCCCCGTTCATACGAGTGGAGGGCCGATGTGCCTGCTGAACTCTGGTGGGTGGAAGCCCTGGATGATGGAGATGCCGGCAGGGAAGCACTTTTCCGCGACAGACTGTTTGCCCTTGCGGCTCCCTTTAGCGGCAAAGCTGTGGCAAAATGCGATCTGGAATTTCGCTTTGACGGAATAGAATGGTTCAGTGAAGATCTCGCCGTTGTGGAACAAAGCTGGTGGGACACCCGCCGGAAAATTACCGCGCTCATTGCCCCTTCCCACCCCGATAATTCATGGCAGGTCTTGTTCGATCGTTCGTTTGAGGATGCTTACAGCGATCCGGGGAATTTTATCGTTCGCCCGGCAAAATACGGAAAGTATGTACTGCAGGATGACGGTACCGGAAAGGTCTTTTTCCTTTCGGGCATGGGAGCTTCTCCCGAAGGGAACCATCCGTTTGTTGACAGCATTCACCTGCCGGAAGGGAACAAAACCCGGTTGTGGCAATGCGCCGGGGAAAAATACGAAGTACCTTATTACCTGTCTGTTAAAAACGGCCTGAAGATTCTCATCCGCAGGGAATCTCCCACCGACCCGCCCAATTATTTTCTGATTGACCCTGTGAAGAAAAGTGAACATCCGCTCACACGTTTTGCACATCCCTATCCCCGTTTGAAGAATATCAGGAAGGAAATGATCCGTTACAAGCGGGCTGATGGGATTGACCTCACCGGCATGCTGTACCTCCCATACCAGGAAGCGGAAAAGAACACCAGACTGCCGGTTCTAATCTGGGCGTATCCGCAGGAATATAAAACGGCATCAGCTGCAGGACAGGTTAAAGATTCCCCTTACCGTTTTCCCTGGCTGAGCTGGGCTTCGCCTTTGTTTTTTCTGGTAAAAGGATATGCTGTACTGGATAATCCTTCCCTGCCCATTGTTGGAGAAGGGGATGCCGAGCCCAACGACACCTACGTTGAACAACTGGTGGAAGGAGCCCGGGCCGCCATTGACAAGCTGGTATCAATGGGAGTAGCCGATCCGGAAAAGATTGCCGTGGGGGGACATTCTTACGGAGCATTCATGGCCGCTAATCTTCTTGCCCACAGCAGTCTGTTTGCGGCCGGGATTGCCCGCAGCGGAGCCTACAACCGCACACTGACTCCTTTCGGATTTCAGTCAGAAGAACGCACACTCTGGGATGCCCCTGAAACCTACATCAAAATGTCGCCTTTCATGCATGCCCACCGGATAAAAACCCCTCTTCTGCTCATTCACGGCGAAGCAGATAACAATGCGGGTACCTTTCCTATGCAAAGCGAACGATTTTATACTGCCCTGAAGGGAAACGGCGGCACAGCGCGCCTGGTTCTGCTGCCGCATGAAAACCATATTTACCGGGCACGCGAATCCATTCTGCACATGCTGTGGGAGATGGAACAATGGCTTGACAAACATTTATTACGAAACATTCATTCGGATGCAGATAAATGAACTTTTTTAGTACTGTTCTCCATTCTTCTTTCGTCTATTCGCCGGGATCAGATTGTGAAGAAAGGGCATTCTTCATTCCGGAACTTTTCAACTCTAAAAACCTGAAACAAAACGTAAAGCACAGAGCGTAAAACGTAAAGAAATACCGTTCGTGACTTACCTTTCTGCCCTGCACTCTAAACCCAATGCTTTACGCTATACGCTATACGCTCTACGCTGGAACTTTGGAACTTTGGAATATTGGAACCTAGTGGGAAATCGAAAATCACTGAAAATTTCCCATTTCCTATTTCCTATTTCCTCTACATCGGGGTTACGCCATGCAATGATGTATCCTACAGGGTAACCGTTGTAAAGCGAGTCAATAAAATCGCGAACCTTAGCCGCATCCCACACAAAAGGGTGCTGGATTTCCGGTATGGCTATCTCGCCGCTCTGTATCCACGTCAAAATGGTTTGAATTGGATGCTGGTTAACTGAATATTTTTGAATTGACATTTTATTTCCCTCCTTCAATAATCTTTATTTCATTCTCTGTTAAATCATATAAATTTCTATTGGTATTTGGCACCTATAGACACAATTTTTACCCCTGTTTTTGGTCAATAAAAAACTTGATTATCAATATTTTAATTTATTCTTTTTTTTCTAGTCAATAAAATTTTATTTTTTTACCCCTGATTTTGGTCAATAAAACTAAGTTTATTTTTTTCATCAAACTTCCATTATTTCAAATTTATTAGTAAGCAAGGCCGTATCATTATCGTTTATAGAGCTTTTATTTACAGCAATACATAATAAATGCGTAGGCCTTGAAAAAGCTACGTGTGCAATTCTTAATCCTTGTTCCTTTCTTTTCTTTCGATTTTGAAGAGAATAATTAGTGCCCAACAATTGTTCTTTAATTAGCTCAATGCTATTTTCATGAAACATTGTATCTAGATATAATGTTGCTGTATGAGTTTCGCCTTTAACAGAATGCACAGTAGCAACTTCAAAGGAAACATCCATTCCATTCGCTTCGTGGGTAAAAATATTATTGCTTTTTGCTTGCTCTTGCTTTATTTCTACTAATACTTCTTCAAACAAATATTTTTTTGAACTCTCATTTAACTGTAAATTTAAATTGTCTTCAAATAAACCAATAACATATCCTGAGAAATTATCAAAGCTCTCCTGACCACAATAAAATTTTACTATTTGAGTGTTTAGTTCTGTTAAGAAATTTTCATTTGTTAAACTGACAAACTCGTAAAAAGAGGTTTTAGTGATTTTTTTATCATTATATGTTATGTCAGAAATATATAATGATTCTAAAATGCAATTAATGACTCTGTCTTTAAACTCTTTAGGCTTTAAATTTTTTGATAATTCATACATAGTATAAAGATTTGGGAAATACTGTTTTCTTTTTGTAGTTGAAACTTTGTAAAAATTTTTGAAATATGAAGGTATAGACAAACCATTATTTTTTTCTTTGCCAACCCAACCCACAGCTTTTATTGGATTACCTGTTAATTGAGATATTTCCCAAATACTTTTTTCATTATTTAATTTAACTTTTTTCTCAATAAGCAATTCTGCAAATTTGGGTAAAACTTGAGAAATATTATTATCATCAAATAATATTATAACTGGTTTTAAATTTATATCTTCGTTACCATTTAGTGTTTGATATGACTCAACAGCAACGGTTTTAATTACATCTGCTATCGGCTGAGAAATTCTTTTTGAATCTGTGATTTCTAAAACATAATAACTCTTGTTTTCTTCAGGTTTCCATGCAGATTCAGAGTAGTTATCATTCATAATTGCCTGATTGATATCGCCAATCCATTGAACAATAACATTTTCATCAAATAAACTTTCAATAATTTTTTTTTGAATTGCTGATGTGTCCTGAGCTTCATCAATGAAAACATATTTAAAGCGTGAAGAAAATATGTTCTTTAAATTTGGATATTGTTTAAAATAGATTTTTGCAATATATAAGGCATCATCAAATCTAAGATATCCATCTTTCCATATTTTTTGAAAGTTATTGTTAATTAAAGTAAATGTTGTGCTATTTCTATTATTTAATCTGTTAAAATCAATTTCGAAATTTCCATTTAGAAAAAGCATTTTTACTGCTTGCATTAAAAACTCATAAACATCTGAATATTGTCCCTTATTTTTTTGTAACCAATTATTTTTTTCAAAATTTTTAAAACCAAATAATCTATTATAAAAAAACTCATTGTCTATGAATTTAGGTTTATAACCATAAATTTTTGTATAAAAAGGAATAGCCAGATACTTATCTACAAATGACTGAATAGTGCTAAAAAAGTTAGGATAACTTAAAAGCCTATTTGCTTTATCATCAAGTTTTTGTTTAATAATATCAATTGCAACATTTGTATGTGTTAATACACAGATTCCTCTGTTATTTTCGAATGGCATTTTTTCTGATAACAAGTAGAGCTTTGCTAAAAGTGCAGTAGTTTTACCACTTCCGGGACAGGCCTGTACATGGAGGTGTTTATCTAAACATTTGATAAAACTCCTCCTTTCATTATTGGGATCAGAAAAAGCTCCCCCATTTGGGAAAAATATTTTTTCCGCTTTTTTTATATCTTCATCGGTAATTTCAAATTTATTTTGTAACATGTTTGATGGCATCAATTACATATTTAATGTATTTGTCATTTCTAATTAACTTTCTACTATGTTTTCTTGTCATTTTAAGTAATTTTGAGAACCATTGTGCAGTTATTGTTTTAGAAGTTTTTTTATCTAAAGGTTCAAATATTTTATAAGCTCTTTTATTTATTTCATTAATTCGTAAAATCTCATCATTTTTCGACAAAATTCTTTGAATAACATCATCATTTATCCAATTTGATTGACATCTTTTTGCAAGTTGTATTGCCTTGTGCATATACCAGTATAGATTTCCGCAGGCAATATCAAATTCAAGTGTTTTGAGCGGAGATGTAAAAACTTTAATGTTATCATCTTTTGAATTATATTCGTTCTCAACATTTTGCCTTTTTGATTCAATATCTTGTTCAGTAGGTTTACCATTTTCATCAACCTCAATATCAAGGTCGGTAATAATTGAAACTCTTATAGGAAGAGTAGTTCCATCTTTTCTCTTGAAAATATTCACATACCTTAAAAATCCTTTGTGACCGACATTTACGACCGATACACCATATTTATATAAAGGTTTACCTATGATTTCCGCTATAACAGGAACTAAAATATTTTCTGCGTCTCCTTCAACAAAAATAACTCCTTTTGCAAAGAATAAATTAGCTTTAGTGGCATCCAGAAACCTTTCCAAAAATTGGTAGTCGCTTTCACTCAGTTGCGTATTGTCTTTATCTAAAGAATAAACTCTGCCATGTGAGCAAAGTTTTAAATACTTAAGAGGAATACTTGAACCCAATATCGTGCTGTGTGTGGTGAGAATATATTGAATATCGTTTGTTTTATCATTAATCAAAGATTTTAGTACACGAAGCTGAGCTTGCGGATGAAGATGAGCTTCAAGTTCTTCAATTAAACCTAATCTTAAACCTGTATAATTTTCTCTTTTAAGGTGTATCATTTCGGCAGCCATGAATAATTGATTTAGCGTACCAAGTCCTGATTTGTTTTTTTCAAGAGATAACTCTAATTTCCTTAGTATCGCATTAAGCTCAGCAGGTGTAATTTCAAAAAATGGTTCACGACTGTCGTTAAGCTCTAAAAACGTTTTTGTTTGTTCTTTAAATTTATCCTTAATTTCTTTTCCGCCTTGTTCATCAGCCGTAATTCCTATTTCTGAATTTGCAGTGAGTTTATCAGTATCAAAATATTCTTTAACCTTTGTATTGGAATAATCAAAATATTTAACCAAAGGATGCTTTTCATTGATCTTTTCATGTAATAATGGATGACTTTTCAATATCTGAGCTAATCGAGATCGATAGCCCGGCGTCAGTTCCGATTCTGCATCTCTCAAAGGTTTAAGATAAGTAACCCTCAGTAGGTCTCTTGCTTCTCCATCTAAATATTGCCCTTCATCGTCAAAACCTGCTCTAAGATTTGTTATTATTCTGTTATTTTTTCTTTGGGCTGTAAGCCAAACTCGTAATTCAGATTTTTTTATATCCTCTTTATTTATATTAATCCATTCTAAAAATTGACCCGCTTCAATTTCATTGAAACCGGAAAAAATGCATTCAATTTTTAACTCTGTTGTTCTTTGATAATTATCTTCATAAAAATCTTCATCTTCAAAGCGGATAGCATCAAAGGTTTGAGTTCCTAACACATATCTAATCGCATCAATAATAGCAGTTTTGCCGGAATCATTTGGTCCAATTAACAAATTGAGTTTTGGATCAAAATCTATTTCTACTCCTGGTTCGTTATTGCTTTTAGAACCATAACATCTAAAATTCCAAATTCTAACTATTTTTAAATACATAGTTACCTCCCTCCTTCTATTATTTTAACCTCCTCCTCCGTCAAATCGTACAACCTATACACCAGCTTATCTATTTCATTTTCCCACTCGCTGGTGTCGGCTTGTGGGTTTTGCTTTTTAGCAGCCAAAATTATATCTACCAATGCCTCGATTTGCTTGACTATTGAATCGTTTGATTGCGAGATAGGGGGTACAGGAATTTTTTCAAATGATTGAACATTCAGCATAACATCTCCTGCTCCTGTTTTGTCTGCATTATTTAGGACAAAATAAAATGTAAATGATGAGCAAAGAAAACCTATAATATATTTGTTAAAATTCGAAGTCATAAAAGAAGCAGGCGCACTAATCATTGTTCCTGGTTCAACCAATGAAAAAGTTAAGTTCTTACCAACAGCTTTAAATACCACCTTCTCCTTCTCAAACTCGGGGTAGTAGGTAGCAGCACATCTTTGCAAAGCATACCATTCATATCTAATACCTGTTTCTTCTTTATTTCTTTTTGATAAGGCATCTTTAAATTGCAATAAGTGATTCAATGTCGTTTAGTTAAGCTATAATCTTTTATAATTCATATGATAAAGCTTTTTCGGGTGCTGTTTTCGTTCATATTTCCTGTCAGGTCTTATTATTTCCCTTGTGTTTTTAACGATTTTATCAAA
>Ga0272448_1009032_pt1 | contig 10258 bp, 6 predicted proteins | sample YNPCB0191_FD_202220 | JGI IMG/M metagenome (GOLD analysis project Ga0272448, IMG submission 202220) | Hot spring sediment microbial communities from Yellowstone National Park, WY, United States - YNP-CB-019-1 | ecosystem: Environmental > Aquatic > Thermal springs > Hot (42-90C) > Sediment... | reverse complement strand
GGTCTGTCGCCGGAAGATGCGGCGCACATCTTTGAGCCGTTTCGGCAGGGGGCGGAGGGCAGTGCGCGCGGCACTGGGAGCGGATTGGGGTTGAGCATCAGCAAGCAGTTCGTCGAAATGCACGGTGGCAAAATGTGGCTTCATTCCGTCTTGGGCAAGGGGAGCACTTTTGGCTTCTCGCTACCCATTTCGCCTCCGCCGGAACACCAGGTTCGTCCCGATCGCTGGATCCGGGAGGGCTGGTCAGAACGCCGCACGCGAGCGGCCGTGTCCGTACCGAGCCTATCTCGACGGCTTATCGTTGTGGATGAGACAAAACGTCTCAGCAAACTGTTTGAGCGCTATAATGATGACCTTGACGTGCAAGCAGTGCCAACTTTGGAAGAGGCGGCGCGGCTTATGGAGGCATTACCCGCGCAAGCGATCACACTCAACGCCCCCACGGCCGATGCATTGTGGGTGAGAATTCAAGAGGCTTTCCATCTTGTGCCGGATACGCCGATTATCGGCTTTTGCCTACCAGCGGAAGAAAAACCTGTGGGTTTGACATCGCGCTTCCAACGATTGCTCAAGCCCATCAGCCGCGAGGATTTGCAAAACGTCCTCGGTCAAATTACACCTTTCCCTCGAACCGTCCTTGTGGTGGACGATGATCCCGATACGCTCGAGGTGATGGGCCATATCCTCCGGGCAATCGCACCGCAGATTAAAATAATGCTCGCTCCCGATGGCCGGCAAGCGCTTGGCATCATGCGTGCAAGCCCTCCTGATCTCCTCTTGCTCGATATCATTATGCCGGATTTCGATGGAAAGCAGGTTCTCGAGGTCATGATGCAAGAGGAAACTCTCCGTGCGATACCCGTTGTGCTGATTTCCGCTCAAGACCCGGTCGATCGGCCATTGATCAGCCCCCTTATTGTTGGGGCATCGAGCCAGGGAGTATCGCTCATGAAACTGCTTCGGGGTTCTCGTGTGCTGTCTGCTCTGCTCCTGCAGCCGGATTGATCACCTGAGCCAGGGCTTCGAGGAATTGTTGGCGTTTCACGGGTTTGGCCAGGAATACGGTAGCCCCCAAAGCGAGAGCCAGTTCCGCTTCGCGCACGACGGAACAAACGATCACCGGCACGGTGCGAGAAAGGGGATGTTCGTGCAATTGGCCCAAGATCTCCCAGCCGTCTACGTCGGGGAGCATCAGGTCAAGCACGATGGCATCAGGGCGTTGCCGCTCTAGGGCAGGGAAGATCTCGCGCCCCCTTGGGATGTGGATAATCCGATAGGGGGTGCCCGCCGTACACCGCTGATAGTAGTGGACGAGATCCTGGTTATCATCCACCACAAAGACGGTCGCGCTCCGTGCTTCGGGCATTACGAGGTTGATTTCGAACGCGTTTTCCGAATCCACAGAGTGGAGAGAGCAATGCTGGGTTTGTAGCAATTCCCAGCCGAACCAATCCTCCTCCGGTAACGCAGAAATTGCCGGCGTTTGCCTCATCAAGACGGTAACCCGCCCCTTGGCGGCCGTAATATGGATCTCAACCGTACCCTCCTCTAAAGCGCGGACGAGATGAGCCACCAGGCTTAAGAGAAGTTCTTTGAGCACGCCGGGATGCACCCGCGTATAGGTTTCCTCGCCAGGCGCAAGGATAAGATGGACGTTCTGCCGCGCGGCCCAATCTTTCAGTAAATGGATGACCCCCTGGGCAGTATGCCGCACGTTCGCAACCGGAGCGGGCGCGTGCGCTTCAAGGGCAGCTACTTCGGCGCGGACTTGATTCCTGGGATTGATGGCATTCCGTTCCTCTTGAGTGGGTTCGCGTTGACTCCCCGGCTCCCGTTCAAGGGGATGCTCACGATCGGAGAAGAGACTTTGAGCAAGCAATTCGATCGCGTCGGCCTGTTCGCGGGCAAGATGTCGCACCGTGATGGCCAATTTCTGAGCCGTTTGTTCTTGGGTGAGATGATCGAGGTAACGCAGATGTAGGATCTCGTACAATCGCCAGGCGCGCGCATGGGGCGGGGTCTCCGGAGTGGGGCGTAACCGTTCAATGGCTGCCGTAATGGCTGAACGAGCCTCCTCGACCGTGGGATAGGGGCCTAAACCAAGGCAAGCGGCGAGATGTGGAGATACCTTGAAAAGGGGGTCGTACAAGTGATTTAAACAAGCCCTTAGCTCATCGAGCAGGGAGGGCATAGCGTCCATGTCATAACCTCGTCATACAGCCGTCCGCTTTATGTCAGGCACAAAACCCGGGCCGAGCGGTATAATAATGTAGAGAGGGAATTCCTAGGCGCCCCAAAAATACCGATGCATAAGCATCATATCATCCTCGGGCCGAGTGGTCAATTGCTGGATCTGTAGCCCTGAGAACGGACGCAGGAGCCTTCCTGTTATTTGAGCGATGCGGGGCGCGAGGAGAAAGGGGGAAAGGAGAAGAGCAAAAAAAACGTTGTTCGGCTTTTCGAAGGAATCGGCATTTCAAAAAGGCTTAGGAGGAGGATTTCGCATGAAAGCGTATATGACGCGTCGCGAGTTACTTCGAGGGCTGGGGTTAGCGGCTGGCGGATTGGCTTTAGCAGCCTGTCAACCCAAAGTCGTCGAGGTAGAAAAAGTCGTCAAGGAGACGGTCATCGTCGCCGGCACACCGCAGATTGTGGAGAAGGTCGTCAAAGAGACCGTCGTCGTTGAAAAGCAAGTGCCTGTCGCCCCCACCAAGGCCGGGCCGCAGAAGGTGGTCGTTTGGGGCTGGTGGGACCCGCGCATGGCCCTGTTTGCCAATGCCGCGAAAAAGTTTATGGCCAAGAACCCGGATGTCGAGGTCGAGGTAGTGAGCCTCCCAGGTGACCAGCTTTGGTCGAAAGTGCTTCCCGCGACGGCGGCAGGCACGGGACCTACTATCCTGAAGCAGAAGCCCACGTATTATTTCAACTTTGTGGAAAACGGGCTTTTGGAGCCATATCCCGAGGATCTCTTCCCCACAAGTTGGTGGAAGGATAACTTTGGCGATGTGTGGGATATTTACAGTTACCAGGGCAAACAGTACGTTTACGTTTCCGGCTCAATGGCGAACTTGTTGATGTATAACCGCCGGATGTTCGAAGCCGCGGGTCTTGACCCTCAAAAGCCGCCTCAATCCTGGGACGATCTGATTAATATGGGCAAGAAACTCACCCAAATGGATCCTTCCGGGAAGATTTTGATCGAGGGCCTCATCTTGGGAGAATTCCCGTGGCTGAACGCGACGTATCAACTGGGTGGTAGCCTCGTGGCGATCCAGCCCGATGGTACACGCAAGTCCGCCATGCTTTCCGAGCCGGCCAAGAAGGCCTTCGCGTGGCTGTGCAGCCTCTACACGGAGCACAAGATCTCCTCCCGAGAATTCTTGGAGTTTGGGGAGGCGATCGGCACCGAGAAAGCGGCGATGGGCTTGATGACGAGTTGGATCGTCGGCACGTTCGATACAAGTTATCCGGAGGTAGCCAAGGTGCTCGGTTGGGCGCCTCCACCGACCCCAACGGGCAAGCCAGAACCCGTCTACGGTTATAAGACGAACGTCCTCGCGTTAACGGTGTTCCGAAACAAGCCACCAGAAGAGAAAAAGGCCGCCTTCCGCTATATCGAGTTCCTGCTCAAAGAGGCGGATGAAGAACTCGCAGCCATTTCTGAGATGGAAGGCTGTCTCCCAGGCAAGGTCAGCGTGCGCAAGGATCCGCGCTTCCAAACCAAGGAAGCCCTGCGCGTTGCCATAGAGACGCTCCCCTTGGAAAAGAGCAGCGTTCAAGAAAGCAATCACCTCAATGAAGTGCGCGATAATGCCATCAATCGCGTCGTGCTTGAGGGGATGTCTATCGAGGAGTCGTTGGCAATTGCCAACGAAGAATGGGAAAAGTGGCTCGCGGAGGGCGAGGCCAAGTATATGCAATAGGACCCCTTCTTTGAAAGCGCTTGTGCGTCCCAAGGTTGGGGCGCACAAGCGCTATTCCACATTCGCAGCATATGAAACGGCCCCGAAAGTAATTGCAAGGGCGGAAAGGTTTATCAGTTCACAACGCCCGGCATGGAGGAAAGGGTGTATGGCGACAGAAATTTCCCAGCGTGATACGGCGGGAGCGATTGAAAGCCGCAAGGCGAAAAGAGGTAGCCTTAGGGTAAGCCAGCGACGTTTTGTATGGTCAGTTCTTTTCCCCTGCATATCGTTCTATTTATTGTTTCGCTATTATCCTTTCATCGAGGCATTCAATATCAGTTTGCGTAAATACAGCATCGTGGTGCCCGATAAGCCCTTTGTGGGATTTGAAAACTATGTCAATATTATGAAATCCTCCGTGTTTCGCATCTCTATTGGCAACACCTTCTATTATGCCATCGTAACGACGCTCGTTGGTCTTGTTGTAGCCCTTGCCGTTGCGCTGATGATGCACAGCATCCCGCGCCTCACCAATTTTTATCGGGCGATTTTTTTCCTCCCGCAGATTACAAATGCGATCGCCGTGGCGATGGTGTGGAGTTGGCTCTATCAACCCGTGTACGGCTTGTTCAATCAAATCCTTCAGATGTTCGGCCTGCCCTCTATCGGTTGGTTGACCTCTCCCAAATGGGCAATGCCGAGCCTGATGTTGATGGGCATCTGGGGTGGCATTGGGATGAGCATCATCGTCCTAATGGCCGGCTTGAGCGGTATCCCTCGGGTCTACCACGAGGCCTGTATGATTGATGGTGGCAACCGTTGGCACGTTTTTTGGCATATTACGCTCCCTCTTTTGCAACCGACGATTACGTTCATCCTGGTCACGGGCTTTATGGGGGCGTTCAACGTCTTTTCCGCCGTCTTTATAATGACGCACGGCGGCCCGCTCAACCGTACGCGGGTGTTGGCTTATCACATCTATCAACGGGCTTTTGTGGATCTCAAAATGGGAGAGGCCTCGGCGATGGCCTTTGTCCTCTTTTTGCTCGTTTTGATCATCACGATTTTTCAGATGCGCGTGCTTCAAACCCGTTGGGAATATTAGGCGTTCTGAAAGAATAACAAGCGGGGAGGCAACCGATGAGCCAAAAGGCGAGCGACAGATTTTTTCATATTCTATCATATTTTTTGCTTTCTATTGGTTCCATTATGATGTTATTGCCCTTTTACTGGATGATCGTCACATCCATCAAGATCCCTTCTGAGATTATCGCGTTCCCTCCAAAATGGATTCCCTCCGTTATAACCTTGCAAAATTATCAACGCGTTTTTCGTGATCTGGCAGTAGGGGTTATGTATCGCAACAGCGCGGTCGTCGCCGTCACCAAGACGATCTTGATGGTCTTTACGAGCGCGCTTACGGGATACGTCTTTGGGAAGTTTGAATTTCGAGGGCGTGATTTTCTTTTCTCCAGTATCATCGCGACGATGATCATCCCCCTGCAGGTGTATATGATTCCCCTCTATGTGATGATGGTTGACTTTCACTGGCATAATACCTATACGGGGCTTGTCATCCCCTATGCTCTCAGTGCCTATGCCATGTTTCTGGTGCGCCAATGGATGCACAACATCCCCTCCGAGTTGATCGAGGCGGCGCGCATTGATGGCGCGGGAGAACTGCACATTTTCGTTCGGCTCATTTTGCCCTTGAGCCAGGCTGTGCTGGCAACGCTCGTGATCTTTTACTTTATGTGGAATTGGAATGACTTTCTCTGGCCGCTTATTGTGCTGAGCAGTCCTCAAAAGTTCACTTTGCCCCTGGGCTTGACGGTGTTCAACAGCGAATTTGGCAATGACTACGGAGCGACGATGGCTGCTGCCTCGCTTGCCGTCGTGCCAGTATTGATCGTTTTCTTTATCTTCCAGCGGCATATCGTCGAGGGAGTAGCCCTGACTGGTTTAAAGGGCTAGTCATCCCCGGAACGTAGCATTTCAGCAAAAAAGGGAGGTTTGATGGCCAGGCGTTTTCTTGCTCATGAGGATCTTTTTGATTGGGCAGCACCGCCGTACGCCACGGGCGAACGGCGGCTTGTGGCCATGCCCTTGCACATTCCGTACCCGATGCAGTTCTTGGTCACAATGGATCCCCATACCCATGAACCCCGTGTCACGACGACAACGCTTGGCCCTTTGAGTTGGCGCCCCTATACGATGCTTGGCCACGTCCCTTTGAGCGATACGGTGACCATCGCTCACCTCAAGAATGAGGGGGAATGCGTGATGGCTATGCCGACGCGCGATCAGGTGCGCCAAGCCTGGATTATGTCTCACCCGATGCCCAACGGCATTTGTTCCGCCGATGTGGCCCGTTTGACTTTGGTACCATCCAAGTTAATAGCCGTGCCGAGTATTCAGGAGTGCCCGCTCAACTTTGAGTGCATCATCGAATACTACCAAGAATGCCACGGCTATGGCATGGTATCGCTTCGCGTGATGGGTGCTACCCTCGATGATGAGATCCTTCCGCTTAGCCGCGAGGAGGTAACTTCCCGTTATCCAGTGAACTATGTTGGAGAGCGCGCCTTCTCCGATGGGACGGTGCAACCCATAATGGCCATGATGGGCGCCATCACGCCTTGCCCTACCTTCCCCGTGGGGCATAAAGAAGGCTGGGATACGCGGATGCGTAGTTGGCTTAAAGATTTGGCAGACGAGGGATATATTTCTTCGTACGAACGTGACGCTGTCATGGCTTGGGTTGAGGAATACGAGATGCTCCGCCTTGATCCCTATTTGGAAAGGCGGCGCTTTTTGCAAACACTTCTTACCCGATTTGCTGAGTTGGCCGCCTGGCAAGAGTGGGAAGCCCTTCATGCATTCATCAAAGCCGAAAGTGGGGAAAGGGGATAATCGTGAAGAATTTTTATACGCGATATCAAATTTCGGAACGCTGGCCTTATTTATTGCCGGGCATCTATGAGCCGGCGCATCGCCATTTCCACTTTCGGCCAGCACGCCCGGCTAACCTGTTGGTAACGCTCGATCGTGAAACGGGAGAAGTGAACGTCTCGGCCGGTACCATTGCCCCCCTCTCGTGGGATCCCTATACCATCGTCATTCACTGTGCCAAAAGCAGCCTCGACAGCGTGCATAACATTCAGCAGGTTGGGGCCGAATGCGTTATTGGCTTGCCCACGAAGGATATCGTCTATGAGACATGGTGCACAGCGCTCTGTGTGCCACGAGGCGTTAATGAGGCCATCGTAGCGCGCTTGACGCAGATCCCATCGCATGTGGTCAAACCGCCCAGCATCGCGGAGTGCCCTATCAATTTCGAATGCGTGATCGAATGGTACCGCGAACAGCATTCGCACTATATTGCCGGCCTCCGTGTGCTGGGAGCCTCCGTGGATGAGCGTTTGTTCGATATGCCTCAAGAAGAGGCCATGCATTGGTATCCCACGTGGGAGGTTGATGATATCGTGAACGAGTGGGGCGGTTCGGTAGAACGCCTCGGCGTACTAGGGGAGTTTTTACCGACGCCCCGCGTGCCTGTAAAGCGTGGTTGGGGCGCATCGGCTGTTGACTGGCTGGCTGATCTCCATGCTGCAGGGGAACTCAATGACCAAGAGTTCGCCACAGCCCAAGCCTGGTTAGCCGAGTGGGAACAACTAGCGCCAGTGCCCGATCCACACTGGGGCGCTTTCCAAGGTGATGAGACTGCCCGTGAGCGTTCTGCGCGGCGCGAGGCGTTAAAGCAACTCCTTACCCGATTGTTCGAGTACATGGCGTGGGAAGAAATGGACGCGCTGCACGCCTTGCTCTGCACGCCATGAGGGGCAATGCGAGTTCGAACAAACCTTTCAGGAGCAAGGGGATTATGAGCCAAGACAATAAGGCCTGGGTGCGCATGGCTGGCAGGGAGTCTCCCGTTTTGTGGCAAGGCGATGCGATCGTCGTAGGGGGATCATTTGGGGGCATTGCCACCGCGTTGGCTCTCGCGCAAGCCGGGCGCCGTGTGATCATCGTGGAGCCGCGCACATACTTGGGGCGCGAACTTTTTGCTACGCAGCGCCCTTGGCTGAATTTTCGCGATACGCCCATCCCGAAACAGGGCTTCATTGCCTCCTGTCTGGCACTTGCCGGCAATGTATGGAGCGGCGACGAGTGCACCCTCCACCCAGACCAGAATAAAATCCACCTAGAGGAGATACTCGATAATGCTGGCGTAGAGCTCCTTTACTTGAGTTACCCCGTGGGCGTCCTTGAGCAAGATGCGCAGGCCTGTGGCCTTGTGATCGCGAACAAATCGGGCCGGCAAGTATTGCGGGCGCAACTCCTTATCGATGCTACGGAGACGGCACTCCTTTACCGCTTGGTGCGCGCGCCTTTGGCAAATGCCGACCATCCGGCCATCTATCGGCGCACGCTCGAGTTTGGTCAAGTTGTTGGAGAGCCGCCCTCCTCTCTCAAAGTGCCCGAGTCATTGGGGGTGTTGGGGCAGCACGTTATGCTCCATCGGGGTGCCCATAGCGAAGGGCACTGGTATGTTGATTACGCTGTGGCCTGGCCATACCAAGTCAACTCTCTGGCCGAAGCGTCGGCCCTCAAATCTCGTCTCGAAGAAGTGGGCCTGGCACTTACTGTCTACCTTCGAGAGAACGTACCTGCTTTTGCGCCGCCGTGCGTGGTGGGCGCATCGTCTTATGAACCCAGCGGCCCGCTCACGCGCACGGAGGACCCGAACACATCCCCTATCAAGGGATTGTGGCGCCTGGGGGATGCGCTACCCATCACGCAAGAAGGCATGGATCCCCTTTGCGAGGCGCTTATTGCGGCAGAAGCAGGCGAGGCATTGGCGAAAGAGATCCTCGCGGGCGATAACCGGGCCTTGCAGCCTAGAGAACCCGAGATGCGATCGTCTCGATCGGGTCTCACGGTTCGCGAGCAGGATATCCCTCAACGGGGGCGTGTTTATCCATTGTATGCCGTGCCCGATCAATTACTTCCAGTGGAGGTCGAAACCTCCGTCCTAGTCGTAGGGGGAGGGTCCAGTGGGGCGGTGGCTGCTATTGCTGCCGCCGATGAAGGCGTGTCTTCCACCGTTGTCGACATGAATCCAGGCCTGGGGGGCACGGGGACTTTTGGGGGTATCAATACCTATTGGTTTTGTCGGCGCTTTGGCTTTGTGGACCGCCTGATGGGCTGGCTGGATGAGATACACGATCGTTTGCACATACCTCGGCCCCAAGGCGTGTTGGCTCATTGGAATGTCGAGGCTCGCGTTCAAGTGTTGCGAGAACAGGCGGAACGCGCCGGGGTGCGCCAAATACTTGGCGCCTTAGTTTTCGGTACCGTCGTAAATGGCAACCGTGTGCGCGGCGTGGTGGCGGCTACTGCCTATGGCCCAGTGGCCTTGTTGGGGCAGGTAACGCTAGATGCTACGGGCGATGGCGACGTGGCCGCTTGGGCTGGCGCCGAGGTGGTATACGGCTCTGCGCGAGAGCACGTGGTGATGTGGGGATACATGCCTCAGATTGCCGCACCTGACCTGCCGCGTAATGTCAAAACCAGTATGGTTGACACCACAAACATTTATGACGTGAACCGCATGATTCGTGCCGAGCGACGACGCGCCCAATCAGGCGATTACGATCACGGCGTATATCTAGCACCCCGCGAAAGCCGCCACGTGCGCGGCGGTGTGACCCTCACGCTTACCGACCAACTCACGCGGCGCTGCTGGCCCGATGTGGTCTATATCGCCTTTAGCAATTATGACATGAAAGGGGAAGCCACATCGGATTGGGTTCGAATGGGCATTCAGCCCCCGAACCTCACGATCGAGATTCCTTATCGTGCTTTGGTGCCCAATGATTTGGAGGATATCCTCGTCGTAGGGAAGGCCTTCTCTGCCACTCATGATGCCCTCGCCGCGCCGCGGATGCAACCGGATTTAGAGAACCTGGGCGGTGTAGCGGCTGTTGCGGCCAAGATGGCTCTGGCAGAGGGTGTATCCGTGCGTGAAGTGGATCGGCGGCGGCTACAGGAGCGCCTCGTGGCTTTGGGCGTCCTCCCGGCGCATATCTTGACACGCAAGTTACGGCCCCTTCGTTTCTCTCACAATGAGCTGTGGCGCTTGGCAGAAAGCGTGACGGCGGATAAGCCGCTTCACGCCTATTCAAACCAGGAAGTCGGGGAGGCTTTCGAAGGGCGTATCCCAGAGGTGGATATCCTCTGTGCAGGGATGGAGGCAATCCCCGTGCTTGAGGAGGCTTTGAGCCGCGCCGAAGGACCTCGGAGGGTACGCTTGGCCCAATTGCTGTGTATGCTAGGCTCGCGAGCGGGCG
>Ga0272448_1009028_pt1 | contig 10262 bp, 7 predicted proteins | sample YNPCB0191_FD_202220 | JGI IMG/M metagenome (GOLD analysis project Ga0272448, IMG submission 202220) | Hot spring sediment microbial communities from Yellowstone National Park, WY, United States - YNP-CB-019-1 | ecosystem: Environmental > Aquatic > Thermal springs > Hot (42-90C) > Sediment... | reverse complement strand
GTGTCGTTCTAATCGCTTAGACTCCGATGTCCAAAGCGCGGTTCCGAGGTAAAGCTAGTTTTTGAATTGCAAGCACATTCTCACACAATAGATTTGCAACGCAGAAAATGCATTCCCCGTCAATTATCAAAACAATATGATTACTTTTACGGCACCAGTCTCAGCCTTGTCTTCAGCGACACGAAACGCTTCCAAGGCATCATCAACGGCAAATTGATGCGTAATTATCGAGCAAAAGTCAGTCTCGCTATTTTCGAGGAGAGAGAGTGCTTCCCAGTAATCCGAGTATTGAAAGTTACACGAAGACGTAATCGTTCTTTCACCCGCCAGCAATATGGTCTTGAAGTCTTGCGAATCGGAAGTGACCGTCATTGTCACGTAAGTGCCCCCTCTAGCAAGCAAAGGCAGGTAGGTCATTAAAGGGGCCCCGACCGTATCTATGATCGCTTCCGCTCCGTGTCCTCCGCTGAGGTCTTTAATAAGACCGGCAATGTCTTCCCGCAGCGGGTTCGCCGCGTAGTCCGCACCCATGCGTTCCGCCACAGGCAACACGGAATCGCAGATATCCAATAAGACAACATATTTTGCTCCGCGTGCTCTCGCAACGGAAACAGCCAGAGCTCCAACAGCACCGCCCCCTACAATCAGCACAACGTCATCTTCCCGAACGTTTGCAGTCTTCACACCATGCACAGCGACCCCTAAAGGATCAAGAAGGGCACCAGCTTCATTTGAAATGGTCTCCGGCAAGGGAACAAGCCACTTTTCATAGACCGGCACATACTCGGCCATTCCACCATAGTAGTAGTCCGACTCGCCCCACCCTGCGCCGTGCCCAAGATGCTGCGTCTCGGCACATAAATGCTCTTCCCCGCGTCGGCAGTGTTTACATTTACCGCAAGTACCGAAGGCTAAGATCGCAACACGCTTGCCTACGAGGTTTGTGTCGCACTGCGATCCAACTGCCTCGACTACACCGGTAACTTCGTGGCCGAGAATAATGTTCGGCGGATTGGCGTGCTTTTCCCCAATGGTTTGCTTCGCCCACGGATTGTCGCCGCGTAAATAGCGAATGTCGCTCCCGCATATTCCACAGTGAGTGGTACGAACGAGCACCTGATCATGCGACGGTTGTGGAACGGGAACTTCGCACACTGTCAGATCGTTGGTCTCGCGAAGAACTACAGCTTTCATAGGTCTATCTTAGCGAAGATAATAGGCAACCAGCAATAGCCTTATGTCGGCGATGAAAGATACGACTTTGGAAGAACAGAACAATCGCCGGGTTTGTTTTTCTATTTATTGCAACAAACTCAGATTCCCCTCATCTATGCCTGCCTGACTTGATGATCGAGATTATGAGCCAAATACCAAAAATGGTAGCCACGATATAACCGACTACCCCTAGGGTGGGAACTCCAAACCAGCCTCCCTCGGCAGATCTTCCGGTCGCAGCGATGATTGACGAACCTACAATCGTTCCTGCAACTATAAGGGCTATTGAAATTCTGTTGGAAGCGCTGCGAAAGTTGTCGCCAACATATTCTAGCCCCAAATGCTTGAACTCCAGTCTGAAAGTGCCCTCAACGGCCCTGCGTATCAGTCTCTCCATCTGCTCGGGAAGCGCGATGATCAAGTTACGTAACGAGATCATAGAACTGTAGAATTCGGTCAGTATATTCTCCGACCGCAACTCGGTCTTGACTGCTTTGCCTACGTAGCTGCGGGCGATCTCGGTGAAGTTAAAATCGGGATTGAGCAACCTGCAGATGCCGTCTATGCTTGTAAACACTTTCCCCAGCACAGCGAAGACCACAGGCAGCCGAATTTTGTTCTCAGCAGATACATCCAATACTCGCTTGAGCAGCACGCCCATGTTTACCGATCTCGCAGGAAGACTGTAGTAACTCCTAAGTAGCTTTGCTAATCCCCGAGTGAGCTTTCGAACATCAACATCGTCCAACGCGATGCCTATGTCTAGTATTTCATCAGCCAGTGCACGCGTGTTTTCTTGCTCAAACGCTATAAGCATGCGAATCGCTGCCGCTTTGTTTTCCGGATCGAGCCTACCCACCTGACCGCAATCCACAAGTAATATCTCTCCGGAATCCGATACTAATATATTGCCGGGATGTGGGTCGGCATGGAAGAAGCCCTCAACAAACACCTGCTCCAGAAACCCTCTTGCCAACCTATCGGCAAGTTCTTCACAACTGATTTCCGTCAAAGGCCGGCATCGAACCTCGCTGATCTTGGTGCCGTGCATTTGCTCCAGAGTCAGTACTCGGCTCGTAGTAAAGTCCCAATAGACAACAGGAACCCGCATACCAGTGCCTCGAGCCAAAACTTCACGTAGCCTGTCAGTGTTGCGTCCTTCTCGAGTAAAATCCAGCTCCTCGCGAATGGTAGTTGCGAACTCATCGACAATGTCGATTAGTCCGTATATGCGCGCTCTTTCCCAATGCCCCTCAAGAAAACGCGCTCGTCGATAAAGTATATCTATGTCAGTCTCGACTTGCTCACGTATGCCCGGGCGTTGGACTTTGACAATGACCGGCGTACCATCCATAAGCACTGCACTGTGCACCTGGGCAAGAGAAGCTGCTGCAATTGGAACATCGTCGAACCGGCTGAACAACTCCGATACAGGTGCGCCAAACTCGACTTCAATGACTTCACGAATCACAGCAGCCGGTAAAGTGGGGGCCGTATCTTGCAGCTTAGCTAGCTCCGAAATGTAAGGTTCGGGCACGATGTCGGGACGTGTGGATAGCAACTGGCCTAATTTAATAAACGTAGGGCCAAGTTCCTCCAGCATTTCACGCAGATGAACAGAAGCCGCTTCCATCCGGTCCACACCCGGATGGTGCCCTACGTACTCGGCCAGTCCAAGTCGATCAAGCACCCAGCCAAAGCCATGCCTGGCCAGAACAGCGGCGATTTCAGTGTAGCGGCGAAAGTGCCGTCGGCTTTTGCTAAGCATCAACAGGCATCCACGGGAGGGGTGTTAGTTACTTCCCCCTCAGTCGCCTCCACAGAAGCCTTGCCGACTACCGCGCTGCGGAGCTCCGTCACCGTTCTCTCCAATGCAGCTATGCGCTTTTCAAGAGCTTCTACCCTCGGAGCTTCAACCGCACCTGCTTGCTGCAACATACGCGATAATTGCTCTCGCATCCATTCTTGGACAGTCTTCTTCTCTTCTTCAGCTCGCTTAGACATCTCGTCTACGAACTTCCGAGCCTCCTCTGAAGTCATCTCTCCTTTAGAAACCATTTCGTCTGCGAACTGCTTGAGCTTCTCCGCGCTAAATGCGGCAGCCCCTATGCCGAATGCAAAGGTTTTTTTGAGCATTTCAAGCAAATTCACCTGGTTTACCTCCTTTGGAGCGTTTGGTCCCTCGCAAACAGATTCATATCGTCAAACGCCAGCACGCCCGTTGTCGTTGTTTGCAAGTTAGTGCCCATACCACAGCACAAAATCCCGACTTCGAGAAGCATCCGTGATGTAACCCTCGCAAGATGATATGAACTTGGCAACCAATCAAGACTCCCGGTGCCAGTTCACTCGGGCAAGCTTGGTATCTTCAGACCACTTATACTCTACCTCTCCGTCGTAAGCCTTATAAAGCGCCCTGCCAATCCTCTGTGCCAGCTTCTCATTGGTAGTGGTTACTTCCAATGCATCGTCCACATTTGCAATACTAATAACCCGTTCGAGAGGATTGACGCTTTGAGCTTTGGTGGCTTCGTTGCGGATCAAGTTCATTATCTCTTCTTTGTGCTCGCTAAGAAATTTGCCCGAAAGTCTCAACACTCCCCCTGGTAGCTTGTCGCTGTACTTGCGGCAAGCGGGACATACGACCATATGAGGCTCACCAGTCGGTGAGTGTTCTGGTTTGGTCGGCAACTGGTCGGGATTATACCACCTACCTGCCATATACACATCGCCACACCGCTTGCATATACTATTTTCCGCAAGCTGTTCGTCCAAAATGTAGGGGTCTGAGTTTGACTCAACATTGCGTCGAATGTGAACAGGTTCACCGGTAACTCTGGAGTGGAAGCGCTCAGGATTTTTCAAAGTCGCTAACCTCCTTTCGCGCAGGAGAATTGATGCGGCTTACTCCATAAACACACTACCCGCTCCGCTAACAATGCTAAACACTGATGAGCTTGTAACTTCGTATCCGGTTGCCTGGTAAGAAATAACGTCAAAGCGCATCTTATCACCGCGCGGAAATGATAAGCCACCATCCAACAATGGCCAGCCCACATGCCGCAATCGGTACGAATGCATACTTCAACGGCAGAAACACCAGCGAAACCGCGATGAGCGCCGCACCTCCAGTAAGAATTAGGTAATATCTGGCACTCCTCGTCTTTCCTCCGGTCAGCCAACGACTGATCGCATTATCGTAAGGTAGCTCCGATCCACAACGCGAACATGTCTTCGCCCTCGGCGCGTTCTCTGTAAAGCACCATTTGCACACAGGATTGAGGGTATCGCGAAGGCGTCGTTCCTTGATCCACTTATCGAGCCTATAGCGACACTCCAAACCTGCACCCATGTTCACGGCTACCTGCATCTCATCAATTGCTCTATCTAGTTCGCCCAGATTATAGAGAGTCTCCGCAAGATACTCACGTGCTCCTAAGTTTCGTGGATCAAACTGAATGACTTGCATGTATTCTTGGCACCTGCGTTTGAGAAACGATCGCGTTCCGAGCGTAGTATAATTGTAGATGAGGTACGCTGCCCCTGCAGCTAAAGGAATAAACGCAAGCACGACCTGCCAGAGTTCTCGAGAAGCAAACAAACCGAAGATAAGGCCGCCAAATACCACAGTCAGAAGAATCGCATCGGACGCCCCCAGAGCACCCTCGGCCCACCAGCGCATTACCACCAGGAGGAATAACGACGCCAGCACAACACCAACAAGTATCATTGTCAAAACCTTAAAGCAGCCTTACTTTCGACCGCCGTCAAGAGCGCAAATTGTTCAGTTCTACATCGATCTTTATATTCGCGGCAGACTGCGTTGTGCCCTGCTTGTCGGCGACCTCGCATTCCACATGTGATTTAAGCAGCTTTCCATCAGCAAGCGAGAACACGCTCTCCGCAGAAGCTTTCATAGTTATCGGAGCATTTTCGTCGGCTGACGGAACACGTGTAATCTCCTGCTTGACTACGGCAGCCTTCATGTTGCCAACGGTTTGGACATCTTTCAGCGTGTTAACGAACTTATAGGTGTGTCCTAAACTCGGAAGCGTAACCATCGCTTCCCATACGCTGCCGACTGGGCGAGGAACGTTTCCTCCAGGTAGATAAAAGAGGATTATCAAATTGCTATAATTTATGCCGGGCAGCATCCGCATTAACTGCGGATCGGGTAGACCAAAGATATCTGTTATTTTCCAGCTCTTATCTATAAGCAGGGTAAGTTTAGGATATAAGTCAGGTGACAACGCGAGCTTTTGCTCCTGCGCGGTTACTTCCCCTTGAAGAAGACTTATCTCAAGAGGCAGCAGCCCGTCACCTTCACGCCGTGAGTATCGGTGTCTTATCTTGTAAGAGAACACAGCATCGATGTCAGTAGGCTGTCCCGATTCGAGCGGCAGCTTGCCCTTGACCACTGCGGTGACTTTATAGTCCCGCACTTCGTGGGGTTGGACACTTGTGTTCACAACCACCTGATTCGAATCAACCACATCCGCACACATACTCTGCCCTAACACAAGCATTACGAATATAATACACTCAATGTATCTCATTTTTGCCTCCGTCCGACCTCATGTACGGCTGATACTAGTGCAAGGGTTCCATCTCCATACTATTTGTTATTCGGCAAATACCAGTCTGCCCATGCTCAACCTGTTCCGACTCGCATCTTTTCCTCCGCGCCAAAGCTTTTCGGAGATTCGATCGCCGCCGTCCGAATCGTCCAATTGTATATTGAACCCGACCACTACACCAGCTTTTGGTTGGAAGCCGTTTATGTCCCCACTATGAATTGCCGCTTCAAAACGCCATCCTTCTTGGGCCCTCTTAACCGCCCACTGGGTTCGCTGAGGCACAGAATTTGGAGGTAAACCTGGGCTCTTCACCACTACGCTTGGCCTTGCCTCTATTGAAGTAGGAGCAAAGATGAACTGGAAACAATCAGCGGTGTAGTTGTGCGAGAGCGGATTAACATCGGGTTTGAGGTCTAAAAAGACCTCGACGGCATCGCCGTTCCAGAGGCTGTCTAGGCGGTAGTTGTTTACGACAGCCTCGTCTACTACCTCGCCGGCTATGTAGATATGCATATCGTCGTAACCAAGGTAGAACCGTGCGCCCTCGTAATCGGCTATGGTCGAATAATCGCGCCCAACGTCAACTTTAAGATGTAGCGGCTTTATGTTCAACCATTCGGAAAGGTCTCCGTCAACGACTACATTCCTCATTTCGGACGCGTTCGTAGTGCGCATTGCTACGTCGGCTCGTTTCCGCAATTCGGCGGCCAAATTATAAATATCTCGCCAGTTGTTGGAAGGCGGCGCAACGGTTGTTTCGATACCCACGCGCTTGGCAAATTCCAATGCATCCGTCCACTCGCGCAGAGCAGCCGCCATGTTGGCCGCATCGATCCCGCTGAGACAGTTGACGTCCTGCAAGTTTTCGATAATCACGGGACGTTGCGCATTTGCAGGAAGTAACAGTTTTACACATTCTCCCGACTGCGGGCTATTGCGTTTTCCATCAGCAAAAGTAATCCATAATCGGCAAACATTCCCAGCCGCTCCGCGAGCAACCTCAGGCACCCGAATTGTCAGCGCGTATTCTCGATCCGTAAGATTCCACAGATAAGTGTACGGTCCAAAGCGTACACCCTGGAATGCCTTCCCCAAATCCACCTCTTCCAGTCCAAGAATTTCCTTGAAAAACTGCTCTTTCTTAGGCGCACCGGCCATTTTTCGAGCGGCATTTAGCCAGTCCGGACGAGTATAAATAGTGAGGTTGCCGTCGGTAAGACCGTATGCCGTGCCGTCCGGAGTTCGAGCAAACACGTTAGAAGAATGTGTCGCATTAAGCGCCTGCACAAGTACACCTGTGTCGTCTTTAACAAACTTATCAGTGTAGTAGGAGTCAATAGAAAGCGTGCCAAGGTTCCGACGATAACCGACCATAACGATTTGAAGATCATTTATAAGACGTTCAAAATCGACCCCGTATATCTCGGTTGCAGGAGAATCCTCCAAGTTCACTATCAATCGCCGGGCATCAACCGGCACTTTTGTAGATGCCGGAACTACCCATCTGCCGGATTCGCCAGCTACGGATTGTGAAGGTATATCGCCGAAAAACGCTTGCTTAGCCCTCGCAAACCCATTGTGCTGACCGGCTATTGATCCTGGGAAATAGTAATCAACCTCAGGCTCGTAATCTTTAAGCGAAGCGGCACTTTTCATCAATTTACCGAACGCTCCTAGCCAATATAGCTGCCGAGGATCTTCGAACAGATTGAATATATACCAACCCTCTCCCGGACGGCCGCTGGGAGCAGAAAGAAGAAAGCAAAACGTGCCCTTCGCGTTCATCTCGACCATCGAGCCAAGTTCTTTCATCATACGCAGTGGATCGGGATAACCAACGGGAACATCCGGCGAAGCAAGACCGGTTTCAGTCACTAAGGTCCACATAGTGCGATTGGCCATCTTACAGCGTGAATAGACGCCGCCCCCACAACCACGAACCAGCTCCGGCGCAGCCCCATAGGCTTCCATTCCCAACCCGTCGAATCCTCCATGCGTGCGGAGATTAGTAAAACAGTCCGTATCGGTGACCTTCAGAACAACCGGCACGTCGTGGTGTTTCTTGATCAAATCCGCAACAACGCTGTTGAACTCGGCAATAGAAGAATCTCGGAATCGAAGCATGTCGAACCACATCGTCGATTTGGTAAGATCCACTTTGTATGCCCGTCCGGTAATTTCGTCCAAAACATAGCCAATGTCGGGATCAGAAGAAGGTTTGCCAAGCGGGATGAGTCGGGCGAGCGATATGAAATCTCGGATGTCGCCGGTATGTTCGATAGCCCATGATTCCACACACGCCGACACTGTCTTATACTTGCCTCTAAGATATTCCGCGAACATAGTCCGAAACCGTGCAGAGTGCGGCAAAAGTCTGTTCAGATCGCGGAAGCTTTGTTCGTTATCCAAGGGATCGATCCAGAGCCTGAATTTTGGGCCGAGCCTGATTGCGCTGAAAAATGAACGGAGTTCGTTCTTATACGCATCATCGATTCCTTGCCAATAGTCATGCATATCACCGGAAAACGTATACTCCGGAATAAAGTGAACGTTAAGCTCCCCGTCGAGCTTTGCTTGAGGCGTAGCCTCGGCTTCAACTCCTATATTCGCCGGCTTTACAGTGGCTTTGCCCGTTTCGATCAATTCACCGCTTTTGGGATCGAAGGCAGCATAAAGAATGGTGCTATTGGGATCGGGCCTCCCCACATACGTGCCGGTAATCTGAGCCTTTGCCGTCTCTCCGCCCTTGATCCTCACGACGTATTCATCTTGAGCTATGTGATAACCTTTGAGTGGCCGTATGTGATTGGTAACCTGTATCCCGTAGTTGACCCCTACTTCTTCACACATATCAGCAAATCGCTGCCAAACCCAAGCTGGTTTTTCCTTCCAATTCCGACATGGATTCAAGTAGAGATCGGTGACACCGGCGGAGACCAGGTTCTTGAGACGAGCGAGATCGGCCCTGAAAGCTTCTTCATTGTGAGCCACATCTGCAACCGTAAAGTCCATAAAGAAGCTCGAAAGGTACATCGCGCCAACGGGCACATAGGGTTTGCCGTCCCAGATAAGAGTCCCTGCTTTGTTGATATACCAATGGTGCCTGACGCCGTTTCTGTCGCGATATGTGCCGCATCCAAGCGGCTTGAGAGTTGTCTCGACCGGACCGGGAATATTGACGCTATACTCAGCTACGGCACGGCTCGTGCTATTATGAAGAACCAACTTGGCTGTATATACGCCGCCTGGAAACTCTGGAGGAAGTGTAACTCGTGCGCTATCGACGGACGACAAATCCGCCGCGAACCACGTCTCTTCGCCCTTTGTCAGTGTAAACAGAAAGAGATTGCTCTTAGGTACGTTCTTCACCGACGCACTCACGTTGATTTCGACGAAATTATCCCTCCGAGTTGGTACAACACGCAGGTCTGAGATTGTGATCGGAGGCTTCGGAACCGTCGGAGACGGGCGCGGACCGATCCAGATGTCTTGAACTCTCGTTCCATCAGTTGCATTTGTCACCACTTGAGCCTGCAGTCTGCCGCACGGCACATAGATTGGCAGGTAAAACTCCGGAAACGTGATGCTCTTGATCTTATGCGGTTCCCAAGTTGTAATGGGAGAGTCAGGCTCGATCCACTGCTCGTAAACAATCTCTCCGCGGGAGAGTATCCTCAAAGCTACTGGCGATTCAACTGGAATTCGCCGTTCCGGACAGACTTTGCAGATTACTTTAACTCTATCGCCAGGCTTCACATTCTTCGGCCAGTAAACTGCAATAGTCTCCATAGGAACTTCCGGCAAGAGGGAAGGATGCCCCAATCCGCCCCACGGTCCAACCGGCGGCTTGCCAATTTCCTTGGGAGTAATCCAGTTCGAATCGTCAAACTCGAGCGATGTCCAGTTGGGGATCTCCTCAAAACTCATTCTCCACGTCTTGTCGGTTCCGAACAACAAAGCCGAACCGTCAGCATACACAACCGCAGCTTCAACTAAAAGTCCCCCCAGGCTTCCGCCAGGATCTGTGGCTTTTACGGCAATGATGTTCTTGCCTGGCTTGAGCCTATCGGAAATGTCGTAGACTTCTATATTAGTCCAGTCATTGTTTGTACCAACCTCTGTGCCGTTGACAAAGACAGTGTAGATGTTGTCTGCCGTAATAGCCAGTTTTGCGTTAGCAATATTCGGCCCAACATCGATTAACTTGCGGAAATATACGTGTTCCCGCGGAGGGTCAGTCCATATCCAAGTTCCAGTCCACGGACTTGATCCGTGCGTAGTCGAGGAAAGCCCCAAGCATATAATTGCGAATGCTACTATAGTTCTCATCACGACCCCTGCAACTGCTTCTTGATCCGGGCATGGAAAGTATCCAGCGCCTCGCCTTCGCTGATATTGGTTATGCCGAAGCGTTTGCACTTTGCCACGAACGCATCCAACTGCGCGATTAACTCTGCTTCCTTGCCCTTG
>Ga0272448_1009026_pt1 | contig 10264 bp, 4 predicted proteins | sample YNPCB0191_FD_202220 | JGI IMG/M metagenome (GOLD analysis project Ga0272448, IMG submission 202220) | Hot spring sediment microbial communities from Yellowstone National Park, WY, United States - YNP-CB-019-1 | ecosystem: Environmental > Aquatic > Thermal springs > Hot (42-90C) > Sediment... | reverse complement strand
GTGAATGCTGGGACGTGGGTGTTGTTGGGGACGTACACCTTTACGGCGGGTGGGCACGCGGTGGACCTGAGCAACGACCACACGAAGGTGCTGAGCAACGAGTATTACGTCATGGGCGACGCGGTCATGTTTGAGCCCGCACCGTAGCGCGGGAGTTCTGTGTATGGGCGCTGTAGAAGGCCGTTATGTCGGCAGCGCCCAGCAGGTGGTGGTTGAACGGCCTCCTGCAGATAATGGGATTGTTCTACGGCTCTTTGTCTAGGGTGGAGCCGTGGATGTGGTTCACTGGTCGCGGCCATAGCGGGCGCCAACAGAACTCCCCCAACCACGGTATTATTTTGCTTGTCCTGTTGATCTCGGCGAGACTGTGTAGCTGTTCGCCTTGATGTACGCTCCATACGGACGCCTGCGATATCGTTCGATCTGTGCCGTAGGGACGCGTGTGGGGTAGGAGCCGGGGTCATGATTCCATCCAGACGCCGATTTCTCTGGCGAGGGTTTTTAGTTGCGGTAGTTATCTGGTGCGCGTACGGGTCGGGTGCTGAGCCGCCGCAACGGCGTATGCCACCTCCAACGGGGGTCGCGCGGGAACCGCGTTACGCGCCTGACCGACTGATTGTGAAGTATCGTGCTGCTGCCCCGCAGGCCGCCTGCGCGGCACTTGAGGCCCAGTTCGGGGCCGAGCGCGTGCGATATCTGCGGTCCTCGGGGGCAATAGCACTGCGTCTGCCGCCCGGTAAGAATGTAGATGCAGTCCTGGGGGCCTTTCGCGCCAGTCCGCATGTCGAATACGCCGTCCACGACCACTATTTGAGAATCTCGGTGATACCAAATGACCCGGAGTTTGAGGTCCTCTGGGCCTGGCATAATGAAGGGCAGACCTTCGGCAAGCCCGATGCAGACATTGATGCGCCGGAAGGTTGGGACATTCGCACTGACGCCAGTGAGGTCATCGTCGCCGTTATTGACACGGGGGTAGATTACACGCATGAGGACCTCTGGGCCAACATCTGGGTAAATCTGGGTGAGATTCCGGGAAACGGGATAGATGACGATGGCAACGGTTTCGTGGATGACTACCGCGGTTACAACTTCTGCTCGGGTGCTAATCCCGGCCCAGATCCGATGGACGAACACGGACACGGGACGCACGTTGCCGGGATCATCGGCGCGATGGGGAACAATGATGTGGGGGTATGTGGCGTAGCCTGGAGCGTGAGAATCATGCCCCTGCGATTCATGGACGCCAGCGGCCAAGGCTTGGAGTCGGATGCGGCCGCCGCCATCGAGTATGCGGTGATGATGGGCGCCCACATCCTCAACAACAGTTACGGCGGCCCCGACTACTCCGAGCCCCTCCTCGCGGCCATTCAGTACGCTAACAGCGCCGGAGTTCTCTTTGTGGCTGCAGCTGGCAACGATGGTCTCGACAACGAATTGATTCCGAGTTACCCGGCCAACTATGACGTGCCGAACGTGATTTCAGTCGCCGCCACCGACAATCTCGACCAAATTTGCTGGTTCTCGAACTACAGCGTGAACCTGGTGCACGTCGCCGCGCCGGGCGACGGCCTCTACAGCACGTGGCCGGGCAATGATTATGCCTTCTTGAGTGGGACGAGCATGTCAGCGCCGGTGGTCTGTGGCGTGGCGGCGTTGGTCAAGGCGCACGAGCCGGGACTTTCGCTCGCTGAATGGCGCGAGCGAGTTATTTGGACGGGCGATCCGCTGCCGACCCTCCAGGACATGACTGTCAGCGGCCTGCGCGTGAATCTTTTCAACGCGCTCACCAGCCGCTATGCGGTACAGATCACCACGCCTTACAACCTGCCCACCGGGCGGCGCAACACGCTCTACTCCTGTCAACTGCAGGCCAAGGGCGGCACGCCACCCTACACCTGGTCGTGGGAAGCAGGACAATACGTCGAGTACGAGATTGAGAACAAACGCCTCGGCAGGAGTACGGGCGCGCGCGGCTGGCACGGAGATAACGCCACCTGGTTGCTCGCGCTTCCCTTCCCCTTTCCATTCTATGGGCAAACCTACGAGTCAGTGTACGTCTGCACTAATGGCTTCGTGGATTTCCGCACGGACGCCAACGACGAAGTGGGCGACGAGGCGATGCTGATGAAGAACTGCCGCATCGCCGTCTATTGGGCCGACCTGCGCACCGAGAGTTTCCTGGTGCCGGGAGCCGACATCTACGTGCATCAGCCCGACGCGGACAGCATCTGTATCCGGTGGCTCGGCGAGGACGTCTGGCTGGGTATGCCGGTTGACTTTGAACTCGTGCTCCACCGCGACGGCAGAATTGAGATGAACTATGGCCCCGGCAACGTAGGCCTGTGGCCGCCGGTCATCGGTATTTCAGCCGGCGACGAGGTCAATTACGCCCTCTCGCTCAAGCACGCCGCCTATGACCTACACTGGGCGCCAACCTCGGTGTGGGCCGAGGGCCGGCTACCGCCCGGACTGACGCTCGGCCCAACCGATGGGCGCATCACGGGTACGCCGACGGAGGCAGGCACGTTTTGTTTCGCCGTCCGCGCCGACGACAGCGCCGATAGTTTTGCTCGCAAGTCCTTCCGGCTCGACATAGACCCGGACACCGGCCCGCTCGCCGATTTCTGCGGTGAACCGCGCATCGGCGCGTATCCGCTCACCGTCAACTTCACCGATGCCTCCACCGGCAATATTACCGCGTGGAACTGGAACTTCGGCGATGGCACGTATAGTACTCGGCGGAATCCCTCGCATACCTACACGGACCTAGGAAACTACACGGTCTCGCTCACCGTCACCGGCCCCGAGGGTACACACACGCGCACCAAACTGCGCTACATTCTGGTGCAACCGCCAGCGCCTGAGGCAGATTTCGACGCCGAACCACGGATGGGCCCGGTGCCGTTGACCGTCTCATTCACCGACCGCTCCAAGATTTACGATGAGGTGTTGTGGCGCCTCTGGGATTTCGGCGACGGTGGATGGAGCGAGTTGCGGAATCCCGTCCACACCTATTACGAGCCCGGTGTCTATACCGTCAGCCTCTTCATCCTCGAGTGGACGGGCCTTTATGACATCGAGACCAAGGTGAACTACATCGTCGCGCTACGTGGCGCGCCTCCAACCGCCGATTTCTACAGCAACATCACCGAAGGCGATGCGCCCCTCGCTGTGCAATTTTCTGACAACAGTTATGGGGCAATCTACGTATGGCGCTGGGACTTCGGCGATGGCAAGATTAGTTACCAGCGCAATCCCAAACATACATACACTCAGCCGGGTTGGTACACCGTCACCCTGACCGTGGATGGGCCGGAGGGTATGGACACCTGTACGAAGACCAACTACATCCATGTCACCGGCACGGGTGGCGAGACCTTCACGCTCAACCTGAATGCGGGCTGGAATCTGGTCTCAATTCCGGTAGAACCGAATAATCCGGCACGGGACTCGGTTTTTCCGCCAACACAGGTCCTGGCAGTTTATGAGTATGACCAGGCCTCTGGGTACGTACAACCCACCACAATCCACACCAAGAAGGGTTACTGGGTGTACGTCTCTGCTCCTACCACCGTAGAAATTGTTGGAGTGCGCCCAATAGACACAAGTGTTGCAGTTCTCACCGGGTGGAATCTTATTGGAGTGGTCGGGCCAAGCGCCGCCCAACCCTGGCAGCCACTGCCTTCAAACCCGCCTTGCACCGCCATCTGGCGGTATTTGCCGCCCTACCGAGTTCCGACCGACCGTTGCGATGAGGGCTGCGGGTTCTGGGTGATGGCCAGCACCAACGCCACGCTATGGCCATAAGCGACCCGGATCGTACCTTTCGCCAAGTGACATGAGCGCGGGTAAACACTAAGGTCTTACTTGGAGTGCAGGCGGCGAAAAATACTTTCCTTCGCCTGCACGCAAAGGGGATGCGGCTCGTGGCCAGCGCGTAATCAGTGTTTCCCGGAGGGGCTGGGCGGTGATTCCCACCGCGAGAGGAGAGAACCGTCTTGCCTCGTCCGCCAGGTCCAGGTTGCTCCCAATGCGGCCCAGCAGCGCCAGCGCTGTTTCCCGCCGCGCGGAGCCAAGCCAGCCTTTCCAGGCTCAATAAGCACATACTCAGCCTTAGATCCAATGGCGTTTGTCCCGTGCCGCTGGCGAGGTCTTGGTCACCCCGAGGGCGGCCATGAACCGCACCGCCGAAAGCGCCATCGTTCCCAGCCCGCGCCTGTGGTCGTGCTGGGTGGCGGGCGAGGTTCTGTCTGATCTTCAGCCAGGTCTGCGCCCAGGCGCAACGGTTCTATGAGAGCGCCTCCTGTTGCCATTAGGCGGTGGCCGATGGCATTTATCGGTTGCTCTGGGGCGCCAGGTCGCGTCCGACACCGCCTGCCGAACCACCGGACGCCGGCGAACTCCGCACCGCCTTCGCCCAGTCTCCCCACGGAAACGCGTGACAAAAATCCTGAAAAAAGCTTGACAAAACGGGGTGAGGGTAATAGCCGTAGGCAAGTGCCTAGAACACGGTGGCGAGGGGCGGGATTTCGCAAGGAGGATTATGACCCAAACGCTGACAGTAAGCAGAGGGGATGTCTTCCTACGTGACCCAGTCTTTGGAGGCGTGCGATGAGAAACGTGGGAAAATGGTTTGCGGAGATTTGGGCCTTCACGCTCATCGAGCTCATGGTAGTGATGGCGATCATCGCCATTCTCGCCGCTCTGCTGCTACCGGCGCTGGTGGCCGCCCGCGAGCGGTCGCGGCGGAGCGTCTGCTCGAACAACCTCAATCAGGTGGGCAAAGGCCTGGAGATGTATATCGGCCAATACGGCGATTACTTCCCCGGCAAGCCGGCCTACGGCTCCGGCAACGCCTACCAGTTCGACCGCGGGAGTGCCGTCGCTGACCCGCCCGACGGATACTCGTACGGCGGAACGGGCTACAACGTGGCAGCGGGGATACCGTGGGACAAGGGCATTGTCGTAGACCCGCTGACGAACGACCGGGTCCAGACCAACGCCTGCGCTTCAGTGTTCTACCACTCGGCCGTGGGCTACGAGACCTATGGCGCGCCCGTGCAGAGCATGTGTATCGCCTTCGGGCGCAACGACCGCAGCGCCTACCGCGCCTCGGACGGTTACCGCGGCACCGATCGCATGCAGGCCGGGCCGATTGGCCTTGGCTATCTCGTGACACTGGGCATGATGGCCGACGTGCGCGGCCTATATTGCCCCTCCTATGATGTTTCACCCAGGCGGTTGAACAATACTCACGGTTATGACATGTATTACAACAACGGTCTCGACGCATCGGGCGCCGGGGTCATCAACACGATTCGCCGGGTCGCCGCCCTGGGTGGCTTTTCGGGTCGGAGCCTCACCCACGGCAACTATCGCGCCGCGGGCGACGCCGGCGGCACCCTCAATGCCAACTATGTGGGTTCAACTGGAAACCGTCCCACCGGCGTCGGCGTGGATTGCTCCTACAACTATCGCAACTTCCCGATTTGCGAGTACAACGCAGTCATGCCGGGAAGCGATGCCTCGCGGGCGCTGGTGCAGTGGACGAATCCGCCCGTCGTCTCCCACCTGGGCTGCCCGCCGTTCAAGGCCCAGCGCCGTCTGGCCAACCGCTCCGTCGTCGCCGACGTCTTCTATCGGAACTTCTACGACCGGTTCAATGCCTCCCCATGGCGTCCGGGGTGGGGCAGCCTTGTGCACAAGGACGGGTACAACGTGCTGTATGGCGACTACCACGTCTCATGGTACGCCGACCTGGAACAGCGCATCATGTGGATGTACCAGGCGCCGGCCACAGACGGCAGCGAGCAGCCGACGCCGACCTCGGGCTACGAGCCGTTTAACAACTACGGGGCCAACTATGGGACGCCGGGGGCGTGCAAATTCATGCTCAACTGGTCTGCCCGGAGCAGCAGCGTGGGGGCCCAGGGTCAACAGACAGTCTTTCACTATTTCGACCTGACCCAGGACATTGACATCGGCACGCTGCCGTGCCCGGCCACCTCGCCGTGGTGAGTTGTATGTAGTTGTCTGAACCGCCGCGCCGGGGCCTCGCGCCCCGGCGCGATTTTTCTGGCGGCCTCTGGGCACGGGCGAGCACAACGCACGCCTACTGTTGTAGCCAGTCCAGGTGAAACCGGGTTATCTGGTGGAAGGCCAGCCGCTCGGCGCCCTTTCCGCTGCCGGCGGAATGGGCGAGGAGTACATAGGCGCCGACGAAGGCGATGGCCGTGTAGCAATACCATCGCGTGGGGTCGTCAGCAATGGTCCTGATGTTTTCCCAGGTCTGGCCTTCGTCGCGGGATATGGCAACGTTCAGCGGTGAACGGCGAAGCGTCTCCCATCCCGACCATGGCGCAGCGTTGTTGTTCCACACGAGGAGGATGTCGCCGGTGTGCGGGATGCGCTTGAGGGAAGCGGGCGAAAGCGGCGAGACGATGTTTGAGGGCCGCAATTCCTCCCAAGTCTCCCCCCCATCGGTGCTATGACTGATGTACTGACAACCGACCTGCGTCCGGCAGAAGAGCAGCAGCCGCCCGTCCTTCAATTCCACAACGCCCGGTTCCTGCGTCCAGACTCCCGCCACGCGCCTTCCTTCGCGGCTGCGGCGCCAGGTCGCCCCGCCGTCGTCCGAGAGGAGGCAGGCGATGAGTGCCTCCGGTGTTGACCGGCCCTGCTCGGGCGTGCGATAGGCGATAGGCAACACCAGGCGCCCACTGCGCAACTGCACTGCGCGGTCGTTGTTCAGCACATAGAGGCCAGGTGTCGGAGTGCACTGGCGCGGCTCGCTCCAGGTGCGTGCCTCGTCGGTGCTGACACGCATGAGGATGCGCCAGTTGCTACGGCTCTCCTTGAGGATGTAGAAGAGCACAATGCGGCCATCGTGCAGCCGTAGGAGTGAAACGGACATGATGTTCCTGCCTGGCGGGTTGCGCACTACAGTCACATCCTCGGTGCTCCAGGTGCGCCCACCGTCCTCCGAAAAGCGTCCGGCGAGAAAAGCTTCGGCGTCATCGTGGGCGCCGCCGGTGAAATGAGAATAGACGTATAGAATCCGCCCATCGCGCAGGGCGATGAAACTGCCTTCGCTGTTGCGGGGGTTGCCTGGCCGGGGAGGCAGGTGGAGGACAACCTCCGGGGCGATATCACGCGCAACGGTCATGTTGCTCGCCTTTCCACATTGTTTGCCGTAATCAGGGACCCGAACCGAAACAATACTCTATCGCAGAATTCAGTGTGCAATCCAGTCCGTTCGCCTGCCAGGTATAAGTTATTGGGCTGGCGTACATACTACTCCGCCCCAAGTGGCCTGAGGAAAGAGTACCCTGCGGCGGGAACATTTGGGCCCCCATGCAGGTACAGTCATCCGGCCTGCCGCACGCCAAGAGCGATGCTGGATCCTCCAACAGGCGGCATGCACCGAGAATGCACCGTTGGTCATTTTTTCTTGATTTGGCCTAGAGCAATGCGCAGGGTCTGATAGAACAAAACTAGATAGTAGCGATTTGAAAGAAAGTTGCCGATAGATCTCGCGGATGGTGTCATCTTGGCATCACTGGCCCACGGCCGGGATTACTGGGCGGAAGGTCGCGTCATCAACCGACTTGGGCTCGCCGGCATGTCGGTTCGGCAGATTCGGCGATTTGTTGAAGAGGGCCGTACATGAAGATCGTCGGCACCATGCTCCGACCATGTATCCGCGTCGCTGGTCTCCTCAATTTTCTGCTTTGCTGCGGTCGTGGCACAGCGGTGGCCGGGACTTGGCCGTGGTCGGCTACCGGCCTTCACCGGAGACCGCCAGCGACCTCTTTACTGCCCTTGCACAAGCATGGCAGACTCCATGGCCTCGGCCGTCCCCCTCGCGTTCGGCGGGGCTCCGCCAGTAGCAGAAGTCACGACCGTCTGAACCGCGTGAGGAGGCGGTGGGAGTTCTCCGGAATCAGGCCAGCAGTGGTGTACGGCCGGCCCCCAAACAAACATTGATTGAACGCATCACCGGTGAGGCCCCCTTCCCTCTGCTACGATATCACCTCGGTCGTGACAGCGCGGAGGTTACGATTGAGCATGCTAGGCTTGTGGCCCTGGCGGAGGTGCCGGATATTGCGAGTCTGGTCCCGGACCAGAACGATCAGAGTTTTTCTTCCGACCCCAAGAGATGCCCAATGAAAGGGTATGGGGCTGGAGGGGTACTATTGTGCACCTCAGGCAACCTGCGCGCCATCTACTCAGATCCACGCTGCGGCAATTATCCCCTTCTGAGTTGCTACGCTGGCACACGAGACTTGGTGCGCTGGGCAGAGATGTGTCTGAAAACCATCAACATCGCCTGGGGCGCGGTACCGCTCTTCTGGTATAGCGAACTGGACAAGCGTTCACCCCGCACCTGTGTAGTCCGGTGTTGCCTATGTTCGCGTAGCAACCATTCCTGTGGGCGGAGCGCAGGTACCAGTCAGAGCGCGCCGCGGCAGGCCAATTTCTGAGCACACTCGTCTCAAGCGTCTGAAGGCGCTCACGTAATACTCATTCTACCGGCAGCACCAGAAAGGCATCAAACTGCGGCGAGGCAGCGTCCTTCTTCATCGGCAGTGCTACCTTCCCACCCTGCCAGACGCCCTCCGCCACGGGCCTGGCGAGGGCGATAGTTTGCTTGATATTCAGACAGTTGTACACCTGATAGCGCTGGCCGGGCGCAAGCGCGGGCGAGAGGTCCACCTCCACCTGTTCGAGATCATCCCAGTTGAAGACGGCTAGGTGTGCACGGCCTTTCTGATACTTGTTCGGGAAGATAAAGACCTTCGTGCCCGTGGGCCTGCCATTGCGTCCCGGTAGCATCCTGCCGTTCCGGTCGAGGCCGAGTGCCTGCCACTCGGCGAAGGTCAGGAGTTCTTCCTCGGACTCTTTCTCCACGCCGCCACCGTAGCGGAAGGGCTTCGGCTGCCCGTTGTCGTAGTAGGTGTTGTTGTCGAAGTGGTAGTTTTTCAGGTCGGGCCTGGGCAGGGCGGGGTCATTGATGCCGGCACCGCCCGGCGCGGCAGCAATCTCGGCTATTATGCCCGTTGACCAGATGGTATTGCCAGTGACAGTGATATCTTTCCAGTAGCCAAGGCCGAACCCGCGCCAGCCACCCATAATATAGTTATCGCGCACCTCGCCGGAGACGTGGCTGACTTCCTTCCGCTGGTGGACGATGAGGCGGAAGTTGCCGCGCCACCGCTGGCCGTCGCGCGGTTGATACGCGACGTTACCAAGGAAGCGGACGCGGTCGGCGGGCTGATAGCCGCTGATACCATAACTGAATGAGACCTGCCCCGGCTTGTACCAGCCGCCGGCATAACTGATGTTCTCAATAACGTCAAAACCACGCATCTGGCCCTGCTGGCCGTAGATGTCAAAGTTCCATCCACAGCCGCGGTAGAAGATGTTGTGTTCGTAGCGTTTGGTGCCGGTGTCGTTCTGGGTATAGACCGCGTGGCCGTGACCGCGGTCTGCGCCGAGGGTGCCGAAATCATGGACGAGGCAGCCGTACATCTCAAAGTCAATGGCGCCGCGCCAGATACCCGTGCCCATTGAGCCGCCAAAGAGGTTACAGTTGATGAATTTCGCCTGGGTGCCGGCGGTAGCGTTGAGTGCCGGCTGGTTGCGATGCGTTTTTTGCTCCGGGTCCCAGCGCAGGTCGCCGATCTCCAGCCCGATGTAATGCACGTGGGAACTGGTGAGTTCGACGGTGCCGTTGATGTGGACGGTCGCGCCGGGGGCAGGCATGACGCGGATGGGTTTCTCCGCGGAGCCGGAGACGGCGAATTCAAAGGGCAGGCGCTCGGTCTTGCCGTCCCGTTCCTTCAGCGGGCCTTCATAAGTTCCCGCCATGAGGTAGATGGTATCGCCCGGCCGCGCCGGGCTGCGCGCCGAGAGCGCTGTGGTGAGGTCCAGCGGCTTTTCTTGGCTGCCATCGTTGGTTGGAGTGCCAGTGGGCGAGACATATAGTTCGCGGGCGAAAGCGCGGCCCAAAAGACAGGACACTGCCGCCAGAACGGTAATAACGCCTGCTATTCGCATCTTTGCATGTTGCATGGGTGCCTCCTAGGTTAGTGAGTACGTAACATTGTAGTCGAGCGCCGCGCCTGAGTAAAGCATGAAATGTTTCTGACTAACCGGCACAAATCGCGACAGAAATTAACGAGTGCTTCGCCTCCCTTTCCACAGCCTCGAAGGGCAGTGTTGGCTGCGTGACTTCGAGGTTCCGTTCCCGCCTGCGATG
>Ga0272448_1009025_pt1 | contig 10266 bp, 6 predicted proteins | sample YNPCB0191_FD_202220 | JGI IMG/M metagenome (GOLD analysis project Ga0272448, IMG submission 202220) | Hot spring sediment microbial communities from Yellowstone National Park, WY, United States - YNP-CB-019-1 | ecosystem: Environmental > Aquatic > Thermal springs > Hot (42-90C) > Sediment... | reverse complement strand
GCTGACGCGCATCCAACGCGATATGTTAACGCGCGCCACCCAGTTCCGGGATGCCAACACCTACCAACCGACCGACTACACCTCATTTTGCGAGGCCGTAAGCCAGGGCTTCGCGCGTGCCTGGTGGTGCGGTGCCATCGCCTGCGAGGACAAGATCAAAGAGGACACCAAGGGTACTACCCGCTGTATACCCTTCGAGCAGCCCGGCGGAACCGGCCGCTGCATCGTCTGCAATCAGCCGGCGCAAGAAATGGCCATTTTCGCCCGCGCCTACTGAACAACAAAAACGGGGTTCCGCACCGGCCTGAAGAGCCGGTGCTGGGCAAACCGGTGCTGGGTGATCCGATCCCAGCACCGCCTGTTTACGGCGGCGCGTCTCCCGGATATACCGCACCGGCCTGAAGAGCCGGTGCTGGGCGATCCGATCCCAGCACCGCCTGGCTACGGCGGCGCGCCCCCCTCACCAGAGCGTCATTTCACTGCCGGTTATGGTGAGCGGTACCGGCACAAACACCAGCACGAAGATCAAGAGCACCAGCCCCGCAAGCACACGGCGCCGGTTGTCCAGGGGCGTTATGTCGTTCAGGGGCGGCGGATGGCGCAGCGCCAGGAAAGTCACCAGAAACGCCCAGGTGAGCCAGCCCGGCCAGAGCAGCACACCGGCTATCGCCAGCAACACCACCAGCACAATGCTCACCACATGCGCCTTGTCGCCGATCAGGGCGAAGACCACATGCCCGCCGTCCAATTGCCCGATGGGCAACAGGTTGAAGGCGGTCACCAGCAGGCCGAACCAGGCCGCGAAGGCCACAGGATGCAACATCACATCCCGTCCATTGGCCGGCAGCAGCTCACCGTACATCACGTACTTGACCGCCTGATAGAACAGCGAGTTCCCCTCCATGAGGTAAACCCTGTCGCTCGGCAGCGCGGTCACCTCTGACAGGGCCAATCCGAGCAGCAGCAGCGGTACCGCCACCGCCAGGCCGGCCAGTGGGCCGGCCACGCCGATGTCGAACAGGTGCCGGCGGTTGCGCACCGGCGCCTGCATTCGGATGAAGGCGCCCAGCGTGCCGATGAAGACCAGCGGCAAGGGGATGAAGTAGGGCAGCGTGACGGCCACCCCGTGGCGACGGGCCGCCCAATAGTGCCCGAACTCATGCGCACCCAGAATGGCCATCAAGGCCATAGCCAGCCAGATGCCCTGCGCCAGGGGTTCCGGTTCACCTGCCTCGCTTGAACTCAGCGTGCCCGTCACCACGATGGACACCAGGGTGGCCAGGAAGAGCACCAGATTGATGCGCGCATTACTGCGGCGCACCTGCACCACAGCCGGGTGGGCGATGATTTGATGTGGCTGCTCGTCAGCTGGCAGGGCGTCCGCTTGCCAACTACCGGCTGATTGAGCGGGGTATTCCTGATGACTCCTGCGTCGTTGCGGTCGATTCCAGCGCAAGTAAGGCGTGTATCCGTGGCGCGCCCAGCGCTCGGCCAGCTCAGCTTGCACGGTGTCCGGGTCGTCATGCAACAGCTTGCCGATGAAGACCACCGTTCCCTGCAACGCGCGCGGCGGGGTCATGCGGTTGGCAACCTCAAACAACCCCTCCAGGTCGGAGCGCAAACGTCCGATTACCAATTCGTCAGGCGGCGCATTCCTGCGAGGAGCAGAGAACTTGAACCTGGACCAGAAATTCATCGTCTTGAGATTCTCTCTTCGCTATTCGCCGAACAAGGCGCCGACCGAAGTACCGCGATGGATGTTGTTGATCACGTCGGCCAGCAATTTGTCCATAGATAGAATGGTTATATTGGGTAGCCGCTTGCGCGGCGGGAGCGGGATGGTGTCGGTGACCACGATCTCTTCGATGGGCAATGCCTTGAGCCTCTCCACGGCCGGGTCGGAGAACACAGCATGGGTGGCACCCACATAGATTCGGTTGGCGCCGGCCGCCTTCAAGAAGATGATGGCCTGGGTTACGGTGCCGGCTGTATCAATCTCATCATCGAAGATGATGACGTTCTTGCCCTCCACCTCGCCGATGATGTTGAGTGCCTTGCAGGTGCTGCCGTCGGGCCTCTGAACCCGCCGTTTCTCGATGATCGCCAGTGGAATGTGCAAGGCTTCTGCCAGGTTGCGGGCTTTCTTGGTGCTGCCGATGTCGGCCGCGATGACCACCGCGTCGGGGATTTCCTTGGCCCGGAAATAGCGGCTGAGGGTATAGAAAGCGGTCAGCTCATCCACCGGTATGGTGAAGAAACCCTGGATCTGCCCGGCGTGCAGGTCGATCGTCAACAGACGTCCCGCCCCGGCCACCGAGATCAGATCGGCCACCAGCCGGGCCGTGATCGGCACCCGCGGCTGGTCCTTCTTGTCAGTGCGGCCATAGCCGTAGTAGGGAACCACCGCGGTGATGCGCCCGGCCGAGTCGCGGCGCAGGGTGTCAATCATGATCAGCAATTCCATGAGGTTATCGTTCACCGAGGCGACGGTGCCGTCCTCGTGCTCGGTCACGCAGGTGGGCTGGATCACGAACACGTCCTTGCTGCGCACGCTGGTGTGCAACCGACAGAAGATATTCATGTTGGGGAACTTGAACACATCCGCTCCGATGAGCGGAACGCCCAGCCGGCGGCTGATGGCCTCGGCCAGAGGTCGGTTGGCGGTGCCGCTCAAGAGTGCCAGCTCACCGTACATGGGTTCCTCTGCGTTGCGCGTCTCAATCGTGGTCGTCATAATGGATTGTTATCTCCCTGATCCTAGCTCCAACACTGTGCTATCAATTGCCGAACCGCCGCGTAGGGGTCGATCTCACGCGCCACCACACGCGCCAGCAAATTGGTCAAATGCGCCGGGTCGATCCCATCCAGCAGGCGCTTCATCAGGGCCTGATAGAGGGTTTGCTCCAGCTCATGCATCACCCGCACCCAATCACGGCGCTGCAGCTCCTGGCTGGCCTCCAGGTACTGACGATGGTCAGCGATGGCCTGCACCAGGTCAGGGATACCCTCTCCCTGCAGGGCGTTGGTCTTGATCAGACGCGGCCGCCAGCGGTTGCCGGCATCGGCGTCGGCTGCTTTGCCGGCTGCAAGGGCAGTGGCGGGCTGAGGCGGGCCTGTCAACAGGGCGAGGCTGCTGCACAGCATATCGTGGAACGACCCACCAGCGCGATCCAGGTTGAGCATCATTTCCAGGGCAGCCGAGGTGCGTTCGGCGCCGACACAATCACATTTGTTGACCACAAGGATGTCGGCAATCTCCAGGATGCCGGCTTTGAGCGCCTGTATCTCGTCACCCATGTTGGGCGCTTCAACCACGAGCACCGTATGCGCCAGGCGCGCGATGTCTACTTCTGCCTGGCCGGTGCCCACCGTCTCGACGATGATGGGATCATAACCCACCGCGTCCAGCACCTTGACCACCTCGGCGGTAGTGCTGGCCAATCCACCCAGATTGCCGCGGGTGGCCATGCTCCGCACGAAGATGCCCGGGTCGCCGGCCAGATCTCGCATCCGGATGCGATCGCCCAGGATCGCGCCACCGGAGAAGGGGCTGGTGGCATCTACGGCCACCACACCCACCTTCGGCTGTGAAGCGCGGTAGGCCTTTGCCAGCTGGCCCACCAGGGTGCTCTTGCCGGCTCCGGGCGCGCCGGTGACCCCGATCACGTAGGCGCGCCCGGCGTACGGATACAACTCGGCCAGCTCATTTTGGACATCTTCACAGTTATTCTCAATGCGGGTGATGAGCCGGGCAACAGCCCGGCGGTCGCCCGCCAGCGCAGCTCGCACCAGTTCCACCGCTCAGCTCCTTACGTGTGTGCGGATGAAATCCGCGATGTCCTGAGTAGCCGTGCCCGGGCCGAAGACAGCATGCACACCGGCTTGCTTGAGCAGCGGCACATCTTCGTCCGGGATGATGCCGCCGGCGATGATCAGGACATCTTCCAATCCGTTGCCACGCAACAGCTCGGCCACGCGCGGCAACAGCACCATATGGGCGCCGCTCAACACGGAAAGGCCCACTACGTCCACGTCTTCCTGCAAGGCGGCTTCGGCGATCATTTCAGGTGTCTGGCGCAGGCCGGTATAGATGACCTCCATACCGGCGTCGCGCAAGGCGCGCGCCACCACCCTGGCTCCCCGGTCGTGACCGTCCAGGCCGGGCTTGGCGATCAGTACACGTATTCTGGTATGGCCGTCTGCGCAACGCATCGCTCGAGACGCCTCCCCCCTTCACCACAAATGGGATGGTGTCATCCCAACAGTTCTTCGACTTTGTTCATCAATTGCAACGGGCTGAAAGGCTTGGTGAAATAGTCGTCAGCGCCTGCCAGGCGGCCCGTTTCGAGATCTTTCTCCTGACCACGCGCCGTGACCATCACGATGTTGATGCCGCGCGTGTTCGGATCGGCTTTCAGCCGGCGGCACACTTCGAAGCCGTCAATCGAGCTGTTGGGCATCATCACGTCCAACAGCATCAGATCGGGGTGTTCGGAGCGCGCCACGGCCAGCGCCTCGTCTGCGTTGGACGCTTGCAGGATCTGATAATCCCCAATGCGCAGGGTAACTTCAACCAGCTCGCGTACTTCGGCCTGATCGTCCACAATCAGGATCTTCTTCATATTACAACGCTCCACCTTCCTGTATGGCATCGCAGCCAGCCGGTTGCCATCCCCAACCGGACAACCGCGCTGGCGGATAGCCTGGCAGTGTTGAGGCATTCATAGGGAGGTGCTTTCCTCGCTAGCAGTTTGTCTCAAAGCCTCCTGTTCAGCCACGCGTGGCGAGAACGGCAGCCGCTTCCTGTGTGACGGGTGGGCGGCTGTTACCAACGCCCGCCTGACGCGGCCGAGCAATTCCTCATATTCAAACGGCTTGGCCAGGAAATCCACTGCGCCCAACATATGCGTTTCCTCGATGACCTGCCAGCCAGAACGCGCTGAGAGCACGACCACCGGGATCATAGCGGTAGCCGGGTTGTTCTTGAGGGCATACAGTACGTCCATGCCCGACATACCGGGCATCATCAGGTCCAGCAAGATCAGGTCAGGGCGATGGGCCAGGGCCAGCTTGAGCGCCTCCTGGCCGTCACTGGCCGCGATGGTGGCCAACCCACCGCTGATCAGGATGCGCTGCTCGATTTCACGCACCGAGGCTTCGTCCTCGACCACCAACACGGTCGTCCGGTGACCGACCTGAAGCAAAGTAAAGTGCACCGTAGTGCCCTTGCCGGGCTGGCTCTCGACCCAGATCTGGCCGCCATGGTGCTCGACAATGTACTTGACAATAACCAAACCCAAACCGGTGCCTTCCGCCGCGGTGGACGAGGCATCTGCCCGCCAGAACTTCTCAAACAGGTGCGACAGCTCCTCGGCGGTCATGCCCACACCCTGGTCGGCAACGCTGATCTCGACGTACTTACCGACCGGCATAACCGAGATCGTGACCTCGCTTCCGGCCGGCGAGTACTTGGCGGCATTGGACAGCAGATTGCGCATTACCTGGCGCAGGCGCCCGGCATCCGCCTGTACCCTGGGCCACGGCTCAGCGGCGCGCAGCACGTAGTTGTGAGTGGGTTCAGCCTCCTGCCAGGCGCGCACCTCTTGCTCCAGCGGCTCGCGCAGTTCGATGGGCGCCAGTTCCACCGCGAAACTGGCACCCGACTCGATGCGGGATATGTCCAGAAGGTCATCAATCAGTTCCTTGAGGTGGCCAGCATGCTTGTTAATGTGTTCCAGAAAACGCTTCCGCTCGTCATCCGTCAGCTGGGGTCGGGTCAGCAACAGCTCGCTGAATCCCATGATGCTGGTCAATGGCCCGCGCAACTCATGGGCGGCGGTGCTGAGGAACTCGCTCTTCATGCGATCCAGCTCTTTGTATTCGGTCACATCGCGGTAAACGGCGACCAAGCTGCTCAGTTCCCGCGTATCGCCCATGTCGGTGAAAATGGGGGTCACCGTCAGATTCACCGTGTACTCCGTGCCGTCCGGACGCTTGCCGACCAGCTCCTGACGCCAGACGTGGTGATACTGCGTGGCACCCTGCCGGAACAAGAACAAATCCGGGAAGGTCTCCTCATCCACAATGCGCAGTTTCTGCTCTATGGCCTGAGCCACCTGGTGACCGGTGAGTTTCTCCCAGGCCGGATTGGCATATTCGATCACGCCGTCAGCGTTGGTGATGGCGATGCCCTCGCCGGCGCTCTCCAGTATTGCCAACAACCGTTCGCGCTCCCGGCTCAACTCGGCGGTGCGCGCCTCGACCCGCAGCTCGAGCTCGGCGGCGTAGTCCTGGAGCACCTGGTGCAAGCGGGCGTTTTCGACCGCTACGCCCATTTCCTCACCAATGGCAGCCAACAAGCGCAGGTCGGCCGGCCCGAAGCGGTGCAGCCGGCGGCTCATGCCAAAGAAGATGCCCATAAGGCGACCGTGCGCCAGCAAGGGCACCAACACCCCGCTCCGGTACCCGACTTCAAGCAGCCATTCTCGGCCGACGAGCGCCGGCTGCAACAAATCGAGCTGGGCAGACAGATCCTCCACCACGAAGGGCTGGCCGGTGCGCGCCACTTGAGCGGATAACCCTTGATCGACTCTGAGCCGACCGCCCCTGGCCACAAACTCCCGTTCCAGGTTGTGTTGGACGCGCAACGTCAGCCAGGTGCCAGCCTCGTCCAACAGGTAGACTCCGCCGGTCTCCAGATCGGCTACTTTCAAGGCCTGAGCCAGAGCTTCACCCAGCACGGTGTTGAGGTCGAGCGAGGAACTGATGGCCGCCGCTACCCCGTGCAGGGCAGACAGCTCTCGATTGCGGCGTTCTGCCTCGGCCAGACGGTAATGTTCTTCCTCGTGCAGGCGGGCGTTCTCGATGGCAATTGCCGCCTGAGCAGCCATAGCATCTACCTGGCTGGCATGGCGTTCGGTGTAGAACCCGGCCCGGTGGTGGTCGAGATTGAGCGCGCCGATCACCTTGTCGCGCACCCTCAGCGCTACGCTTAGCCGTGACCGAACGTCCCCCCCATCTCCGGCTGACTGCCAGCGTGGGTCGCTGTGCACGTCCGGGACGATCAGCCATGGCTTGCCGGCCAGCAATTCCTGGAACAGCTCATGCTCAACCGCCGGCAGGGGCTGGTCGCCTGCCCGGCTGCCATCCCGGAAACCGCGGGCGGCCTTCGTGTGTAACGCGCCGTCTGCGTCTGCCAGCAACACCGACGCGCTATCAAAAGGCACCACTTTGCCCAGACTATCCAGAACACGGTCGAGCACCTCATCCAGGTCCAGAGTTGACACCAGCGAGGCACCGATCTCACGCAGCGAGTCAGAAAACTGGCGCGCCTCTTCGGCAGCCTGATATAGCCAGGCGTTCTGGATCGCATTGGCCGCGTGATCGGCAAAGGCTCTGGCCAGCTGCACATCCTTATCGCTATAGGCATCCGGTTGGAAGCTGTCTATGGCCAATACCCCGATGACTCGCTCGCCCACGATCAGGGGCACCCCCAGCCAGCCTCTCACCCGGTCGGCCGCCGGCCAACCTGCCCAGCTGGGATCGTTCTGGACGTCTGCGATCAGCAACGGGGTGCGTTGCTTGAACACCCGCGCCAGAGGATCATCGCCGCCAAGGGGCAGGCGCTGACCGATGAGCGATTCAAGATCGTCAAAGCCCAGGCCGCTGCTGAAGACCAGCTCGTCACCATCTACCAACAGGGCACATGCGCTGTCAAAGCGTACCACCCGGCGCAGCTGTTCCATGATCCTGGACAGAACCGCGTCGCGATCCAGGCTGGCATTGATGGTGGCGGCAACTTCGCGCAACGCTTCGGCCATCTGGCGTTGATGGTGTTCCGCTTCAAACAATTGCGCATTGGCAATGGCATTGGCCGCCTGCTGGGCAAAAGCGAAGACCAACTCCGCATCTTGCGCCTCGTACGGGACCTCCGAACGCCGCCGGTCCACGGCCAGCTGGCCGATGACCTGATCGCGTACCAGCAGGGGCACGCCGATCCAGGAACGTATTGTCTCGGCACCGGCCCACACCCGATAGCGCGGGTCCTTGCGCACATCGGCGATCACGATCGGGCGCCGGCTGGCCAGCATCTCCTGGAAGAGCAGGTTGTCTTTGATGGCCGATCGGATGGCCAACACGCTCTCCGGATCGCTGAAGCCATGGATGGCCCGCATGGTCAGCTGATCACCCGTCACCAACATCAGGGAGGCACTGTCGAAGTCCACCACCTGGCTCAGCTGTTCCAGGATACGGTTCAACACGGTGTCCAGGTCCAGGCTGGCATTGATCAGGCCGGCCACCTGACGCAACGTCTCGGCCACTTCACGCTGCCGCCGTTCGGAGTTGACGAGCTGAATCGCCTGTGCATAGGCACGCGCCCGCGCCACAGCCGTCTCGAGCAAGGCCGCAGTGGTAGCCAGCAGCTGGGCGTCGGCGGCACTGAAGGCGTTGGGGGAGGCGCTCAAAACCTGGATGACCCCCAACGGCCGGTCGCCGGCAAACAGGGGCGCGGTCAACAGCGAACGAGTAGAAGCCAGAGCTCCGGTGGGCTGTGACAGGCTGCCCAACTGCTCAGCAGGTCGCACATCGTTGGCGATCTGCACCCTGCGCTCGCGTATCGCCTGGCCGGCGATGCTATGCGCTGCGGAGAAGGTGATGCGTTGGGTCACGTCCAGCGCAGGATCGGTGGTCGCCTTGAAGACGAAGGTCTGACCATCCTCTTCCAGAAATGATACCGAACACGCGGTGGCCTGGTGCAATATCTGCAGGCGACGTACGGCCAGCTCGAGCACCTGATCGAGATCCAGCGTCGAGTTGACGGTTACCACCAGATCGCGCAGCATGTCGGCTTCCTGGCGTTGCCGACGTTCGGTTTCGAGCAGGCGCGCATTCTCCACCGCAGCCGAAGCGTGACGGGCAAAGGAGGTGATAGCCGGCACATCTTCGACCGTCAGGTCTCCACTGCCCACAGCCAGCACCGCGCTGAGCTGCTCGTTGACTCGCAACGGAGCGCTGATCACACAGGACAGACCCAGACGCCGGATGAGACCGGGCGTCAGCCGGCTGAAGATCTCGGGCAACGGCCCGAGCGCGCCGCCAACCACAGGCACCACAACCTCGGTTTGGTTGTTCCTCAAGGTCTGATAATACGGGCTCGCGCGACTGACCGGGAAGCGAAATCCCACCAAGGGGCGCCCCATCAGGCGTTCCAGGGCGGCTATCAGGCGCGGCGCGGGTGTGGCTACCGACACCACCACAAAGTCGTCCGCTTCTGACTCGGGGGCCGCGTTCGCCTCGACCGCGCAGATCACCGCCGAAAGGCCCAATTCGCACAGGGTACGGGTGATGGTGTCGTACACAGCCTGCTCGCTGCGCGTGCCGGTTACCGCCAGAGCCGCCCGGTTCAATGCGTTCCAGCGTTCTGCTTCGTGGCGTAAACGGCGGGCATCTTGCTGGGCGCGTCGGTACAGCTGGGCATTGTCAATGGCCACGCCGATATGCTGGCCCATAACCCGCAACATCAACGCCTGATCGGGCGTCATCTCCTCGGTGAGGACCGCCATTAACCCCTGCACCCGATTGCGCGCCGCCAGCGGGACGCACACACAGATGGGCTGACCGGTCGGCGCCTCGGCCTCAACCTCGCCCGCTGCCTGGCCTGGCCCGGACACCAGCTGGCACCAATCAACCTGCTGCGGGCCACCCGAATCGATGGCATGCCGTGCAAAAGGATGATCGTACCGGATGCTGGGCACATACTCAACCTGTGCTGCGGCAAGCGTTATGTGCGCTCGTAGCCGGAATTCGCCCGGTTCCCCTTCCAAAAGATACACGCCCCCGGCCAGACCGCCCACCACCCGCAAGCTGGTCTCGAGGGCCATGGTGAGCACCTGGTCCAGATCAAGAGACTGGCTGAGCGCCCAGCTCAGCATATTCAGTGAGGCCAGCTCGCGCTGGAGCTGGATATCCACCTGGTCGGCAGTGGCAGTTACGTCTTGCATGAGTGCCACCATCGCCTGTTCAAGGGGTTGCCTCTTGACCTTGCGGCTGTTGAGGGTGCTCATGGGCTAGGGCGCGGGTGCCTCGTACAGCTCGATCAGCACTCCATGGGCTGATCGGGGATGCACAAAGACATATTTCTGTCCCTGGCTGCCCAGGCGTGGTTGTGTTTCCAGGAGCTGCAACCCGTCGCCAGCCAGCTGAGCCATAGCCGACTGAATGTCATCCACCCCAAAACAAATATGGTGCATACCTTCGCCTCGCTTG
>Ga0272448_1009024_pt1 | contig 10266 bp, 7 predicted proteins | sample YNPCB0191_FD_202220 | JGI IMG/M metagenome (GOLD analysis project Ga0272448, IMG submission 202220) | Hot spring sediment microbial communities from Yellowstone National Park, WY, United States - YNP-CB-019-1 | ecosystem: Environmental > Aquatic > Thermal springs > Hot (42-90C) > Sediment... | reverse complement strand
ACCAGGGCAAGAGCGCCGCCACCTCGCCGATGGGCGTCGCCTGATCCATGTCGGTAAAGAGGACGATATCGCCCTGCGCTGCCAGCACCCCTGCGATCACTGTATGCGCCTTGCCCCGATGGGGGTTACGCAGCGCGCGGAAATGGGGGTGCGCCGCGGCAAACGCCTCGACCAGGGCCGCAGTGCCATCCTCGCTGCCGTCATCCACCACCAGGACTTCGTAGGTGTATGGTTGCCGGGCCAGGTAGGCGGCCACCTTGTCGAGGGCGCCAGCGCGCAGGTTCGTTTCTTCATTGTAAGCTGGGATGACGACAGAGAGGAATGGTTCCATTGGCCTGTATCCGGAAAGTCTCCCGGGCGCCACGCGGCGCAACCCGGGGATAGTTTACTCGCGATTATACTACGGGAGCGAGGCCTTTGCCAACCTCAACCTGTTACGCTCTCCAAGGCTGCGGTTGGCCGGCAGGCGTGGCTGGGCTATAATGCATGGCCGAACGGCGTAGGGAGGTGGGGTGCCAAGTGCGCGTTGTGATGCTGTCGAAGGCCTGCATCGTGGGGGCCTATCAGCGCAAGCTGGAGGAGATTGCGGCGCTGGGGGTCGAGCTGACCGTCTTGGTGCCGCCTTTGTGGCGCGAGAGCGGCCGCGAGATGGTGCTCGAACGCGCCCACACCGCCGGCTACGCGCTGGAAGTGCTGCCGATGGCCTGCAACGGCCACTTTCACCTGCACTTTTACCCCGGCCTGGGCCGAGCCCTGCGCCGCCTGCGGCCCGACGTCTGCCACATCGACGAGGAGCCGTACAACCTGGCCACCTTCCTGGCCCTCAGAGAGGCCCGCGCAGTGGGGGCTCGCTCCCTCTTCTTCACCTGGCAGAACCTGCCCAGGCGCTACCCGCCCCCCTTCGGCACCATGGAGGGCTATGTGCTGCGCCACGCCGACTATGCCCTGGTCGGCAACCAGGAGGCCGAAGCGGTGCTGCGCGCCAAGGGCTACCGGGGCCCGGCCACGCTCATCCCCCAGTTCGGCGTGGACCCCGAGATCTTCCGGCCCCAGCCTGCGGCAGCGCCGCCCCCGGAGCCGTTCGTAGTGGGCTTTGCCGGCCGCCTCGAGCCGTACAAAGGGGTGTTGGACCTGGTCGAGGCCATGGCCGGGCTCGAGGGCGATTGGCGCCTGCGCCTGGTGGGTGCGGGGCCGCTGCGCGAGGCCCTCGCGGAGCGGGCGGCCGCCCTGGGGGTGGGCGCGCGGCTGTCGCTGGAGCCGGCTATCTCCTCGCTCGAGATGCCCGGCTTCTACCGCGAGCTGCACGCCCTGGTGTTGCCCTCTCGCACCATGCCCAACTGGAAGGAGCAATTTGGCCGCGTGCTGGTGGAGGCCATGGCCTGCGGTGTGCCAGTGGTGGGCTCGGACTCGGGTGAGATCCCCAACGTCATCGGTGACGCGGGGCTCATCTTCCCCGAGGGCGACGTGGAGGCCCTGCGCGCCGTCCTGCAAGGCCTGCAGCGCGACCCCGGCCTGCGCGCTGACCTGGCCCGGCGCGGGCGCGAGCGCGTCCTCGCCCACTATACTCAGGCGCAGATCGCCCGGGCCACGGTCGAGGTCTACCGGCGCCTGCTCGGCGACCCATAGCCTTCGGCGCGAGCGGCCCCCAGGCTGTGCGGTGGATGGCCGGGCGCTCTGCCCCGCCACCTGGCCCTGCAAAGGCCTGTCCGGAGCTCCGGCCATGGGCATCAGAAAACTGGGGGAACTCAGCCCCAGTTCCCCCAGTTCCTCCAGTTCCTTCAGCTCCCACGCGCGCTCTATGGCTGCGCCGTCGGCGGTTCGGTGGGTTGCGCCTTGGGCAGGCTATCGACCCACAGCTTGATGCTGGGGTCATCGGCCACCGATGGGCCGAGCTCGACCTTCTGCCAATCCTGCCCGATGAGCTTGCCGCTGGGGTCGAAGGTGGCCTGCAGCTTGGCGATATAGCGCCCCGCATGCCCCGATGACGACAGGTCAGCCTGCACCACGAGGGAGTTGGGCGTGGGCTGTGCGGGCTGGTCCAACTGGTCGGGGCCGCCGCTGATGATGAGGTCGATATCCGGCACCTGGGCGGCAATGGTCTTGTTGGCCTCGGCGCCGGCGTTGGAGAGCAGGATGATGATGTCGGCCTTGGCCTTGCCGACGTACTCCCTGGCCGCGTCGAGGGGAGGGGCCACAGCAAAGTCGGGGTCGTCCTTGACGGGCGCGGTGATGCCGATGAGCGCGATGCGATGCCCGCCCAGCTCTTTGACCACGTAGGGCTTGACGAGGAGTTTGCCCGTGGCCTTGTCGGTGACGTTGGCCGAGACCATCTCCACGCCCTTGAGCTCAGCGAGCCTCTCCTGCAGGGCCGTGCGGCCCATGTGCAGGTCGAGGTCGCCCAGAGCGACAGCATCGTAGCCCAACCGGTTCAGGATCTCCACGGCCGTCTTGCCGCCGTTGGCTACTGGGACCTCGGCCGTGGTGGTGAACTCGTTGCTCAGGCTGTTGCCGGCGTCGAGCAGCAGGAAGTACTGCGCCGATGCTTTGGCTGCTTTGATCGTGGTGGCCCGCCGGGCCACACCCCCCTGGGGGGTCCCTCAGCCGCAGGGGAAGACGTAGCCGTAGGTATCGTTCGAGTGGACGATCGTCAGATCGATGGCGCCTGCGGCGTGGCTCACGCGGCGGGCCAGCGCCGAGGCCAGCCGGTTCGGCCCCCCCAGGAGGGCCATGGAAGCGAGCACCAGCACAGCCAGCCCCAGGGCGGCCCAAGGCGCGGCCCGGAACACCCCGCCCTGTGCCCCCTTGGATGTGCGCTTGGGTTTCTTTTGCGGACTCACGGGCTTCCCCCTGCTCTTGTGAGCGAACCCATCCGACCGTGAACGCGAATCTAGCACCATCGCGATTCCGCGTCAAATAACTGCGCTCGCGGCCTGCCCATTTGGCGATCTTGCCTCCTTGCTCCTCTCTGGCATGCAACTTGCTCCTCTACAGCGATCTCTGGGAGGGGTAAGCAGAGATGGTGGGCGAGCATCGTCGCACAGCAGGGCCACCACTGAGCATCGCCACAGTGCGCTCCCAGATCGTGGGCATCGACCAACAGGTGCCGCTGCTCGACGGCCGGTGGTGCACCTATATCAACCTCGACAACGCTGCCAGCACCCCGGCGCTGCAGCCGGTGGCCGAGCGGGTCAACGCGCTCATGCCGTGGTACGCCAGCGTGCACCGGGGCACGGGCTTCAAGTCGCAGCTCACCACGTGGGCCTACGAACAGGCCCATGAGGCGCTCCTGCGCTTTGTGGGCGCCGACCCTTCAGAGCACGTAGCGATCCTCTGCCGGAACTCGACCGAGGCCATCAACAGACTGGCGCAGCGCTTCCCCCTCAGCCAGGGAGACGTGGTCATCTGTTCGCTGATGGAGCACCACTCCAACGACCTGCCCTGGCGTGGCCGCGCCCAACTCTGCCGGGTTGGGCTCACCGCCGAGGGCGCCCTCGATGAGGACCATCTGGAGCACCTGCTGCGCCGCTATGCGGGGCGGGTGCGCCTGGTGGCGGTGAGTGGCGCCTCCAACGTCACCGGCTACGTCAACCCCATCTACCGCATCGCCCAGCGTGCTCACGAAGTGGGGGCGCAGGTGCTGGTGGATGGCGCGCAGCTCGTGCCCCACCGCCGGGTGGAGATGGGTCGCCTTGAGGACCCCGCACACATCGACTACCTGGCCATTTCGGGGCACAAGATGTATGCCCCCTACGGTGGTGGGGCGTTGATTGGGCGACGCGACCTCTTCGAGCAAGGCCAGCCCGACCTGGTGGGCGGCGGTGCCATCGCCCTGGTGACGACGAGCGATGTGGTCTGGGCCCCGTTGCCCGACCGAGAAGAGGCAGGCAGCCCCAACGTGCCGGGGGCGGTGGCGTTGGCTGAGGCCGTGCGCTGCCTCGACGAGATCGGCATGGACGCTGTCGCCGAGCACGAGTCGGCGCTCACCGGCCATGCCTTGGAGCGCCTGCGCGGCATCGACGGCATCGTCCTCTATGGCGACACCAACCCCGGCTGCTGCCCCATCCGGGTGGGGGTGATCTCCTTCACCGTGCGAGGCATGGATCACGCTCTGGTGGCGGCCATCCTGGGCTATGAGGCGGGCGTCGGCGTGCGCAGTGGCTGTTTCTGCGCCCAACCCTACATCTTTGCCCTGCTCGATGTGGGCACCGAGGAGGTTGCCCGCCTGCGCGACGAAGCATCGCGCTGTGACCTGCGCCACATGCCGGGCATGGTGCGCCTCAGTTTCGGCTGCTACAACACCCTGGAGGAGATCGACACCGTGGCCGACGCGCTGCAGCGCATCGTCCGCGGCGAATACCGCGGGCACTACGTCCAGCAGCCCGACGGCCGCTATCATCCAGAGGGCTATCAAGTAGACTGGAGCAGATACTTCTGAGTACCCCAGGGCTCGTGCAGCCCTGGGCCAGGTGATGAAACTTGCGGCGACCGGGGTGGCAGCCGGGCGTTGAGCCCCGCCCGCTCCCGGCCCAGCCTCTAGGTGGGGTTTGGCGGGATGGCTGGCGCCGCCCCCCCCGGGCGGCGGCGCCAGCCATCCCGCCAAACCCCCGAAACGGTTTCGCACCGGGTGGGCGCGGAGCGTGGAGCCCGGTCCCCGGCCCAGCAACCACCGAAGTCTCTCAACAGGGGTTTGGGTGGGGCCGGAGCGGTGACCAAGCCGGAGGCCCGGCCCGAAGCAGATGGCGAGGGCCTCCAACCCGCCTCGGGCGGGCTGGAGGCAAGTTGACATGGAGGGGCGCCCTGGCGCTTGCCATTGCCAGGGCCTGAGGATGCATGCGGGCAATCGAGGAACGCCTGCGCGGGCTCTTGGCGCGCTGGCCTTCCCTGCCTCACCTCCTGGGCCTGGCCCTCATCCTCACAGCGTTCTATTGGCCGGCGGTGACGATGCAGGGCGTCTTCTACGTGGGCGACATCTTCCGTCTCAACTATCCTGCCCGAGCCCTCTATGCCCGCGCGCTCCTGTCCGGTCGGGTGCCCTGGTGGACGCCTGACGCTCTGGCCGGCTACCCCATCCTGGCCGAGGGCCAGACGGGGGCCTACTACCCGCCGAACCTGTTCCTTTACCGTTGGCTGCCGCTGCCGACAGCTCTGAACCTGTCGGTGCTCCTTTCCTTCTGGATCGCCGGGGGGGGCCTCTTCATGTACGCTCGCGCCCTGGGCCTGCGCCGCGGGCCTGCCTTTCTGGGCGCCTGCACATTCATGCTCGGCGGCTTTCTCCCTGCCCACCTGAACCACATGAACATGGTGGCGGCGGCAGCCTGGCTGCCCTGGCTGCTGTGGGCCATCGAGCGCGCTGCGCAGGCTCACCGCTGGCGCGACTGGGCGCTGGCGGCGGCGTTCTTTGGTCTGCAGGGGCTGGCCGGCCACCCGCAGGTGATGTGGCTCTCGGCGGCGCCTGCTGCTGCGACCGCCCTGGCGGGGCCGTTGGCCGGCCCACGCAGTGCCCTGCAGCCGGGCCGCCAGCTCGGCCAGCTCGCAGCCTGCTGCGGTGCGCTGCTCCTCGGCGCTGCGCTGGGAGCAGCCCAGCTCTTCCCTACCCTGCAACTGACCATCCTCTCGCAGCGCGCCCACCCCCTCACCTTCGACTTTTTCACCTCTTTTTCGATGCCGCCTGCCGACCTGCTGCGCCTGGTGCGGCCCTTTGCCGGCAACCCCTTCCCTGCCGTATCGCAGGAAACGGTGGGCTATGTGGGTCTGCTGCCGCTCGCGCTGGCCGCTCTGGCCCCCCTGGTGCGGCGCGGCCGGCTGACGGCCTTTTGGTTTCTCGTTGCGGCGCTCGGCCTGTCGCTGGTGCTGGGCCACTTTAACCCCGCCTACCGCCTGCTGTGGCATGTGCCGCTGGTCAACAAGTTCCGTGTGCCGGCACGCTACCTCCTGTGGGTGGATCTCTCGGCCAGTGTGCTGGCGGCGGCCGCGGCCGACCGGCTCCTGGCCTTCACCCAGCCTGTGGTGCTGCGCAGGCAGGCCCTGGCGCCGGGGACAGCGCTGTCGCTGACTGCGCTGGCCGTGTTGTGGAGCGCGCACACGCCCCTCGACCACCTGCTGGCCACGTGGCGTTGGCTGCCCTGGGTGTGGATGGGGTTGGGGGTGGCCCTCCTGGCCGCCCTGCGCTGGCACCCTCCGGCCCGGCTGTGGTTTGCACTGCTGGTGGCTGTGGTGGTGGCCGACCTGGGAGCGTTCGTGGCGGTGCACAACCGCACCTACAATGCGCTCATGCCGCCAGCCGAGTTCCAGCGCATCCCCGACGCGGCGCGCTTCCTGCAGGCCGACGCCGGGCCCGGCCTCCTCCGCGTCTATACGGACGAGCAGGTGGTGCCCGACCTGCCGGTGATGCGCGAATCGCTCTACCCCAATACCCAACTCCTCTACGGCATCGAGAGCGCGAACGGCTACTATCCGCTCGTGCCCGATCCGCAGGAGTGGCTGCGCAACAGCCTTTCGGCGCACCTGCTCGACCTCCTGAACGTGCGCTACCTCCTTGTGCCGCAGCAACTGCCTGCCCACGGCCCGACCGACGTGTTCATCGCCGAGGACCGCTTTGCCCGCTCGCTGGCCGGCCGCAGTTTCGATCTCGCGCCCCAGCCGGTAGCCGCGCTGGAGCTGGAGGGGTTCCTGCTGCACACGGAGGGTCTGACCCCTGGGGCGCCGGTGGCCCAAGTTGTCGTGCATGGGGCGGAGGGCGAAGAGGCAGCCTGGACGCTGCACCTCGGCGCGGAAATCTCGGCGTGGAACGACGACGGCAGCGACGGCCCCGCGGTCGTGCGCACCTGGGCCATGCGCTTCCCCGGAGCCCCCGGCGGGCTGGGCCGCACCTATCTGGCTCGGCACACGCTGAACGAGCCCATCATGGCCACCCGCGTCGAGGTGCGCGCGCTCGTCCCCCAGGGCGACCTCCGCGTGGAGCGCCTGCGCCTGCTCGACCCTGCAGGCGGAGGCCAGACTCTGCCGGCATCCGTGGGGGAGGGCGACCACGTGCTCGCCTACTGCAGCCCCGGCGTCGCCATCTACCGCAATGAGGGGGCGGGGCCGCGCGCCTTCCTGGCCTACCGGGCGCGGGTGCTCCCCTCGGATGCAGAGGCCTATCCCCTGCTCGTGGCGCCCGATTTCCAGCCGTTCCAGGAGGTTTTGCTGCTCGATGGCCCGGCTCTCGACGGTGCGAGCACAGCAGGAGACCACGTGGCCATCGAGCGCTATGAGCCGGAGTATGTCAGGGTGCGCGTCGTTGCCAGCACGCAGGCCTACCTGGTGCTGGCCGACAGCGACTACCCCGGCTGGCAGGCGCGCGTCGATGGCCGGCCGGAGCCCATCCACCGCGCCGACGTGGCCCTGCGGGCGGTGCTGGTCGGCCCTGGCGAGCACGTCGTCGAGTTCTCCTTCGCGCCGCAGGGGTGGTATGCCGCCGAGCTGGCCACCGTGGCCGGCTGGGCCGCGCTGGCGGGGTTGGCGGTGTTGCGGAGGTAAGAAGCCTTGCCACAATGCGGAAAGCTTGCTTGACGCTGCCAACCCATACAGTATATACTCAGCCCGGAGCTGCGTCATGCCCTGTGCCTTGCTGGTAGGAGAGGAGAGACCCTATGCGTGTGGCAGAAGCTGTGGTGCGGATTCTGGAGAGCGAGGGCATCGAAGCTGCCTTCGGCATCCCCGGCGCGGCGATCAACCCGGTCTACGAGTTCCTGGCCAGCTCGAAGCAGATCAAGCACTATATCGCCCGCCATGAGGAGGGGGCGGTGCACGCGGCCGACGGCTACTTCCGCGCCTCGGGGCGCATGGCGCTGGCTATCTGTACCTCTGGCCCGGCGGCCACCAATTTCGTCACCGGGCTCTACACGGCGCAGATCGACTCCATGCCCCTCATCGCCATCACCGGCCAGAACGTGCGCGCCCAACTGGGCAAGGAAGCGTTCCAGTGCGTGGATATCGCGACCATCGCCCGGCCGGTGTGCAAGGGCGCCTGGTGCATCACCGAGCCCAACCAGGTGCCGGCGATCCTGCGCGAGGCGTTCCGCGTGGCGCGCGAGGGGCGGCCCGGGCCGGTGCTGATCGACCTGCCGCTCGATGTGCAGACGGCCGACATCCCCTACGACCCCGCTGCCGACGCGCCGCTGCCGGTGCACAGGCCGGCGCCGAATCCTGACCAGATTGCGCGCGCGGTGGAGATGTTGCTGGCCGCGGAAAAGCCGGTGATCATCATGGGCGGGGGCGTGCTCTTGGCGCAGGCGAGCGACAAGCTGGTGCGCCTGGCCGAGTACCTGTCGCTGCCGGTAGTCACGACCTATATGGCGACCGGCGGCATCCCCGCCGATCACCCCCTGCATGTGGGGCACATCGGCATCCAGGTGGGCACACCCTTTGGCAACCGCTTCTTCCTCGACTCGGACCTGGTGCTGGGCATTGGCTGCCGTTTCTCGGACCGGCATACGGGGGCGCTCGATGTGTACACGCGCGGGCGGCGCTTTATCCACATCAACATCGAGCCCTCGCACATCGGGCGCATCGTGCCCACCGAGCTGGGGATCGTGGCCGATGCCGGCCTGGCCCTCGACGCGCTCCTGGCGGAGGCGGAGCGCCGCACCGGCCCGCGCCCGCCGTCGCCACGGGTGAAGGCCATCCCCGCCGAGCGGGCACGGCTGGCCCGCCGCACCGACTATGACCAGGTGCCGATCAAGCCACAGCGCGTCTACCGGGAGCTCAACGAGTTCTTTGGCCCCGACACCATCTTTACCACCGGCTGTGGCCTGACGCAGATCTGGTCGGGGCAGTTGCAGAGCGTGGCCCGGCCCTACAGCTACCTGCCCTCCGGTGGCGCGGGCACGCTGGGGTACGACCTGCCGGCGGCCATCGGCGCCAAGGTAGCGCGGCCTGAGGCGACGGTGGTGGCGGTGATGGGCGACGGGGGCTTTGGCTTCATGATCGAGGAGCTGGCCATGGCCTGCCAGCACAGGGTGCCCGTCATCGTCGTCGTCGTGAACAACGGCTACCTCAGCCTGATCCGCCAGAATCAGCGCTACGCCTACGAGTACGAGTATGGCGTCGACCTGACCTACGATGGCCGGGGCGTCGATTTCGTGCGTGTGGCCGAGGGCTTTGGCGCCTACGCGGAGCGCGTCGAGCGGCCTGAGGACCTGCGAGGCGCCTTGCAGCGCGCCGTGGCCTCAGGCAGACCGGCGGTCATCGACGTCATCGTCGAGCGCGAGACCGATTGCTCCATGGGCCCGAGCCTCGACCGGGTGCGCGAGTTCGAGTGATGCACGGCGCGATGCATCCAGGGCCGCGGCGCTCCCCCTCGCATGCCGCGGGGGCGGGCGCGACCGCGAGGCTGCCCATGGAAAGCGGTAGGGGCGGTTCGCGAACCGCCCCTACCTGCCCACTTTAGCGATAGCCTCCACCGCGGCCATAGCCGCCTCGGGCGCCGGCAGCCTCGCGGGGCCGGGCCTCCTCGATGGTGAGCGGTCGGCCATCCATCTGGTAGCCACTCAGGCCCTGGATCGCCGCCTGAGCATCGGCGTCGGTCGCCATGTCGACGAAGGCAAAGCCGCGCGAGCGGCCTGTCTCGCGGTCGGTGGCGATCTGAACGCTCTCGACCTGCCCATACTGCGAGAACAGATCGCGCAGGGTGGTCTCATCCGCGGCGTACGGCAGGTTCCCCACATACAACCGTTTGGACATCGCACCTTCGGCCGGAGTCGGCGCTGCCGGCCCCGGCCCGTACCTCCTACACACGTCGTGCCGCCGAAAGAGGGGCGGTCACATTCTTTCGACCTCTAGCGAGCGGACGCTGCACGGCTTGCGTAGGATGCGGCATCTCTCTGCAGCCCGGCGCAAGCGCGCATGGCTCTCTACGAGGCCCACCGGCCGGTGAGCTTGGGAACTCGCTGCTGCCTGCCAGAGTGGTCTCCCGAGCAGGCGAGGGACCCAATGAACTCGTCTGCGGCTGCGGCGTATCCAGCACGTTACTCCAACGGCACGGCGCTGTCAAGGCGGAGTCGGGTGCTCCCGGGGCTTTTTCCAAGTTCTGCCTATGTCACCCCTTCACTCTGCTGCTGGAGGCCCAGCAATGCCAGCCGATCCCAGGCGCGGCTCGGCTTCCCCAACTGCTTCGTCACGTGTATACTCACGCCGATGATTTGTGTTCATTCCCGCAAGCGACACGAGGAGGGGAGATGCCTGAGTGCAGAGTGCTGGTGGCCTACGCCAGCAAGTATGGGGCGA
>Ga0272448_1009022_pt1 | contig 10266 bp, 7 predicted proteins | sample YNPCB0191_FD_202220 | JGI IMG/M metagenome (GOLD analysis project Ga0272448, IMG submission 202220) | Hot spring sediment microbial communities from Yellowstone National Park, WY, United States - YNP-CB-019-1 | ecosystem: Environmental > Aquatic > Thermal springs > Hot (42-90C) > Sediment... | reverse complement strand
GAGATACGGCACGGGAAGGGATGAGGATGGCACAGACATGGGACACGACTCCATTCCAGGGGAGGAGTATTGTACCATATTTTTCTTAAATAAACCGTATTGGGGACAGACACCGAAACTCCTGATGCCTCTCACCCCCAACTGAAATCCGGTTACCGACAGCATCCCTGACTACTGGAGTTTCGATGTCAGTCCCCGAAACCGGTGCATCTCTTTCCACCCGGATGCGATGACCAATCCCGCAGCCTACAGCCCTCAGTCCTCACCCTCAAAACACACCCCCACCTGGTGCCGCCACTCGTTCAATGCTTTCATGTTGCCCAGGCTGTCGGCCCAGGTCATGGCCGGGGATGGGGCCTGGCGGTCGGCGAGGTGCTTGGCGACGAGGTCGGCTTCGATGGTGTAGAGGCCGGCGGGACCGGGGACGCTGATGATCTCCGGCTGGTCGGTGCCGTCCACGTAGACTTCGATCTGCGCCTCCTCCGGCTTCTCGCCGGGGAACCAGGGGTTGGGCACCACGATGCGGCCTTTGCTGCCGAAGATGACGGTGGGCGTCCAGATATTCACCTGCATGCCACAGGTGAGGGTGGCGAGGATGTCGTGGGGGAACTTCAGCGCGGCCACCGCCCAGGTGTCGACGCCGTACGCCGGCTCGATATGTCCCGTGCCGCACAGCGACACCGGCTCCGCAGGGCCATCCTGCCCCAGGGCAGCCCCGGCCAGCAGCCGCGCCAACGACATGGCATACCCGCCGACATCCATGATGCCGCCGCCGGCGGTGGCGCGCTTCGCGCGAATGTTCTCCGGTTGGTCGCCGAAGTTGAAGCTGAAGTTCACCTGTATCACGCGCACATCGCCGATGATGCCGCTATTGATCAGCTCAACGAGCTTCGCCGTTTTGGGGTGGCAGCGGTACATGAAGGCTTCCATCAGGAAGACGTCCGCCGCCCGCGCCGCCTCAACCAGCGCCTGCGCCTCGGCGTAGGTGGCCGTCAGCGGTTTCTCGCAGAGGATATGCTTGCCGGCGCGGGCGCAGTTGATGCCCCACTCGGCATGCAGATGATTGGGCAGTGAGATGTACACCGCCTGCACCCCCGGGTCCGCCAGCACCCCGGCATAACTGCCATACCGCCGCGGCACGCCGAACTCGTCTCCGAACGCCTCCGCGCTCTCCTGACTGCGGCTCCCCACCGCCACCAGCTCACTGGTCGATGAGTCCGCCAGCGCCCGCGCAAACGCCTTCGCGATGCCGCCGGTGCCGAGAATACCCCAAGATACTTTATCTGCCATCATTCGACTCCTTCATGTTCAAAACATTGGATTCAGCACGCCGGTCGGGGACTGCCCCCGCGGAAGTGCTCGTTCAGGTGATCGGTAGCCGGTTGTGCATTGAAATCTGCGCTATGACCAGCGCCCGGTCAGGGCTGTCCCCGCGTATGCAACCGGTCAGATCAACGCGGGGACAGCCCTGACCGGGCGCTCTCGTATAAGCCGGCATGCAAACCGCCGCCTTAATCGCATTACATCCGCCAGGCTCTGCCGCGAGGGCAGTCCCCCGACCGACTCAGGATAATCAGCCTTTGCCTATATTCGAGCGGGGCTGCCGCCTTCCTTCCAGACCGCGAGTGTCTTTCGAAAGCGGGCGGAGGTAATTCCGATCATTTACCACCCGAGAGCGATTATGATGACGTGAATCCTGCATCCTGTACCCTGAATCCCTGTGCTACGATAAGCCTCATCAAGGAGGACGCTATGAAACATTGCGTGTGGCGGGTAGGTTTGCTGCTGGTGCTGCTCGGGATGGCGTTGTGCGCGCGGGCGGCGTACCAGGCGAAGGATTTTTCGAATATCCTGGGGATGCCAGGGATCGGCGACAGGACGCTACAGAACCATATCAAGCTCTACCAGGGGTATGTGACCAATGTCAATCTGCTGCTGGAGCGCACCAATCAGTTGCTGCAGGAAGGGAAAGGCGATACGCCGGAATTCGCCGAGTTGCGACGGCGGTTGGGCTTCGAGTTCGACGGCATGCGGTTGCATGAGTATTACTTCGGCAACCTGAAAGGCGATGGCAAGCCGGACCCCGGCAGTGCGCTGTACAAACAGCTCGCTCAAGATTTCGGCAGCTTTGACCGCTGGAACGCCGACTTCGTCGCCACCGGCAAAATGCGTGGCATTGGCTGGGCCATCCTCTATTATGACCCGCAGGCTAACCGGCTGCTCGATGTCTGGATCACCGACCACGAGATAGGCCATCCGGCCGGCCTGGCCCCCATCCTGGTGATGGATGTCTGGGAGCACGCCTACTACCTGGACACCACCAACCGCGCCGACTACATCAGCGCCTTCATGAAAAACGCCAACTGGCGCGAAGCGGAGCGGCGGTTCACTGTGGTGTGTGCGGCGAAATAGTATTTTCACCGCGGAGACGCAGAGACGCAGAGGATACGCTGAGGTTGCCGTGAGATGCACTGGTTTCGGGAACTGTCCTCGAAACCCTATGAGCGCTTTCGTTCCTGAAATATGTCGTTTATGCAGCCGGAGGTTATAATAGAGTGTGGGAGTACGGTTTATAAACACTCCCACACTCCCACACTCCCATACCCCCACACAACCCCTATGCTCCGCGGTGAACAATAAATTTTACGGTCTGCGGTACAGACAATAATACATGGTGGAGAATATGCCTTGACAGCCGGGGGAACGATTTTTACTATCAGGATTGGTCGAGTGTATGATGGATGAGGATGCTGTGGGAAACATGAGGTGGCCACGGCGTCCGGAAAGGTTCAGGGATGAACAAGATGCTCTTCCTCGGGCTCACGGCGGCGCTGCTGGCAGCAGGCGTTGCCGCACAGGCCTACCCTATTTTCACCGGATTGACCGGGAATGTGGTGCTGCCCACGGCGGCGACGGCACCGTCGGGGGATACGACGATTGCCGCCGACTATATCGACCTGCGCAATATCGATAGCCGGGAGAGTAAAAATAGTTCCATCGCGCTCCGGGCGATCGGTGCGGTCGATGCGAACTGGGAATTCGGCGGGGGCTACAACTTCGTCAAAATCGCCGGGCAAAACGCTAATACGTACTTCCTCGACACGAAGGTGAAGATGCTCGGAGACGATTGCTCCGCCTGCTCCCTCTACGCGACGTATGGGTCAACGCATCGGTACGGCGATATCCCGCACAATATCAGCACCATGCAAGGGGGGATTGCCGCGGATGAACAGGTGAGCCTGCTCGGTTGCACCATCACCAGCACCCTCGGCGCCAACTGGACACGGCAGGATTTCACCACACTGAAACCGAATGCCGTGCGCTACTTCGCCGGCATGGATATCGAACTCATCGAGCACTTCCACATGGTCGGCGATTACCAGACCAAGGCGACCAAACTCGAACAACACGCGCTCTACGGCGTCGCGCTCCGTTATGTCAAAAGCAACTCCTTCGATATCCAGGTCGGCTACAGCAATGTCAGCCCGGTCGGCTTTGTCAACGGTGCCAAGGAAGGACGCTTCTTCGCCGGGATCGGGTTCTCGTTTAACGAGGACAGCAGCGACTGGTAAGGTAGAGTACGGGGGCTGCCCCCGCGGCAAAGCACGTTATTGTAACCAGACAAAACGTCGCGGAAGGGCATCCGTGCTGTGACTAGCGCCCGGTCAGGGCTGTCCCCGCGTGTATAGGACCGATTACATTTACGCGGGGACAGCCCTGACCGGGCATTCTCACCCGAACCGGAGTGCCGACCGCCACCCTGGTCGCATGACATCAGCCGGGCTCTGCCGCGGGGGCAGTCCCCAACCTGCGCCTATAACGCAAATTTAACCCCTCTCCCCTCTGTCATTCGGCGTCGACACGTATTATACTTATGGCCTGGATTCATACTCTACAGGAACTCCTACTCAACGCAATCATCAGAAAGGATCTGGTTATGACGACGTCTCCCGAGGTAACCTCATTCAGCAGTTTTCTGGATTACAAGCGCGTTGTGCTGACGTTGGCGACGGATTTGCAGAAATTGCGTGAATTCGCCCAGCGGTTGAAGCTGGAGCATACTATTGCCCCGCTCGACGATGTGCTGGAGCGCATCACCAACGATTCATTCAAAATCGCCGTGGTGGGCGAATTCAAGCGCGGCAAGAGCACGTTCATCAATGCGCTGCTGGGGAAAGCGATTCTGCCGGCGGATATCCTCCCCTGCTCCGCCACGCTCAACCGCATCACCTATAATGTGATGCCGCTGGTGAAGATCGCCTACAAGGACGGCCATTGTGAAGAGGTGCCCATCGACCGGTTGACGGACTTCGTCACCAAGCTCACCCCGGAGTCGGAGCAGCTCGCGGAGACGGTGAAGGAAGCTATCGTCTACTACCCGGTGAACTACTGTAAGAACAACGTCGACATCTTCGACACGCCGGGGCTGAATGATGACCAGACGATGACCGATGTCACGCTGAGTGTGCTGCCAACGGTGGACGCGGCCATCCTGGTGATCTTGGCGCAGTCGCCGCTGTCCGAGTATGAGCGCGATTTCCTGGAAAACAAGCTGCTGGTCAACGACCTGGGCCGTGTCATCTTTGTGGTCACCGGCATCGACCGGATGGACAGCGACGAGGATACCACCCGCTTGCTGAAGTCCATCGAGACGCGCATCCTCAACTACGTGCTGGCGCGCGCGGAGAAGAATTACGGCAAGGATTCCGAGGAGTACGCCGTCTACCGCAAGAAGATCGGCAAGCCGCGCGTCTTCGGCATCTCCGCCAAGCAGGCGCTGGCGGCGAAGGCCAGCGGAGACGTGGAACTGCTGCGCCGCAGCCACTTCGCGGAGTTCGAGACGGCGCTGGAGAAATTCCTCACCGAAGACCGCGGGGCCGTCTTCCTCCAGGTGCCGGTGAACCGCCTGCTGGCGGCGGCGGGAGAGATCCTGAGCACCATCAACCTGCAGGAGAACGCCCTCTGCATGAAGCGGGACGAGTTCGAGGCGGCACACGCGAAATCCGTGGCGGAACTCGACACGCTGCGCAAGCAGAAAACCGAGGAGCTGACGCGCATCGACGAGGCGGCGGAGTGCGCCCGCCAGCGCATCCACCCGCTGGTAGAGGAGATGCGCGCCGAGATCCTCCATGCGGCGGCAGCGGTGATCGACCGCGCGGAGATCACCGCCGATGAGGTGAGCAAGAACAAAGGCACCGAGCTGCAGGAACGGTTAGCGAAGCAAATCTCCACCGCCGTGCGGAATGTGGGGCAGACCGCTGCGGAGCGCATTCAGACGGAGATTCAGCGTGAGCTGAGCCTGGAGGCCGACCGGCTGCAGGGTTTCTCCGACCAGATCGCCGGCACGCTCGCCGGCATCCACGAGACGTTCAATATGCACCCCCAGCAGCACGAGAACCTCCCCGGGGAAACCGCCGCTGCGGTGATCGCCACCTATACCGGGCTGGGCGGCATCTGGTCCGGCTATCGCCTGGCGGGCGCCAAAGGCGCCGCCGTCGGCGCAGTGGGCAGTTTCGGCACGGCGGTGGGCGCCGGACTGGTCTGCAGCCTCATCGGCCTCCCGGTCACCTTCCCCATTGTGCTGGCCATCGGCGTGGTCTCCATCTTCACTGGCGGCTGGCTGACCAAGAAAGTCTTCGGCGGCTCCATGGTCGAGGACTTCCGCACGAAATTCAAAGCCTCAGTGAGCGAGGAGATCACCAAACAGCTCGCCGGCAGCGGCATCGAGCAGCGCGTGAGCGAACAAATCACCCTGGCTTTCTCCTGCCTGAAGACAAAGGTGCAGCAAGAAGTCGATGCCCTGCTGGACAACACGCAAGCCACTCTCGCCGAACTGCGCGGCAAACAGGAGCGCAACGAAACCCTCACCGAGAGCGAACAGCAGGAAATGCAAGCCATGCGCACTGACACGCAAGCGATCCTGGGGAACGCCCAACGGATTTCACGGCAGTTGGTGGAGATATTGGAGATTGTCTGAACCTTGATTGAAAGGATTAAAGGATTTGAGGATTCAGGTGCGCCACTAGGTGGACAATAGCTTAGCCGATGTGCAATCGAGCGACCTGGAGATCAGCGTGTAGTCTATACGCTTCGGAAGGGGATGTCAGCGCCGGCATGCCATCCGAATCCTATAATCCTTAAATCCTTCCAATCAAGGTTCAGACAAAAGAAGGAGCAGTCATTATGGATACCAAACTAAACCCGACATCACCCATCGATGTCGATTTCGGGCATTACATCGCGGCGCGGACGCAGGCACAGGCGGCGCATCTGGTGGGCGGGGTGCCGGATTATGCGTTTTCGCTGGACCAGAAGCTGTTGCAGGAACTGCGCGCCATCGGGCCGTTGCGCGCGGCGGCGAAAGCGTTGACCTCCTGGGTCACCCCCATCCAAAAACAGCTTTTCGAGATGCGCGGGGTGGCGGTGGGACCGAATCAATACCCGGAGGTGTATGCGCTGGGCGAGGAGTGCGCGCGGCGCCTGGGCATCGGCATCCCGCAGATCTACATCCACTTCGACCCGGCGCCCAACGGCTTCACCTATGCCACCGATGACGTCAACCAGATGATCGTGCTCACCAGCGGCGTGGTCGAGAACATGACCCATGATGAATTACGCGCCATCATCGGGCATGAGTGCGGGCACATCCACAACCAGCATGGCGTCTACCATACCGCGGTGGTGCTGATGACGAACGTCTTGCTTCGGACGATCATCATGTCGATGCCCGGGGTGTGGCCGTTCCTCTCGGTAGGGCTCACGGCCTTCCAGTGGGCGCTCAACCGCTGGAGCCGCTGCAGCGAAGTCTCCTGCGACCGCGCGGGGTTGATCTGCAGCGGCAACTTGGAAGTCTCTCAACTCGCGTTGGCCAAGCTGACAGTGGGCGGCGGTGCGGTGTTGAAGCATATCAACCTGGAGCAGTACCTGCAGCAGGTGCACACCATTCAGTCCAGCGTGGTGCGCCTGGCGGAACTGGACATGAACCACCCGCTGATTCCGAAACGCCTGGAAGCCCTCCGTCTCTTCGCCGAATGCGATGTCTACCACGCCTGGCGCCCGGAAACGCTCACCCCGGACATGCCGGTGCGCAGCAAACGCGAGACGGATGCCACCTGCGAGCAGTTTATCAGCGTGCTGTCGAGCAAGTATACGCGACCGGAAGGGTAATCGTCCCCATACAGTTCCCATATGCGTCCCCATAGCAAAACTATGGGCTAGGGAATGAATAATGAAGGAATTTTACGCCTGCCCACCATACGAGAGATAAGCGTAAAATCCCTTCCCTATCAATCCCATAGCCCACGGTTTTGCCGTGGGGAAAGGTTACCGGTTGAAAGCATTCCCATAGCAAAACTATGGGCTAGGGAATGAATAATGAAGGAATTTTACGCCTGCCCACCATACGAGAGATAAGCGTAAAATCCCTTCCCTAACAATTCCATAGCCCACGGTTTTGCCGTGGGGAAATTTAAAAACAGGAGATTGATTTGTCGCACTCATATAGCCGTATTGTTGTTCACCTGACCTTCAGTACCAGAAGTCGTCATCCCTACATCACTGAGAATATTCAACAGGAATTATGTGCATATTTAGTGGGCATTCTCCGGAAGCTCGATAGCCCATCGATACAAACCAATGTTGTCGAGGATCATGGGCATTCCTTGTTTATACTCTCAAAGAATAAGGCGCTGGAATTTATTGTCGAGCAACTGAAAAGCGGTTCATCGAGATGGCTTAAAACAAAAGGGCCGGCGTTTGAATATTTTTTCTGGCAGCGCGGGTACGCTGCATTCTCCGTCAGCGAGGATGCAATTGAGAATGTGAAGGCCTATATTGCGGGACAGCAAGAACATCATAAGCATCACTCCTTCGAGGATGAAATCCGTGCGCTTTGCGAGCAATATGGCCAGCAATTCGACGAACGATTCTTTGAATGAGAAACCCTGTTTCCGGAATAAAAGCGTCCCCATAGCAAAACTATGGGCTATGGGATGAATAAGAAAGGAATTTTACCCTTGCCTATCATGTGAGAGATAAGCGTAAAATCCCTTCCTTCATAATTCCATAGCCCACGGTTTTGCCGTGGGAAGAGGGCTATCATACGTGAGAAAAGCGTAAAATCCCTTCCCTATCAATCCCATAGCCCACGGTTTTGCCGTGGGGAAAGGCCGTGGGTAAGGTTCGGGATGATCATAGGAGCAAATCCATGGACGTAATGAATAATACCCATATCATCACCTTCGACCTCGCCGCCATCCGCGCGGAGATGGGTGGGATTGTCGAGGAGCTGGTGGACCGCTTTACGGCGGAGACCACACGGCAGGCGGTGGGCTCGGCGCTGGTGAGTGCGTTGCGCGGGCAGGCGGCGCAGGCGAAGGCGCGGCTGGAAGAGCCGTTTTCGCTGGTGGTCATCGGCGATTTCAAGCGGGGAAAGTCCACCTTCATCAACGCCTTGCTCGGTACGAAGGTGGTCACCACCAACGTGGTGCCGGAGACGGTCACCATCAACGAGATCGAATACGGGCCGGAGCTCACGGTGACGGCGCACCTGACTGACGCGCGCCTGGTCAGCCTCTCCGCCGAGGAAATCGACAGCGAGCGGCTGGTGCCGCTGCTGGAGCGCCTGCCGGCTCCCGTGCACCACCTGCGCATTACCGCCCCGGTGGAGTGGCTGCGCGGCATTCGCGTGGTGGATACCCCGGGCATGGGCGACCTGTTCAAGCGGTTCGATGAGACGGTGCTGAACTACCTTGGTCAGGCGGATGCCGTCTGTTACCTGGTCTCCACGCTCTCCCCGCTCTCGGAGACGGAGCAGGCCTTCCTGCGCATGTCGCTGCAGCCGCAGGACTTCCCCAAGGCGCTGGTGCTGGTGAACATGCTGGACAGCCTGGAGAGCGATGAGGAGACAGACCGGCTGTTGGCGGCCATCCGGGAAAAGGTGGCACACTATCTGCCGCAGGCGCGCGTCTACGGTATCAGCGCGCTGGATGAATTCTGCCGCCTGACCGCGCACCCGCGCCCCGCGCCGGAGCGCGCCTCGACGCTGGAAAGCCATTTCGCCGCTGTGCGTGAGACGCTACAAACCTCCGTGCTGCTCAACCGCGATTGGATCCACATCTATCGCGTGCTGACCACGCTGGATGAGTCGTTGCACGGTGACGAGTCGCGCATCGTGCTGCTGCGCAATGCGTTGCAGATGGACCAGGTGCGCCTGGGGGAGACCATCGCGCAATTCCACGATGCGGATTCAGCGCTGGCCAAACGTGTCGCCGGGCACCAGCAGGTGTTGAATGCGCTCATCGACGAAATGCGCGCGGAGGCTGGTAGTTGGATGGACGAGCTGCTGACGCGCCTGCAGCAAGAGGCCATCGCGCGGCTGGCGGAGTACCCGTCGGCGGAGATCCAGAAATACTTCCACTTCTTCCTCGTCGACACGCTGCGCGACGGGGTGAAAGCCTGTCTGTCCATGCATGCGCCGGTGATCCTGGAGGGGATGCGCAAAGCCTGGCAGGCTATCGATCAGGAGATGAATACACTGGTGATGCACGAACCGGAGGCCGTCGACATCGCCCACGCCACCCACATGGAAACGCCGTGGACGGAGTTGAACACGCTGGAATTCATCGCCCGCTTCACTCCATTTGGGCTCGTTGCCGGCCTGCTGCTGAGCTTCGTGCGCGACTCCCGTGACCAGGCCCAACGGCAGCAATACCAGCAGCGCATCCAGGAACGCTTCGGCATGCTGCGTGATTCGGTACATCGCGAAGTGGATGCCCTCTACCAGGGGCTCTCACTGCAGGTGCAGGAAGAGCTGGACGCCGCCTACCACCAGCAGGCGCAGGCGTCGATGGAAGCCATGCAGCAGGCGCAGGAGCTCTGTGGCCAAGGTGCCCAGCGCGCGGAGGCCGCCGATGCTGCCCTGCAAGCCGCCCTGCTGGCCCTCCACGACGCCCGCACCCGCCTGCAGTCCTTGCGCGAGCGTCTTTCCCCCGTGGAGGAGACGGAGGGGGTCGGAGCGGCGATGTGATATTGGATTAGCCACAAAAAAACACAAAGAACGCAAAAATTGGGATGGGTTCCATCATGAAGCCAGGGAGCAAGAATCACACCCTCTGGCTCTATATGTGTGCGTTAATTCCTCACCCCTGAAGTTTAGCCATTTTCAGACGCAGTAGTGCCCTGGTCTGACGGGGATTTCGCCTCTTCACCGTCTCTTTAGGCCCGCGTGGCCATCACCAGCGCTTCGGGGGTGATCCGCACCCCGTA
>Ga0272448_1009018_pt1 | contig 10268 bp, 9 predicted proteins | sample YNPCB0191_FD_202220 | JGI IMG/M metagenome (GOLD analysis project Ga0272448, IMG submission 202220) | Hot spring sediment microbial communities from Yellowstone National Park, WY, United States - YNP-CB-019-1 | ecosystem: Environmental > Aquatic > Thermal springs > Hot (42-90C) > Sediment... | reverse complement strand
TTGTAGTATTGGCCGGCCTCGCCCAAGAGCAGCACCTCTACGCCCTGGCCGGCGCTCGGGGTCAGCCCTGGCCCGGCGGGGTGCCCGTCGGAATGGGCACCAGTGTGGATGGGATGTTGGGCGTGCCCAACGGCGTGGGGGTAGGCGTGGGCGGGATTGCCGCGCCCAGGCGCTGCAAGGCTGCCACCGCGGGGGCATAGCCGGTGTGGTACACCACCGCCAGCCGGTACTCCTCGATGGCCTGGTCGCGCTCGCCCAGCGCTTCGTACGCCTGGCCGCGCAGCACACGCAGCTCCTCGATGCTCGGCAGGGTGTCGAGCACCGCCTGACTGGTGTCGAGCAGCTCTTGGTAGCGTTTGGCGGACAGCCGGGCCTCGAACGGCCCGAAGCGATACCAGTGGGTACGTGGCGGCAGCCCGATGGCCTCGGCACGGTCGTAAGCCTCGATCGCTGCCTCGGGCTGGTCGAGGGCCAGGAGGTCGTCGCCCAGGCAGTACCAGGCGTAGGCATCGCCGGGAGTACGCTCCGTCCACGCGCGCGCTGCCTCCTCGGCCCGCCGGTACATCGCTTGCTCGTTGCAGTCCTCACCCAGGATGTCGCAGACCTCCTCGGCCTGCGCCGGGCGGTAGATGGGGATGTAGGAGTGGTTGAAAGGCGCCCAAATCGCCTCGAGGGCTTGCTCGGAGATCACGTGCTCCGGGCCATAGTAAGAGTCGTTGGCAATCAGAGTCTGGGCCGCGCGGTCGTAGCCGCGGATGACGACATAGTGGCCGATGTCGTCGCCCGGCTGCAGGATAGTGCGGATGATCACCGGAATGCCCGAGGCGACAAACGCCTGCAGGCGCTCAGCGCCGCCGTTGACGAGCACACGCCCCTCCAGCCCCGCAGCGCGCAGGTACTCGAGCATCTCATCGGTGCCCACATGCTTGTCATCTCTGTAGGGGCGCAGGACTGCGGCGATCTCGTACTGACCGCGCTCGATGCCGTAGTAGCTCAACACCATCTCCGCCGACACCGCGCCACAGTTGTTCCAGCCCTGGTACTCGTGGGTCATCGGCGAGAGCAAACGTGCCTCGGGGAGGGGCGTCGGCGTGGGGGTGCTCGTCGCCGTAGCGGTCGGCGTGGGCGTGAGCGTAGCCGTCGCCGTCGCGGTAACGGTGGGGCTGGCCGTGGGCGAAGGCACTGCCGTGGCCGCCGGAGCCACGGCTGTCGTAGGCGTGGGCTGGCGCCCATTACCGCGACACCCGGTCAGGGCGCCCACCAAGAGCGCACAGCCCGCAACATGAAGGATCGAGGCAAGCCGCCGGCGGGCCGGCGCCCAGGCCTTCAGGTGGATCAGCACTAGACCGTCCCTCTCCCAACACCAGAGATACCGGCCGACCGCAACACCGGCCGGCCCCGTGAACCGCTCGGTCAGGCTGCTGATTATACTGCGGGTACCCAGATTCGTCAGAATCCGGCGTCCGGGACACGGCCGGCCCGGGCCATGCCCCACCCCCGCCGACCGGCAAGGCTGGTGCCAGGCAGGGCGAGCTCGCCCGCTGACAGCGGGCGCCGAATCTGCTTGGCAGAGTACGTCGGGCTCTGTACAATACGGGCGCCGCGTCGAGGGCCTAGCCCCTCCACGCCAGCACGGGCCGCGTCTGGCCCATCACAAGGAGGCAGTGGTGCAGCCAATGAACACCGGCTACGGTTTTATCGGCCTCGGGCACATGGGCATGAACGCTGTACGCAACCTGCTGGCCCAGGGCCAGCGGGTGGTGGTGTACAACCGCACCCATGCCAAGACCGACGAGATGGTGCGCGAGGGCGCGGTGGGCGCGCAGACCATCGAGGAGCTGGTGAGCCTGCTCTCGCGGCCGCGCATCGTCTGGCTGATGGTGGCAGCGGGCGCAGCGGTCGACGACGTGATCTTTGGCGACGATGGCCTGGCCCACTACCTCTCGGCCGGCGATGTGATCATTGACGGCGGCAACTCCTTCTACCGCGACTCGATGCGCCGGGCCGAACGGCTGAGGGAGCAGCGCATCCACTTCCTCGACGCGGGCTCGAGCGGCGGCCTGGAGGGAGCGCGCCAGGGCATGTGCATCATGGTCGGCGGCGACCGAGCCGCCTTTGAGCTGGCCGAGCCCCTCTTCCACCTGCTGGCCACCGAGGGCGGCTACGCCCACGTGGGCCCCAGTGGGGCTGGGCATTTCGTCAAAATGGCGCACAACGCCATCGAATACGGCATGCTGGAGGCCATCGGCGAGGGCTTTGAGCTCCTGCAGGCAGGGCCATTCGACCTCGACCTGCGCCAGGTCGCCGAGTTGTGGGAACACGGCAGCGTCATCCGCTCGTGGCTGATCGAGCTGGCGGCCCGTGCCTTTGGCCGCGACCCCCACCTGCGAGCGATCGCCGGCAGCGTCGGCGGAGGCACCACCGGCCTCTGGGCTATCGAGGAGGGCTGGCAAGCGGGCGTGCCGATGCTCGCCATTGCGGCGTCGTACGCGCTGCGCCTGCGCTCGCGCCAGGAAGACAGCTTTGCTGCCAAGGTCGTCAGCGCCCTGCGCTACGAGTTCGGCGGCCACGAGATGGTGCCTTCCGGCCAGCCGGCCGAGGAGCCGGGCTGCCCGGCGTGAGGGGCGGCGCGCCCGGGGCGATCACCGGCCAGTTTCATCGCACGCTGCTCGGGTACGGGGCAGTCTGAGGCCGAAGGATCATCGCAGCCACGAAGCACGCAGACCTCGTACCCCAGCCTTCGTGTGCTTGGTGGTTATCGTACCCCCGCAGGCGGCTCGGGGACGGTGAGGGGGGCGCGGGCGACGACGCCGCGCAGGAGCTCGAGCGAGCGGCGCAGGCCTTCAGCCGGCATGAACATGGTATCCTCGTGCTGCACGACGATGGCGTCGTCGTAGCCCACCAGGCGCAGGGCCAGCACCATCTCGCGCCAGACCTGCTCCCCATGGCCGTAGCCCACCGTGCGCAGGTTCCAGCAGCGTTCGTGCTCATAGTAGAACGGCTTGGCATCGAGCAGGCCATGGGCCGGGGCGTTCAGGGGATCCACCTGAGCGTCGGTCACGTGCACGTAGGCCAGGGCGGCGCCCAACGCGCGGATGGCGTGCGCCGGGTCCACCCCCTGCCAGAAGAGGTGGCCGGGGTTGAAACAGGCGCCGATCACATCGCCGATGAGGCGGCGCAGTTCCAGCAGCGTCTCGGGGTTGTAGACCACGTTCACCGCATGCATCTCCAGCGCCAGGCTGGTGACCCCGTGCTCGAGGGCGAACTGGGCCTCCGATGCCCAGAAAGGCAACACACTGTGCTCCCACTGCCAGGCGCGCAGCTCGGTCACCTCGGCCGGCCAGGGATAGGTCACCCAGTTGGGGAAGCGCGCCTGCCCCGAGTCGCCCGGGCAGCCCGAAAAGGTCACCACCTTGCGCAGGCCCAGGCGCTCGGCCAGGAGGATGGTGTTGCGCAGGTCACGCCGGTGGGCCAGCGCCAGGTCACGGTCGGGGTGCAGGGGGTTGCCGTAGCAACACAGGACCCCCAAGGCCAGCCCTCGCTCCTCCACTGCAGCGCGCAGGCGCCGCAGGCGCGCCCCGTCGGCCAACAGCGCCTCGGGGTCGCAGTGGACCTTGGAGCCATAGCCGCCTGTCGAGAGGTCCACCACATCGGCACCCAGATCGCGGATGACGTCGAGCGCCCGCTCCAGCGGCAGGTCCTGCAGGGTGGCTGCGAATACCCCCAACCTCATCGCCTGTCCCTCCTCGCCGGCCCTCGCCGGCCAGAGAGGAGGAGCAAGCCCCGTGCCAGGCCCAGGAGGCCGGTCGGTGCACAGGCTAGCTTACGGATGCCATTCTCAGCCCGGAGCGTCAGGCAACACGCCGCTCATGAGCACGCTCACTTTCAGCTCCGGGCATGCGCAGCGAATGTCATCAACAGCACTCCAGGGCTCGCGCAGCCCTGTGCCAGGCGAAGAAACTTGCGGCCAGGGGCGGCAGCCGGGCGTTGCGCTCCGCCCGCTCCCGGCCCAGCCCCTGGGTGGGGGTTTCGCACCGGGTGGCCGCGGAGCGTGTAGCCCGGTCCCTGCTCCGGCGGCCGGCTGTCAGCCCGGCGCCAAGAGGTGGCGCCTTTCTGTTGCCCGGCTTTTTCCAAGTCCCGCCTATGTCACCCTGAGCAGGTTCTGCGGGCCTTCCAACGTGGCGAATGCCGGCCTGCGAAGGGTCCTGGCTACACAGAACGCCGACTATGCAGAGGCCCTGCTTCTGTTGCCGGCCACTTGGGCAACGCGGCTTCCCTGCAGTATAATGGGGGCAGTCGCTTCCCGCCTACCGGGCAGGCCTGCCCGGCGTTCCCTCTGCGAGGCCGCACGTGATCGTCGAGATGCCTGCCCTCCCCACGATGTACCGCCTGCGCCAGCAGTTCGATCGCCAGGCGCTCTCAGACCCTGGCCGCGTGCTGGCCGAGAGATTGCGCGCCGCCCCGGCGATGGCCACCCTGCGCCCCGGGATGCGTGTGGCCATCACCGTGGGCAGCCGGGGCATCGCCCACCTGCGCGAATTGGTGGCGGCGGTGGTACAGGCCGTGCGCGAGCGGGGCGGCGAGCCCTTCATCGTGCCGGCCATGGGCAGCCACGGCGGCGCCACCGCCGAAGGCCAGGCCCGGATGCTGGCGGGCCTGGGCGTGGATGAGGGCACAGTGGGGGCGCCCATCCGCTCGTCGATGGACGTGGTGGAGATCGGCCGCGCCGGCGGCTGGCCGGTCTACTGCGACCGCCTGGCGTTCGCATCCGATTGGATCGTGGTGCTGAACCGCGTCAAGCCCCACACGGCGTTCAGGGCCAGCATCGAGAGCGGGCTGATGAAGATGATGGCCGTGGGCCTGGGCAAACGCCACGGCGCAGAGATGGTGCACCGGCGCGGCCCCGCCGAGGCCGTGGTGGAGTTCGGGCGGGTCGTCCTGGCGCGTGCCCCCATCGGCATCGGCATCGCCATCGTCGAGAACGCCGAGGATGAGGTCTACGACCTGGCTGTGGTGCCACCCGCCGAGTTCGAAGAGACCGACCGGCGCCTGCTGGCCCTGGCCAGGCGGCTGCTGCCCCGCCTGCCCTTCGACGACCTGGATGTGCTCGTGGTGCGCGAGATGGGCAAGAACATCAGCGGCACGAGCATGGACTCCAACGTCATCGGCATCGGCCGGCGCATCGGAGGCGCACACAAGCCCGAGGTAGGCCGGCTCGTCGTGCTCGACCTGACCGAGGAGAGCCACGGCAACGCCCTGGGCATCGGCCTGGCCGACCTGACGACGCGGCGCCTGGTCGACAAGATCGATCTCCGCGCCACCTACACCAACGTCATCACCACCGGCTTCTTCGGCTCGGCCAAGCTCCCCATGATCCTCGACAGCGACCGGGAGGCTATCGCCGTGGCCCTCACCGGGCATGACCCGTCCACCGTGCGCCTGGCCTGCATCAAGAACACACTGGAGCTGGAAGAGATGGTCATCTCCGCAGGCCTGCTCGAGGCCGCCCGCTCGCAGCCTGGGCTCACCGTGAGCGAACCGCTCGGGCCGCTGCGCTTCGACGCGGACGGCCGCCTTCTCTGACCCCAGGAGGAGAAGCTGTGGCTGCCAAGCGTGCAACCGTTGTTCTCGACATCCGCTGGTGCAAGGCCTGCGGCATCTGCATGGAGTTCTGCCCGCAGCACGTGTTCGGCGCCGAGCCCCTCACCGGCATCGTGCGCCTGGAACACCCTGAAGCATGCACGGGCTGCCGGCTGTGCGAGCTCCTGTGCCCAGACTATGTAATGGTGGTGGATGAGGAACCCGTACCAAGCGCCGCTGCTGCCTCGTAGCGTTCGCGCCGTCGGGATGGCCCCGCACCGTCGCTAGACACCGCGGCTGTAGGTTTTGCGGCCGGCCCGGGGGCGCCCCTGGCCAGGTTGCCGGGCGCTGCCCTCGCCGCCCTGCCGGCTCGACAGCCGGTCGAGGTAGCTGGGCGCCACGATGGCAAAGATGGTCACCCGCCGCGGGTCAAGGATGCGCGCCCGGAGGCGGGGCTCGATCTCCTCGAGGGTGAGGCTGGTGGTGATGACGGTGGGCAGGCGCGCGTTGTAACGGTGGTTCAGGAGCTGGTACAGCTTTTCCTGCGCCCATGGGGTGGAGCTCTGGGTGCCCAGGTCGTCCAGCACCAGCAGGGATGCGCTGCGTACCTCCTCAAAGCGCCGGTCGAGCGACGTGGTGCTCGCCGGGCTGAAGGCGGCGCGCAGGTGGTCGAGCAGGTCGGGCACCACCACGAAAAGGGCGGGGAGGCCCCGCGCCACCCGGTCGTTGGCAATGGCCGCAGCCAGGTGAGTCTTGCCGCAGCCATAGTCACCCAGGAAGACGAGCCAGCCCTCCGGCTCGGCCGCGTAGCTCTGCGCGGTCTCGAGCGCGCGACGCAGGTTCTCTCGCTCCTCGGCGCTCAGGTGACGGTCGCCGGTATCGAAGCTCTGAAAGGTCTGGTCACTGTGCAGGCTCAGGCTGCTCAGCTCCGAGCTCTCTGTGCCAGCCTGCCGGAAATCGGGGGCCAGGATGGTGAGCACCTGGCAGAGCTCAGTATCGGCCAGGCGCGAGCGCAGCCGCGGGTCGATCTCCTCCAGTTCGCGGTTGGTGGTGATGACCGTCGGCAAGAGGCCATTGTAGCGATAGTTCAACAGTTGGAACAGCTTCTCCTGCGCCCAGGGAGTCGAGCTCTGCGTGCCCAGGTCATCGAGGATGAGCAGCGGCGCATTGCGGACGGCGTCGAACTGCTCATCGTAGCTGGAATCGGTATCCGGGCGATAGGCAGCCCGCAGGTAGTCGAGCAGGTCGGGGACTACCATGAAGAGCACCGGTTGGCCGCGGGCGATGCGATAGTTGGCGATGGCAGCGGCCAGGTGCGTCTTGCCGCAACCATAGCGGCCGCGCAAGACGAGCCAGCCCTCGGGCTTCTCAGCATAGGCACGGCAGGCCTCGAACGCGCGGCGCAGGTTGGCCTGCAGGTGCGGCGCCAGGCCAAAGCCCTCGGGCACAAAGCTCTCGAAAGTCTGGCGGGTGAGCATGCCCAGGTTCGAGGCGCGGCGCAGCCCTTCCAGGCGCGCTTGCTGCTGCGCAGCCGCCTGGCAGTCACACGGGATGGCCCGGCCGAAATCCGGGTGCCCCACCGGCACATCGCGCCGGTAGTACCCCACTCCGCCGCAGCGGGGGCAGGCCGTTGGCGCCTGCTGGCGCTTCCTAGTGCGCGACGCGGTCGCCATACTTCCCCCTGATGTAGCTACGGCGGTCGCCCTCCGGGCGGCCTCCGGAATCCCTGCCCTCGCGCGCCCAGCGCTCGAGAATGTTGCGCACATAGTGCCAGTTGCGGGCATTCCGCTCCACAGCGATGCGGAAGGCCTCCTCCACCCACTGCGGCGGATAGGTGGCCTCGGCATCGCGCAGCTCGTCGGCGATCAGCGGCTGCAGCAGCCCGATGTTCTGCTCGTAGAGCTGGTAGATGTTCGGCCTGGGGGCGGCTGCCTGCGCCACACCCCCAGCGCCGGCGCCGAGCAGGCGCACCTCGCCTCGCGCCGCCCGCTCGAACCCCGCCCGCCCCTGCTGGCTGTTCAGGAAGAACCAGGCCTCGCCACCCTCGGCGTCCTCCAGGCGCAGCAAGCTGCCACGCGAGACGGCGCGCGCCAGGGCCTGCTCCAGCACCGACTCGCCTCCTTCGCCGAGCCCCGACACGAGCGCCGTGTCGGCCTTCAGCTCGCTCTGAGACAGGTACCGGGGCTCCCGCTCAAGGCGCTGCAGCCGCCAGATGATGTGCAGGGTGACTTTGAGCTCCGCCAGGTCGTCGATGGCCGGCAGGAGCTCGCTAAAGAAAAGATCCGGCACGGCCGCGAAGCGCAGCCGGCCGTTGGGGAAGCCGGGGAAAGCACGCATCATGTCGGTCACTGGCTGCTTTCGGCACGACCTGGAACGCGCGGCGCGCGATACGAGCGGCGTCAAGGGTGGCCAGATATCGCCCGGCAGCCGGGGGCCTGCCCCTCACGCGCCACAGATCACGCAAACTCGCCTTCCGCATGGAACGTCTCCAGGTCCGTGAACTTGGTCTGTTCCTTGGCGAAACGCAAGGCCACCTGGCCGGTGGGCCCGTTGCGGTGCTTGGCCACGATGATATCAGCGATGTTGCGGCGGTCGGTCAGCTCGTCATAGACCTCGTCGCGGTAGATGAACATGACAATATCGGCGTCCTGTTCGATGCTGCCCGATTCCCTCAGGTCCGACAGGATGGGGCGCTTGTCCTGACGCGCCTCCACGGCACGGGAGAGCTGCGAGAGGGCGATCACGGGCACGCGGAGCTCCCGTGCCAGGCCCTTGAGCGAGCGCGAGATGTAGGAGATCTCCTGTTGCCGGTTCTCGATGCGCACCCCGCCCGACATGAGCTGCAGATAGTCGATGATGACCAGGTCCAGCTCGTATTCCGCAGCCAGGCGCCGGCACTTGGAGCGGATCTCCAGCGGCGTGGGCGACGGGGTGTCGTCGATAAAGACCAGGGTCTCCGAGAGGTCGCCCGAGGCCTTGACGAAGCGGTCCCACTCCAAATCGTGGATGTCGCCCACCATCAGGCGCCGCGAGTCGATCCCCGTCTCGGAGGAGATCATGCGCTGGACCAGTTGCTCGCCCGACATTTCCAGGGTGAAGAAGGCCACGACCGCTTTCTGCTTGAGGGCAGCGTTCAGCGCAATGCTCAGGCCAAAGGAGGTCTTGCCCATGCCCGGGCGGCCGGCGATGATGAGCAGGTCCGAACGCTGCAGGCCCCCCAGGAGCCTGTCCAGGTCCACAAAGCCGGTGGGCAGCCCAACCAGCTCGTCGCGGTGCGATTGCAGGTACTCGATGCGGTCGTAATAGTCGGCCATCAGCCGCTTGATCGGCACGAGGTCCTTGCTCTCGCGGCGCTCGGTGACCTCAAAGAGCAGCGCCTCGGCGCGGTCGATGACCTGGTCGATATCACGGTCCTCCTCGTACGCCAGGCGGGCGATCTGGCCCGCGGCATCGATCAGGCGGCGGCGCAGCGCAGCCAACTCGACGATGTGGGCATAGTGCTCCACATGGATCGAAGTCGGGACGGCGTTGATCAGCGAAGTGATGTAGGCCGGCCCGCCGACCGCTTCGAGCGCTCCGCGCCGCTCCAGAGCATCGCACAGGGTGAGCAAGTCCGCCGGTTCCCGCCGCTCGAAAAGGTCCAGGATAGCCTGGTAGATCTGGGCATGGCTCTCGCGATAGAAATCTTCGGGACGCAGGAACGGTGCGATGCGAATGATCGCCTCGCGGTCGATGAGCAAGCTGCCCAGGACCGACTGTTCCGCCTCGACGTTCTGCGGCGGGAGACGCTCGGCCGACACTTCCTACTTCTCCTCGAGGCCGTCCAGGTCCAGCCCCTCAACGAAATCGCGGAAGACATCGCTGCCTTTGTCGATATCGCCGGGCTTGGGGCCGGTGCTGATATCGGGGCTGGGGGTGATCGCTGCCCGGTTCAGCACCTCTTCGTCCACATAGATCGGCGATTGGGTGCGGACGGCGAGGGCGATGGCATCGCTGGGTCGGGAGTCGACCTCCAGCTCTCTGCCATTGGCCTGCAGGATGATACGCGCATAGAAAGTGTTGTCGCTCAGGTCGTTGATCACGATGTGCGAGACCGTGGCCCCCAGCGTTTGGATCGTCGATTTCAGCAGGTCGTGTGTCAGCGGCCGGGCAACCTCTTGCCCCTGCAACTGGATTGTGATGGCATCGGCCTCGAAGGGACCGATCCAGATCGGCAACAGACGCTCATCTTCAGCCTGGAGATCCTTGAGGATCACCACGCGATGGTGCGACATCAGGCTGACCTGGATGCTGTGGATGGCTACTGGAACCAATGGTCCTCCCCTCCCTTTCCCGCCCGAGGTTGCCTGACGAGCCATTGCAGCATGGCCCACCATGGGCGGAACGTGTTGCGCAACGAGCAAGCCCGGCCGCGTAAAGGTACCACGGCTCGACCAGAGGGCGCCCGGCAGGCGAGCATCCGGGCTCCGACAGGCCCTCGCGCCCGTCGGAGCTCCTGCGGTCACCACCAGGTAGGAGCGTAAGGAGATAGGAGTGACATCGCCCCGGCCGATGCCCCTGCGACCCTGCATCGAACCGGCAGCGCAGTTGCGTGTGGAGATTATACCACAAGGAGAAGGGCGGCTCAAGCGATGGCTGGGATGCTGGGTTGGCATGGGGGCAGACTGGCCATTGACACCCGCTCTACC
>Ga0272448_1009016_pt1 | contig 10268 bp, 4 predicted proteins | sample YNPCB0191_FD_202220 | JGI IMG/M metagenome (GOLD analysis project Ga0272448, IMG submission 202220) | Hot spring sediment microbial communities from Yellowstone National Park, WY, United States - YNP-CB-019-1 | ecosystem: Environmental > Aquatic > Thermal springs > Hot (42-90C) > Sediment... | reverse complement strand
ATCCAGAACCGGCTTCTCATTGCGTGCGGGGCGACGGTAGCCGCGTCGGGGTCCATCCTCACCCACGTAATGTGCCGCGCGATGAACCGCAGCCTGCTGAGCATCATCACCGGTACGCAGATAGGCCCCGCACCCGCCCCAGGCACGCCGGCAAACGAACCCGCCGGCGATGCCGAGCCGCTGCCGCCCCCGCCGGCGGACTCGACCGCCGAGCCGACCGCCGCAGACACGGAACCGCCGCCGGCGCGGGCGATCAAGGCATTGAAGGATGCCCGGAGCATCATCGTAATCCCCGGCTACGGCATGGCGCTCGCGCAGGCCCAGTTCGAGGTGGTGCAACTCGCCCGCCGGCTGGAGGAACTGGGCAAGCAGGTCCGTTTCGCGATCCATCCGGTCGCGGGGCGAATGCCCGGCCACATGCATGTGTTGCTCGCCGAGGCGGAGGTCGACTACGACAAGCTCTTCGAGATCGACCGCATCAACCCCGAGTTCCGCGAGACGGACGTCGCCCTCATCGTCGGCGCCTGTGATGTGGTCAACCCCGCGGCGATCCACGTACCGGACACGCCGATCTCCGGCATGCCGATTCTGATGGCGCATGAGGCGAAACAAGTCGTGGTGTGCAACCTGGACGAGCGCCCCGGCTACTCCGGCGTGGAAAACCCGCTCTACCGCGACCCTCGTACAATCTTCCTGGCGGGCGATGCGAAGGGCAACGTGCAGGCCCTCCTCGACGGCCTCGCCTGAGCCTCCGACACGACCGTTCCCCGACAGCCCGGCCGCCTATCCGCACTTCGCCGGTCGGTTGGGCCCGTTGAAACACCCCTGGAACCCCGCGAAGTCCGCCAAATCCACGTCCGAATCCCCATCCAGGTCCGCCTCCCCGCAATTCGCCTGCTTCGGGGAACGATTCGGCCCGTTGAAACATCCCTGGAACATCGCGAAATCCGCGAGATCCACATCCCCGTCCAGATCGAGGTCCGCCTGCGCGAGGAACGTGACCCGCACCACGGTCGCCGCGCCGACGCCGACGTTGAGCGTCCCGCTCACGTGCACGCGCCCCGTCGCCGCGTCATATGTGTAGGCCGCCGCCGTTCCATCCTGTTTCACGGACAGCGGCGTCCGCTCCGCCGGGATTCGGACGTAGCTGTCGTAATGGATCGTCCCTCCAGTGCGATTCGTAAACGTCTCGGTGCTGTCGCGCGCCGACTCCGTGCATGTGATATCGAAGCGTTTGCTGCCGAGGCGGACATTCCGAAACGTCATCGCCGCCCATCCGGTCGGCAGCTTCGGCTCGAGCCGCACTGTGTCCGCCGCCGCGTCCGGCCGGTGATCGAGAAACAGCAGCATCGCGTCGGCCAGCGTGGACATCGACTCCCACGCGTTGGGCCAAGCCGCCTGCAGCACAAAGTCGCCCTGACCCGGATACAGCAGGCTGTTGCCCGGGGCGATCTGCTCGGCACCCAATCCGGCCGGGCCCAGCCGCGACTTGAGCAGATCCAGCCGGTACTTGTGGTTGTCGATATCGCCTTTGCCCGGCGTGAAGTCCTGACGGTACGCGTAATACTCACCGTACCAAACCGTGCTGAGGAACCACGGCCCGCCGTTCCAGTACGTGTCGCCCCAGTAGCGATTGATCAGCCCGGTCCACTCGCCGCTGAAGTTCACCAGCGGGTGGTTGTTGCCCCAGCGGTCCGTCGCGACGCCGTTCATCCGGTCGATCACCCGCACGATCCGCGCGTCGGTCGGCGAATGCGTCTCGAACGGCACGACGAGGCCGAGCTGGCTGATATCGGTGTTCTCGCCGTTCCAGTCGAGCCGCCCGTTGATCCCGTTCAGGATCGTGGCCGCCCGCGAGCGGAACAGCGAGGCATCGGCGGCATGCCCCGTAAGCGTCGCGATCTCCGCCGCATCCATCAGACCCCGGTACACCGCCGCGTTCGAGTAGAGGAAATCGTCCCACGAATCCTCCCACACGTTGTTGCCGTGCATCAGATTGTTCGGGTCGTCAAAGTACAGCCGGCTGTCGATGGTGCTGTCCTCGCTCATGGCGCGGGCCGCCTCGTAGAACATCGGGTAGTTCGCGTTGAGGAACGCGAGGTCGCCCGTCGTAAGATAGTGGTAGTACCCGCCCCACGGCACGTTGGCCGTCTCGTCCACCTGCGGCGCGGTCCAGACCTGATAGCCGTCCGTCGTGTACTTCTGATACCAGAAGCCCTTGCGCCCGGGCTCCTCTTCGGCCCGGTAGGCCACGTCGCGGAGGAATCGGTACACCTCCGCCGCCTCGGCCGTGTGCCCCGTGCGGTCCAGCGTGTTCGCCGCGTACAACGCGTCGCGCGGCCAGACGAACGGGTAGGCCCCGTTATGCATGCCGGCGATCACCCCGCCGCCCCGGGCGTCCAGATGCAGGGCCGTCGCCAGCAGGCACCGCCGGAAGAGCGCATCGTATGTGTGGTCCGGAAAATCCACATCGACACCGTCTGCCAGCCAGTTCGCCCAGTACGTCTCCGTAGCCGACTGCACGCCCGCCATGCTCGTCGTCATGAACCAGTCCATCGCCGGCCCGATGGCGTACTCGTAGGTCCCCGTCGCCCCGGCGAAGTCGTCGAACCCGCCCGCGACGGCCAAGTCGATCTCCTTCGACGCCCCGGGCGCCAGCGTGAGCTTCAGGCCGATCCACCCGTTCGAGTTGTCGCCGCTGCTCTCTCGCCAGTTGCCCGCCGCCGACGTGCCTGTACCGCCGCCGACCGTGTCGCAGAGCTTCAGCCCGACGCCGAAGTAGATCGAGATGTTCTTCTCATAATCCGGGAAGCTTGTGGGGTTGTACTCGCCGCTGGCGGAGGTCCTGCGGTAGGTGTTGTCGTACGCGACCATGACGCCGCGTACATCGTCCATATACATCGCGTCGTAACTGTCGCCCCCGTTGATCGCAAAGTCGCAGTGGTAGTAGAAGTTGATCTCCCGCGCAGAGGCCCCGTCGTTGGTCAGAACGAACCGCTTGATGTAGAGGCCGCGGACGGGCTGACCGCCCCCGTCCAGCGGAAACGTGATGCCGGCCGGCGCCAGGTCGTACTGATCCACCCGGATGTTGTACCCGTTGATGCTCAACACCGAAGCCGTGTGGATCGTGTTGTTGTCCGTCGTGTACGCCTGAGTCAACCCCGTGTAGGCCCCGCCCTCATTGCTCAGCCAGTATGTGACGCCGTCGAGCCGCAGGCCCGCCATGCCCTGGTTCACGTTCATCTGTCCGCGGTAACCCGGCGGCAGCCCGGGTGGGAACGTGTCGAGACCGTCCACGTAGCCCTCGTTCTTCGTCCCCACGCCCTGCCGGCAGCCCGCCGACGGGTAGTAAATGTCGTAAAGCGAGCCGTTCTGATCGATCATCACGTTGATGTACTGGTTGCCGACAACGCCCTCTTCCTTCCAGAGGTGGATCGGCGGATAGCCGATCCCCGGCGGCGTGTATGGGTGCCCCCGGCCGGGCCATGCCAGTCGGACCCGGTAGGAAAACACCGCGGCCGTCGCAGCGGGGTCGTCGCACGTGCCGTCGGCGCAGCCGTAGTTGTTGGCAAAAACCTCCGCGCCCCCGCCGCTGTGCCAGACGCCGATCTTGTACCTCACGTTGGTTCCGAACGTGCGCGTGCCCGCCGGGAGCGTGCACTTCCACCAGTCGATGTTCGGGGAGTGAGGCTCGTTGCGGACGAACGTGATCTGGCCCGCCGAGGACCGCAGAACCGAGGTCGTGCCGGCGGGGGCTCCCCGGCTGCCGGTCGGTTCGCTGCCGTCGGTCGTATAGTAGACGGCGACGTCCGTGTACCAGAACGAGTACCCGATGCGGACCCACAGATCGACAACCTCTTCCTCGCGGGGCACATCCGGGTCGCGCATCGTGACGCCGGCGGGCTCGCCGTAAACGGCGCCGGCCGGTAGGTGTTCCACAAAGTCGGGTGTGGCCGCTGCGGGGAGTGCAAACCCCAGGATCGTCAGGATGCTCGCCGCCGCAAACAAGGAAACGCGCTTCTTTGCCATCTAACTGCCTCCGGAAAGCCCCGCGAGGGAGGCCGTGACCCAATCCCATTCCTCCTGCGAACCTGGCGCGAGACTCACGGAAGCCCCGCCGCCGCTAATCGCTGATGCAGGCCGGAGGGCGGTTCGGCCCGTGGAAGCACGCCTGGAACTGGGCGAAATCCGCGAGATCCACATCTCCGTCGAGATCGCTGTCCGCCCCGCCGCAGCCGCCTCCCCGCGGCAACCGGTTCGGACCGTTGAAACACCCCTGGAAAACGGAGAAATCCGCGAGGTCCACGTCGCTGTCCCCGTCGAAATCCCCCACCACGGACCGCATGATCGTAATCACGGCCTCGGGTACGTTGGAGGTTGCCCCGTAGTTGCTCCCCGCCACCAGCATCGGCTCGGGGTACGTCGATCCGCTGCTCATGCCGATGTAGAACGCCGTCGAACTGCCGTTGTCCGCGATGCCCTTGCCGCCGATGCCCAGGAAGACCTTGACCGTGCCCGCATGCTCGGCGGTGAAGGTCAGCCGGGCGAACCGGAACGGATCCGTCGGGATGGTGTCCGTGTTCGTGAGGTCGATGGCGTTCGCCGTGTCGATGCCAGTACCGCCCGTGCAGGACAGCGGATTGCCGGTGTATGTCGAGAACCAGCGCCCGTCCTGGTTGTCGATCTCGATCTGCGTGCTCACCTGCCCGCCGTCGTCGCTGGTAACCTGCACGCTCAGGCTGATGCCGTCGTAGCCTTTCGTAACGGCCGTCTTGCTGATCCAGACATAGAGAACCACCTGGTGGCCCACGACCGTGGTCGGGGCGGGGTTGGGCGTCGCATACAGCCCGCCGTCCTCCGCGCTGCGGCTGAGCCACATGCAATTCTGTCCGGCCGCGCTGCTTGCGCCGACCAGGAGCGCAAAGGCCGCGAGGCACAGGGTGCGCCGTCCGCCCCACCGATGCCCGCTACGAACCGTCCCTGCCGGCCCGCTCATCCGCCACCTCCCAGCAGTGTCGAGACGAACGCGTCGCGGTCGGCGGTATCCACCACGCCGTCCCCGTTGAGGTCCGCCCGCGGATCGAAACCGCCCGCGTTGAGGACGTTCGCGAAACCCTTGATGTCGAAGTTGTTGACGAGGCCGTCTCCGTTGAAATCCCCCAGGCCGCTCAGTCCACCGATGATCGCCCGGATACCGGCGAACGTCACCACGCCCGCCCGACCGGACTCCTCAAAGACTACCACATCGAGCCGGTGATTCCCGCTGCCGATGCCGCTGAACGTGCGGCTGAACTGATAGCGGTCATCCTGCGTCGCCGGATTCTGGCCGCTTCGGGCGAGGGCGACGAGGTCGGTCCCCGGCGCCGCATCGAGGAACATGTTCGCCGTCCTCACGGTCCCATCCGTCGAGCGGACCACGAACTTGTAGGTCGCCGTCGTGATCGTCTGGCCGCTCGCCGGCGCCGTACAGACCAGCGACGCCGTCTGCCGGTCGATGCAGAGCACCTGCCGCCAGGTCTGAAAGATCGGCGGCGAGCCCGCCGGACGATGCCGGAACGCGATCACCGTCAGGTAGTGCCGTCCCTCGGAGAGTTTCGTCGCGTCGATCGTCTGCCGGTAGAGCCCCTTCTGCACGCCGCCGATGTTGATCCCGCCGCTCTGGAGCGTCACCACCTGCGTCGTGAAGTTCTCGAAACCGTAGCCGACGAAGCTCGGGTCCGTGGAATCGACGACGCCGTTGCCGTTCAGATCGATCCCGCCATCCATCCGCAGCATCGCGAAGTCGTCCTTGTCGGGATCGAGCGGGTCGGGGTCGGTCGTTTCGAGGCGGACCTCGAACGAATCGGCGGTAATAACACTGATCGGCGTCAGCCGCCGCGTTCCGTTCGGCGTGCCCGGCGGATCGGCCGGGATCGTCGAGGCGACCGGCGTGACGAAGAGATCGCCCGCCGGGTTGCCGGGGCCGTACATCACATATCCGCGGTTGTGCGCCACCCCGTTGGCGTTCTTGTTCCGTGGCACCCGGATCGTCACCCAGCCGCCGGCACCCACCGTGACGACGTCGAAGATGTCGTTGTTCGGATCGACCAGCGAATCGGTGGCGTTGCCGGTCAGCTCGCGCAGCCGCATCCCCGCCGGAAAGCCCGTCTGGACGCTCCGCTGGTCGTAGCCGTTGTCGTGACGGTCGTTGATACCCACCAGCACGCTGTTGTACCGCTCGAAGACCAGCACATCCGCGAAACTCGTGTTGCCGGGGTCGCGCCGCTCGATGTACGGGCCGCGGACGTATTCGTTGTGCACGTCCACAAGCCGCGTGATCTGATCGCCGTATTGCCCGCCCAGCGCATCGCCGCGCCCGTCCTTGGGAAACGAGACGGAACCGAATTCGCCCGCCTGAAAGTACACGATGGGCGAGCCGGCCCGCGTGAGGATATAGGCATACGCGAGGTTGTTGTCCCCGGGCGCAAACTGGTCGTGGCTCTGGACGAACTGCACGCCGAACGTCCCGTTGTTCGCATCGCCGTCGAAGATCTGATCCACGCTGGCGTTGATGATGTTCTCCCAGGACCCCAGCCCGTTGCCCGTCAGGTTGTTCACCATCGCGAAATACAGCGGGAAGTCCAGCGTGTCGCGATTGCCCTGAACGCCGCCCGTCGTGTCGCAGGATCCCTGCCCGTTCTTGCAGACGTAGCCTGAGTGCCAGCCGAGGTTCCCGTCATAGATCTCCATGAAACTGAACGGCGTCGTCTGCGTGCCGTCGAGAAGCCGCGGCCCGCGGTTCCACACCTGCCGGTCGTAGTACTGCGACAGGAACCAGTTCGGCATGTGCTTGGCCGCATCGATGCGGAAGCCGTCCACGCCGATCACCTCGAGCAGCCACTGCGCATAGCGCACCAGCAGCCCCGTCGCGTTCTCCAGATACGGATCGCCCGCCATCGGATCCGCCAGGTTGTACGGGTGAATGCCCACGCTGTTGGCCGGCAGCGCGGCATCGGGGTAGAACTGCCGGTTGTTCGCATCGGGCCTGTTGTAGATCGTCCCGGCCGGGATATTGTTCGGCTCGCCCGCCGTCACCGGATGCCGGTAGAACGTGTAATTCTTCTCCTGCGCGATGTCGATGAGGCCCGCGATGCGGCAGTTGATCGGGTCCGCCTCGCAGTCGGTCACCAGCGCGTGGAAGTCCCCGTTGGAATCGCCGCCCCAGCTCAGCACGAAACCGGGATAACCGCCTGCCGCGGCGAAGCCCGGCGTGCTGCCGTCGCTCGTCGAGTTGTGGTTGAGCACCAGATCAATGAAAAAGGAAATCCCCGCCCTGTGCTCCGCCGCAATGGCCGCGAGAAGCTCGTCCTTCGTGCCGTAGCGGGTCCGGCTGCTGGGGCTGCCGAGGTCAAAGCGGTCGAATACGTTGTATCCGATCGAGGCGGTGCCGTTCTCGCCCTTACCGGGCGGCGGCGTCCACACGCGCCCGTACCCGGCCATGAAGGCGTCGGCCGTGCGGTCCTCCATGGTCCGCCACGAGGTCTCGAACCACTGGAGCGTCACGGGCGTGATCTGCGCTTCGCCGCGGGGCACGGCCAGCGCCAGGCCCGCCACGGACAGCAGCAACGCGATGGAACCGGGTCGTTTCATCAACCGGCCGACTCCCGCCTCAGGTCTACGGCGCTCCTGTGCCTCCGCTGCTCCTCGTTGATCCGACCCTTGGCGGCCCCGATTGGGAACCGCCAAGGGTCGAATTTCGCGATCAGGCAGCCGTAGGCCCTTCTCGGTCTGCGGCTTTCGCCCGTCTCGTGCCGCCCCCCGTGAAGGGGAGCAACAGAAGAATCTGTGGTGCCCCGTGGGTCAGCGCGCCCGACGACGCAGCAGGCCCAGCCCGCCCAGCACCATCAACCCCAGCGTAGCCGGCTCGGGAACCGTCTCCACCTTGATGATGCCGTTCAACGCGTCCACCCAGAAGACCGCCGTCGGATTCTGCGCGGTCACCTCAAACCACGTCGTGTTCGCGTTGACGCTGCGGAAGTCGTCGCCGATCGCATCCCACGACCCCGTAACGACCGCCTTCCACTGATACCATCCGGGGGCCAGGGTGGCCTGGGTCTTGTAGATCCCGCCGCCTTGCGGTGCCATCGCCGTAGCCGGGTTGGCGTTGTCCCACCCCTGCCAGTCGCCGACGGCCGTCCACGTACCCGGATCGGTGCTCGTGCCCATGCGTCCCCAGTTGCCCCGCCATCCGTCCTGGATGTCGTTGGCATTGAACGTAAGGGTCACGTTGCCCGAGCCGTCGCCGAAGAACCAACTGTTCCCGCTGCCCGGCCAGTTCTGCGACCAGTCGCCGATCGTAACCTTGAATTCGTGCCGGCCGCCCACGCCGCTCAGCGTGGTCTGCCAGATGCCGCCGCCCATGTCCGTCATGAGGTTTCCGGCGGCATCCCAGCCGTTGAAGTCCCCGGCCACGTAGTACGCCCCGAAGGCCGGCGTGGCCGCTGCCACCAGCAGCATACCCAGAATCACGTTCCGCATTTTCCTAACCTCCTTCTGTAAAGACTCTCGACCGTTCACCTGCACTCTCGGCTCGCCCGCCCCGCCGATCGGAACGCGCGACACCGTACTCCGCGATCGCAACCGGACGGCCCGGGCCGCCGGCTCCGCCATGTCGTCCTCTCACGTTCCGCACGCAGCCTTCGGCGGCCGGTTCGGACCGTTGAAACATCCCTGGAACGCGTTGAAGTCGGCCAGATCCACGTCCGCGATCACCGGATTATCGCCGACATCCAGACACGCGCACTGCCGCTGATCCGCCGTCGCCTTGTACGGCCGGTTCGGACCGTTGAAACACGATTGGAACACGTTGAAGTCGGCCAGGTCCACGTCACCATCGCCGTCCACGTCCTGCCGTGCCGGGAAGCACATGTCCACGTGGAAAGCGGACGGCAACCTGCCCTCAGCACACGTCGTCACCACCACGTCCCAGTCCCCGTCATAGGCCCCGGGCTCTCCGCCGGTCAGGTCGAACTCCGCCGTGAGCGTGTGGGAATCCACGAACGCCACGTTCGTGCCCGGAATGTCGGGCTTGCCGCTCTGCACCAGCTTGACCGTAGCCCCGGCCGTGAAATTCGAGCCGGTAATCTGCGCCTGCACCGGACCGACGAGCGCCGGAAGCCCCCACGGCGGCGGCGGCGGCCGAAGATTACCGTACCCTTGGACCGCCGAGCTTGGCGTGATCGTATCGACCACCGGAGTGACGCAGCCCGCCGTGATCGTGACGCTCATGCAATGATACCCGAACGGCGAGCTGGTCAGGTCCACCGGCGGGTTGCCGAAATTGTCCCAGCCGCCGCCCAGCCCCGCCGGGAGGAACTGGTTCGACAGGTAGCCGTTGTTGCCGCCCTTGATCAGCGCGAACAGGCAGGTTGTCGATTCCGGCGCGGGCGAACCGATCGCCGAGAGCGGAATCCGCATCTCGAAGCCCGTTGTCGCCGTCGCCGCGTTCGCCTGCTGCACATAGGGATCGTTCGCCACGTTGTCATCGACGCCGACCGTATTGGTATTGTTCAGGGCAATCTGCCAGTCCGACCCTGCCGCGCCGCCGCTCAGGTTTCCGTTGCCCGAGCCGACCGCATTGGCGCCCATGTACGTGCTCGTGTTGGCGTTCAGGTCGACCAGATCCACGTAGATGGTACCCTGCCAGTTGTTCACCACCAGGGCGTAATCCGCATCAAGCGGGATCTTGTCCCCCGCGAGCCCTGCAATACGCCCCGCATTGCCGTCCAGCGCCACGCTCTGGCCCTCTCCGACGCCCGGCAACGTGTCCAGGAAGATCACCAGGTCATTCCCGTTCGGCTCCAGATTCCCCGTGATCGCAATCTGCAGATCGCCGTCGCTCTGGACGAACATCTGGTCCAGCTCCGACCCTGCGGAGTGCAGATTCGGATACTGCGGGTGGTCGCCGAAACTCGTCGGCGTGTCCTGGCTCGCCACCAGAGCACCGCTGTACTTGTTCACCAGGTCCGCCCCGTCGATCGTCGGCGAGAACGGTGCCGGCGTAAGCTGGAGCGTCGCAAACTGATTCCCGTCGCCGCCGATCCCGCCCGTCGTAATCCCCGCGAAGTTCGGCCGCCATCCGATGTCGGCGGGAGGATTCGCTCCGGCGATGCCCGGCAGCGTCTGGTTGCTCAGCATCCCGGGACCGGACGTCAGGAGAACGGCCACCTTGACCGTAACCGGTTCCGTCAGCGGCAACGATTCCGGCGCGAAACCGAGATCGAGCAGCG
>Ga0272448_1009015_pt1 | contig 10268 bp, 10 predicted proteins | sample YNPCB0191_FD_202220 | JGI IMG/M metagenome (GOLD analysis project Ga0272448, IMG submission 202220) | Hot spring sediment microbial communities from Yellowstone National Park, WY, United States - YNP-CB-019-1 | ecosystem: Environmental > Aquatic > Thermal springs > Hot (42-90C) > Sediment... | reverse complement strand
GCTAGACCTGCATGTGATTTTAAATAACTTACTGCTTCCGTAGCTGAAGCACTTGCTTCGACAATCGTGTCTACTATATCCTTGGGGCCAGAAGCAGTCCCGGCCATAAAGATTCCATCTTTGCCTGAGTAAGCAGGCCTTGCTGGGTCCGGGCGGCTGATAAAACCGTCATCGCCTTTTTCAACCAGTAACTTTTCTGGTTGAGTTAACATGGGAATAATACCATTTGCTAAAACAACAAGATCGTGCTTGTTTTCAAACACCTGGCCGCCGTCCTCCAAAGATTCTACCCTCAAAAGAAGATCATCATTATCTACTGGTAAAATCTTTGCTACTTTTCCCCTTATGAAATTTATTCCCATGGCTTTGGCGTTTTGATAGAACTGCTCGTATCCTTTACCAAACGCACGTATATCCATGTAATAAATTGTAATATCAGCAATCGGTAATGAGCCAGACAGCAACATTGCCTGCTTAATAGAATACATACAACAAACCCGAGAGCAGTAAGGTACCCCAATGCTCTGATCGCGCGAGCCGGCGCACAGGACAAAAGCTACACTCGACGGTATTTTGCCATCCGACGGCCGTAAGACACGCCCTAATGGCGAATGCGGGGCCAAGAGCCTTTCTAATTGAAGCGGTGAAATAATGTTTTTTGACTTCTCAGCATTATATTGCGGCTTCAGTTTATTAGAATTCAGGACAAAGCCCGTTGTAATTATCACTGCACCAGTTCGAATGACCAGTTTTTTCTCAACCTGATCAAATTTGATAGCATCCGTAGGACAGACCCTGGCACACGCTCCACAAGCTATGCAGTATTCTGGATTCAGGACTGCTTTTTGCGGAATAGCATTAGTAAAAGGCACTGCAATTGCGCGTAGTGCTCCTAAGCCTTCTTCAAACGGATCAGGATATTCAACCGGACACGCATACTCACAAAGCCGACAACCTATACATAAATCGTCAACAACATACGTAGGCCGCTTAGTGATGTGCAATTCATGTATTACACCGTCTGACTTAATTGAATCTACTGTTGTTGATGTATAAATCTTAATATTGGAGTGCCTGGATGCAGCAGACATTTTAGGTGTCGTAATACAGCTAGCACAATCAAGCGTCGGAAACACTTTGCTTAGCTTAATCATCTTGCCGCCAATGCTCGGCTCCTTCTCCACAATCAAAACTTTATAACCCTGGTCCGCAACATCCAATGCAGCCTGTAATCCTGCTATACCACCGCCAACTACAACAACGTCATACTCTTGTCGATCTTCAGAAATATCCATGAACTAACCTCTTTTTTATATCGGTAAAATAGTTGCCCCAAGTTCTCTCAGAGAATCCTTCCACAATTTCTCAGCAATATCCTTGTTAACAGGACCAATTGATTTTGCCCTGGCATTAAGCTGGTTGACTTCATTTAAAAACGCCTTTGTGCATACAGTGCAAATTGCTGTGAGCCTGAGCCTATCAACCTCCAAACCGTAGCTCTTCATTTTTGTTGTCAGTTTGTCGATACGTTTGGCTAATCTATTATAAGCTCCACGGAACGGACAGTCTGTGCCGCAAGAAGCAACTAAAATTGCGTCTATGCCCTTTGCATAGCAACGAAGATAAAAATCTTCCGGGAATAATACTGGTGACGGTACTCGCAATATGTTGATATTGGACGGATACTCCAGATGCGCCTTCCCGACCTCATCTGCACCAGGATACGCACATGAAACACTAGCAAGCACCAGAATTCTCGGTGTATAAGCGTTTTTCATGGGTTCTTAAAACTCTTATCACAATTATTAATCAGTATCAACTAATCATTCCGGTTTTTTAACCATTAACCTCGGGTAGTAAAAAGCTACATATCCAAAGGCAAACATGCTGGATTACATGATAACCCCGGTTTGAATTCACAAAGACTAAAGATACCTGTTTAAGGCATCGACCAAAACCACTTCCTATCCTTGATCCTGATCATGTATATGCTTTTTTGAAATCAAGCCTTGCTTCAATAAGCCATTATTTTTTTCTACGGACAAAATGCCTGTCATAACCGTCGGCCTCCAGAAAACCTAAATATTCGTGGCCAACCTTTTTAGCCCAAACAGGAATATCATTACGAGAGCCAGGATCATTTGACTGAATCTCGACAACTTGAGAAACCTGAACACTACCTATAGATTTCTTTGCCTCAAGTAATGGCCCGGGACAGGCCATTCCACGTGCATCGACTATTTTATCCGGCACCAGATTGTTCAATTGTTCATTCATATCGTTTTCAAGTTAATTCTAAATCAAGCTCGCAAAATGCAGATCGCCTTCTTTTGTTCGCTCTCTTTTCCAGGAGAGCCAGATTTCAATCTGCACTTAGATTTGATCTATAAATCTACTAAAAGTTACAAATAATCCTTGATCCAGTTAAAAACTAAGATTCACAAACTTGACTTTAGATAGTCATGCTTTTAATTTTTATTAGGCAATGGGGTCTGCCCGCCGCGCAGAAGGCAAACCGCCCGCTTGGCTGATGACTCCTACTGATAATAAATAAAAATCAGTAGCGAGGGAGCCAGATGCAGGAAAATTGTAAAGTACCAGATAAAAATCTTTACTTTCAGTTTGCAATCCATAAATTAGCCAATTCCGATTTCCCTGGCCAGGTATTAAGAAGCTTATTACTCTTTCCGGCTCATTGTTGTACTTTAATTAATCGCTCAATAAACCGTTTGTTTTTAAGACATTCTACAGAAGCCTGGGTATATCTGCATCAATTGGCTCTGAATTTACAAAACTTTCATTTCACAAAATTAATTAGTAAAATTGTATGCCCAATATTGAAGCTCAAAATATATTAAAAAGGATCGATAGCGTAATAAACGCATTTGATCTCGTTGCCTTAAAGCCTCAAGTCAGAGCGTGTCATCAACAAGTTGAAAAATCTAAAGGGATTTCTGTAGCTGTTTTTGGAAGATTTAAAGCCGGGAAAAGTTCATTTATTAACAACCTTATTGGTCGGGCTATTTTACCGGTAGGTGTTATTCCAATAACCGCTGTTGTAACCATTATTCGTTATTCACCAAAAGAAAAATGCACAGTACAGTTTTTGAATGGATCCAGCCAGGTAATAGCAATTACAGAAATAAAGGACTACGTCTCAGAATCAAATAATCCAAATAACCAAAAAAATGTGGCAGCTATAGAAATAGAACTACCCGAACTAAAAAAATTTGCACCACTGGAGTTTATAGACACGCCCGGAATAGGCAGTGTATTCGCTCACAACACAGAGGCAACACATAAATGGATGCCAAACGTGGTTGCAGCGGTTGTCGCCATAAGCGCAGACGCGCCACTGTCTGAAAGTGATATACAATTTTTGAAAGAATTATATGTTTACACCCCACAAATAGTTTTATTGATCACCAAGTCGGATCTGTTTAGTACAGCTCAACTTTCTGAGATCATAGCATTTGTCCGCAACCTATTAAGCAACAGATTGGGGATTGAATATCCCATTTATCCATATTCTATCAAACCTGAATTTGAACCATTCAGAGAACAATTAGAGGAGGCCTTTTTGAGACCGTTAATTCAGGACAGAGAAACAACAGCAAACCGGATTTTGAATCATAAACTCATATCATTAATCAACCAAATCCTGGACTACTTAAGAATAGCTTTGACGGCTTCTACCCAGCAAGATTCTTCCAGAAGCGCACTGCGCCTTCTACTGGATGAAGAACGACAGAACTTCGGATTACTACAAACAGAGGTGGCATCAATATCCCGCGAACTAGCTAATAGTGCCCTTGACTTTTACCTTTCACAATTACAGACCACTCAGGATGACCTTAAAAATCGTATTATCCGGGAATTGGATCAGCAATTTCCAAATTGGAAACACCTCCGTATTCCTCAAATGCTTGATGCCTGGAGAGATTGGGTTCGTAAATTTCTAGTCTCTGAGCTTAAAAATATATCACTCCATCACAGGCCCATGTTTTGTACGCCATTGTATCGGGCACAGCAGCATCTAACGAGAATATTAAACGCTTTTTATAACCGGTTAGCCTCGCAAGTCAATAAAGCCCTCGGAATTGCTATCCAGCCTCGCGAATTTTCTCTGAGTATCAACGAACCAAAAGATCCACCAGTGGATGTATCATTTGCTTTTGATGCCGCTTTTACAAGCATTGGTTGGATAATGCCAAAATGGTTGTTCAGAAAGACAATCGAAAAAAACCTTCTTCGAAAAGCCTGCTGGGAGGTCGAAAAAAATGTATCCAGACTTTGTGCTGATTGGAAATCTCGTATACAAATCGAGATCGATCGGCTCTCTAAATTAACGGAAAATTATGCCACAAATGAGTTAGATACCTTAGAAAAGATGGTAAATCAACAAGCTTCAATGGTCCCAGAATTAACCCAAACAATCCAGGAACTCACCGAGTTAAAAACTTTTTTAACCATCGAGCCTCAAGAACCAGTATTGTCAAAACCTGTCTGAATCATTCCTAAAATGTCACTATGTCTCAGCCCCAAGTAGTGTTACAAATTTAACAAACTTATTGTTTCCTTTCTCAGGCCCGGGCTCAGACCACCAAACAATAAAAAAGAATAATGTTAAAATGCTTAACCAGGATGATCATTATTGAGCCGTCTGATGTTTGACCATTATCGAACTCAGACGGCTCCATTTACCGCAGAAGCTAATCCTTGATAACCTGAAGCAATTACGCGGATATGCTTCCAGATCATCTTTAAATGAACCACGCTGGTCTGCTTAACCAGATATTTGGTTCGCACACTAACTTTTTACAATTTAAAGCTCCGAGTTAATAAGTATCTGACGCAACTTTAACCTGGAAAAACATATTTACCCGGCATGGGCACTTCAGGGAATGGCAACGAACCAAATTCGTACTTATCTGGTCCGAGTCGAGTTTTTGAGTTTAAGATTTCCTCACGGGTTATAGTTTTTCCGGAATAAGCTGCTTCCCGGCCCATTATACCCATCAATGTACTTTCTGCTACAGTTCTGGCCTCATTGAGGGGTTGTCCGGCTCTGATACTATTAATGAGATCCAGATGTTCCTGACGATATGGATTAGAATCACGTCCAGAGAATCTCCATCCATCACCGCCATTGATTTGGATATAGTTATGACAATTGCTCCAACCTTTTGTCCCAACGATTAATTCGTCTACGCGGTCACGGCAACCGTCCATTTGTCTGCAATAACTGAAGACCCTTAATCCATCTTCATATTCAAACTCGACGGCAAAATGATCGTAAATATGACCATAATCTTTATTTGGTCTGGCCTGGCGTCCACCCATACCATGAGCTTTAATAGGTAATTTTCCAAGTACCCAGTACATAATATCAAGGTTGTGGACATGTTGTTCCACGATATGATCGCCACCTAACCAGGTGAAATAGTTCCAATTTCGAAGTTGCCATTCCATGTCAGACCAATCTGGTTGGCGCGGCACTACCCAGATAACGCCGCCATTCCAGTAAGCAGTGCCATATAGGAAATCTCCTATTGCACCGTCCTTAATTCTTTTAATAGTTTCAATGTAGCTTGTCTGGTGTCTGCGTTGGGTACCGGCTACAATACCAAGTCCCTTTTGTTTAGCAAGCTCACCGGCTTCGATTACCATTCGCACACCTGGACCATCGACAGCTGCTGGTTTTTCCATGAAAACATGTTTACCTGCTTCAATGGCAGCCTTTAGATGCATGGGCCTGAAATGTGGAGGCGTTGCTAAAATCACATAGTTTACATCCGGTAACTCCAGAAGCTTTTTGTAGCCATCAAATCCGACGAAACAATGATCATCTGGGAGCTCCATGTTCAATTTTTTCAATTGAGCACGGCATCGTTCGAGCCTATCCGGGAATACGTCAGCCAGAGCTACGATCTTAATCCCTTTTTCTGCCGCTACAGCTCCTTCTTTAACATCTTCTGTATGATATCCTTCTTTAGGATAAATCACGTTGGTCGCCGCGCCTAAAGCGTCTAGTGCAGCGCCTGTGCCTCGGCCACCACAACCAATGACTCCAATACGGATCGGGTCATCTGGTGCTGCATGTGAAGTTATAATCTGAGGCGCTACTAAAGCTGTAGTCGCCCCCAAAGTTTTTAAAAACTTTCTTGTGGAATTATCACCACTTTTTAGTTGCTCCTTCATAAGCAAGACCTTTCATAAATATTTTCCAGGGCACAAATCTTAATCAATCCCTTGGAAAATCAGAACTTATACTTACAGAAAAGATTTTGAAAATCCAGTCTTTTATTAAATTTTAACAAAAACGATGTCGTAAATCTTTTAAAATGTCTGCAGCAAGTTCTGGCTTGTTCATAGGCTCCAGATGAATTCCATCCACATCATTATCTAAAAGATCATTAATTTGTTTAATTGCATACTCGACACCAGCTTTTTTTAGGTCATCTGGATTATTTTCGTACTTATCAAGCATTATTAAGATTTCTGGAGGCATTGAAGCGCCGCACAGGCTTAAAATTCGCTTAATTTGTTTGGCGTGAAAAACCGGCATTATACCCGGAACAATCGGGCAATTAATACCCATGTTTCTCACGGTCTCCAAAAAGTGATAAAACAACCGATTATCGTAAAAGAGTTGAGTAATTAAAAGATCCACGCCTGCATCAACTTTATCCTTTAAATGCTCCCAGTCAGTTCGAATCCTGGGACAGGCTTTGTGTCCTTCGGGATAAGCAGCAGCAGCTATACTGAAGTTTGGCTTTTTCAGACGAATGTACCTGATCAGGTCGATTGCAAATTTGAATTCACCTTTGTTGTAATCAAAGTTTGGCTGATCTCGTGGGGGGTCTCCTCTTAATGCTAGAATGTTAACCAGTCCTTTATCTTCTAGTTCAGCTAAAATCTTATCCACATCAATCTTAGTGTGGCCAACGCATGTGAGATGGGCCATAGGTTCTAAACAAAAATCTTGTTTGATTCTGGACGCGATCTCAACGGTTCTTGTCCTTGAAGAACCACCAGCACCGTAAGTGACGCTAATGAAAGAAGGACTAAAATCCTTGAGCGCGCTGATAGCTTGAAATACCGAGTCTATAGGCAGGTCCGGTTTAGGTGGAAATACTTCGAAGGAAAGGACGGGACGTCTAGCCTTAAAAATTTCTGAGAGTTTCATGGTTTTTAATCCGATTTTGTGGTTTCATTAATCCAGCTTAAATAAGCTGAACTGCCAGCAAGGACATTTAGCACTAGAAGCTCAGGTGTTTTGTATGGGTGGTTCGATAAGATAACTGACTCCAGTTGTTCCAGCTTATCTGTTTTTGTTTTCAAAATGACCTGGGTCTCTTTCGCTGTTTCTATGGCACCTTCCCACCAATAGTAAGACTGTACACCAGAAATAATGTTTCCACATGCAATGAGTTTCTTTTCTAAAGCCATGTTTATGAGTTTTTGTGCAGACTCTGTATCAGGGAAGGTTGTAAAAACCACAACAATATCATCAGGATATTCCATAAACATTAATTTTATTAAAACGTTTTACGTTGCATAAACCGCTGCACAGTGACTTACAACCTCACGAATCCATCCACCACCGATCACTATATCATTTTCATAAAACACGCACGCCTGCCCGGGAGTTATTGCACGTTGCGGCTCAAGAAAGTTTACTTTGGCACTATAGCCATCGTCCATTAATTCAATCCTGGCTGGGACAGCCTGATGTTTATATCTTATCCTTGCCATTGCTTCAAATATCCTTTTTGGTTTTTCATATTCTATCCAATTACAATTGTCAATGTAAAACTCTTTGTTATACAACCGGCTAGCAGGGCCGACAATCAACCTGTTCTTATCCGGATCTATACCTATGACATAAAGTGGCTCTCTCCATGCTACACGCAACCCCTTGCGTTGACCGATTGTGTAAAATTCAATCCCGTTATGAAAGCCTAAAACATTTCCTTGCTCGTCTACTATCTCGCCCTTATGTTCTTGAACTCCCCCAAATAATTTCAAAAAGTGACCATAATTGTTTGTGTTAACAAAACAAATCTCCACGCTATCGGCCTTGTTTGCAACCAATAGTCTGGCATCAGAAGCTATTTTTCTGACTTCAGCCTTGGTCAATTCCCCAAGTGGAAATTTAATTTTTGATAATTTTTCCTGAGTGAGATTGAATAAAAAGTAGCTTTGATCCTTTGCTAGATCCAGGCCACGAAGCAAAAGAAATCTTTTGTCTCCTGAAGTTTGGATCCTGGCATAATGTCCTGTAGCCACAAATTCAGCGCCCAGCATTTCTGCATATTTGATTAACGCACCAAATTTGAACGAATCATTGCAATAGACACATGGGTTAGGAGTGCGGCCATTTTTGTAATCCGTTACAAAATAGCTTACTATTTTCTTTAAAAAGGCCTCAGATTGATCCAATAAATAAAAAGGGATGTCTAACATGCTGCATATCTTCCGCGCATCTTCCACAGCCTGAAGGCCACAACACCGGTTTTCACGTTGGGGCTCGGCCTCTGGACTCCATAATTTAAGCATTACTCCGATTACATCAAATCCTGCCTTTTGCAATAGCAAAGCAGCTACAGCTGAGTCGACCCCACCGCTCAGGCCCACGACAATTTTTTTCTTTTGATCTAACATTTCCAGACCAAAATCCAAAAAACACTTGATACTGGATAAAGTCAAATTAATACAAAAAAGCCGGACAACATCGATTATTGTTGTCCGGCTTGAATTTTACACCGAATTCTAAACTATTTCCCAACCATTTCTGTAAGTTTCCTTGATGTACTGGTCAGCTTCTGGGGCATTCTTTGCTTTCATATTCTCATGGTCCCAGTATATCGGCATACCCACTCTTAGGGCCACATTACCGAGCAATACCATCTCTGTTAGGCGTGCACCATATTCAAAGCTACTGCTAGCCTTGTTGCCACCCTTGATGGCATCGAGCCAGTCACGATGATGGCCCTTGGATCTTGGCAATACAGGATCAGGTTTCTTGTAATCTTTAAACTTATCTTGCGGTAACAACCTCGGAGCTCCACCCCAGCCGCCGCAGGAAATAATACCTTTTTCACCGATAAAGACTATACCGTTTCCGCCTTCACCGAGAGGTATTTCCGGGTCAAGACCATCTGGCCTCGGTGGCCTGAGTCCGCCATCATACCAGGTGACCTTTACTGGTGGCAAATCTCCACGAGGACCATATGTGTAACGATAAATAGTACAATATGTGGTTGTTTCTGAGTCCACGCCCGGGGCTGTAGCTTCAACCATCAAAGGTGCATCGAGCTCAAGGGCCCAAAATGCAGGATCCAAATTATGGCATCCCATATCACCTAAGGCCCCTGTTCCAAATGCCCAAAATCCGCGCCAGTTATATGGGGCATAATCCGGGTGATACGCTCTATATTCTCTTGGGCCTAACCACAGATCCCAATTAAAGCCGGCCGGAATTTTAAAATCACCGGTGGGTCTTCCAGGATGTTTTGCCCAACGGCCAGCGTCACTCCAGGCGTGTACTTCTTTGATTTGGCCTATTGCGCCGGCCTTGATCAATTCAACGGTTTGCCGAATACCTTCACCAGAGTGCCCCTGGTTACCCATCTGAGTTGCTACACCAGTTTCCTTAGCTACCTTTAAGACTTGCCTGGCTTCCCAGATATTATGTGTCAAAGGTTTCTCGCAATAAACATGTTTACCCAGACGCATTGCAGTAATCGTTGCTACAGCATGAACGTGGTCCGGCGTTGCAATCAATACTGCATCAATATCCTTTTGCTTATCAAACATTACACGGAAATCTTCAAACTCCAGGCATTTAAAATTCGAATTATTCTTTGTGTAATGTTTCTCGATCTCAGCTTTAACAGGTCTACGTCCGGCTACGCCTTGATAATAAAACCGACTGTAATCAGCTTCATCACACGGATCGCATACAGCTATAATCTGGGCATCGTCATGTTTGATCAGTTCCCGCATGTTCGTTCTTCCCTGTCCTCCAGCACCAATTATAGCAATGTTGATTTTGTCACTGGGAGCAACAAACTTAGGTCCTCCCAAAACATATCGTGGCAGGACCGAAATACCTGCAGCTATAATCGCTGAGGTTGAAATGAATTTTCGCCTGTTCATCTGTTGGCCTTTTGTTTTCATATGATTAGTTTGGAAATCCAATATTGCTTAAATCTCTGGCTTTCGACAAGCATGAAATCAAATCAAAAAGTCACTTCACATCT
>Ga0272448_1009014_pt1 | contig 10269 bp, 10 predicted proteins | sample YNPCB0191_FD_202220 | JGI IMG/M metagenome (GOLD analysis project Ga0272448, IMG submission 202220) | Hot spring sediment microbial communities from Yellowstone National Park, WY, United States - YNP-CB-019-1 | ecosystem: Environmental > Aquatic > Thermal springs > Hot (42-90C) > Sediment... | reverse complement strand
AGGAAATAGACAAACCAATTATAATTGATGCAGATGGAATAAATTTAGTTAGTTTAGATGTAGATATTTTAAAAAGAAGAAAATCAAAAGATTTAATTATCACACCACATCTTGCAGAATTTTCAAGGCTTATTAAGTTAGATATTAAAAATATTAAAAAAAATAGAAAAGAACTTGTAAAAGATTTTTCTTTTAGATATAATTTAGTTTGTGTTTTAAAAGGATATAGAACCTTAGTAAGCGATGGAAAAAGATTATTTGAAAATAAAACCGGAAATCCCGGTATGGCTACAGCAGGAAGCGGAGATGTTTTAACAGGTATAATAGCAGGTTTAGTTGCGCAGAAAGTTAATGCTTTTGAGTCAGCAAAGATTGGTGTTTATCTGCATGGATTAGCAGGAGATTTAGCAGAGAAAGAAAAGACTCAAAGTTCTTTAATTGCATCTGATATAATAGAAAAGTTGCCTTGTGCTATAAAAAAATCTGTTTAGCTGGCGTGGCGCAATGGCAGCGCAATGGTTTTGTAAACCATGGGTTGGAGGTTCGAATCCTCTCGCCAGCTTTAGTTGGGCAGGTGGCGGAGCGGCCAATCGCAGCAGACTGTAAATCTGCCGGACTTTGTCCTTCGAAGGTTCAAATCCTTCCCTGCCCATTTTTTTTTAAAGGAGGGGTTATGTATACAGGAATAATTTGGTCAATTTTTTTATTGATAAGTGGTTTGGTGTTAATTTTTACACGCATGAAACACCATGATTACAATTTAACCACAAATATTGTTGGAATTTTACTGATATTAATTGCAATAATTATTTTTATTTTTAGTTTTATAAGAGTGGTTCCTGCTGGAACAGTTGGTGTGGTTGATCTTTTTGGTAGAGTTTCAGATATAGAGAGAAAATCAGGTCTTAATTTTGTTAATCCTTTTGCTAAATTAGAGATTATGAATATAAAGACAGAAGAGATAAAAGAGATAATGAATGTTCCATCAAAAGAAGGTTTATCAATAGATTTAGATGTTTCTATACTTTATAGATTATCTCCTGAAAAAGCAAGTGATATATATAAGACAGTTGGTCCGGATTATAGAAACATAATTATAATTCCACAATTTCGTTCTGCCTGTAGAGGAGTAACAGTTAATTATGAAGCAAAGGCTTTGTATACTTCAAGTAGAGAAGAGATATCGCATAAAATTTATGAGGATCTGCAAGGTCTTCTTACTGAAAGAGGAATAATATTAGAAAAAGTTTTATTGCGAGCTATAAGATTACCTGCTACAGTTAGTTATGCAATTGAGAATAAATTAAAAGCAGAACAAGAAGCAGAACAAATGAAATTTATTTTACTTAAAGAGAAAAAAGAGGCAGAGAGAAAAATTATAGAGGCAAAAGGTATTGCAAAGGCACAAGAAATAATCAATAAAACTCTCACACCCGCTTATTTACAGCATGAGGCAATTAAAGCACAGATGATGATGGCAAATAGTCCAAATCATACAACTGTGTATATTCCTTCCGGAGATAATGGCATTCCTTTGGTTAGAATATTAGAAGATGGCGATAGTTCTAAAAGAAAATAAATAAAAAGCGGGCGTAGTTTAGTGGTAAAACATTAGCTTCCCAAGCTAAGGATGTCGGTTCGATTCCGGTCGCCCGCTCGTTATGGTTATATTTTATTTGGTAAACATTAGCTCTTTATATAGGTTTGTTTTAATTTTGAGAGCAACTCGGGCACAACTAAATATAAAGCTTTTTGCGAAGCAAAAAGAGTTGTGGCCGATCGCCCGCTCGTTATGGTTATATTTTATTTGGTAAACATTAGCTCTTTATATAGGTTTGTTTTTATTTTGTGAGTAGTTCGGGCACAACTTTAATAAAGCTTTTTGCTATTGCAAAAAGAGTTGTGGCCGATCGCCCGCTCGTTATGGTTATATTTTATTTGTTAAACATTATCTCTTTATATAGGTTTGTTTTATTTTTGTGAGCAACTCGGGCACAACTAAATATAAAGCTTTTACTTCGTAAAAGAGTTGTGGCCGATCGCCCGCTCGTTATGGTTATTATTTATTTGTTAAACATTATCTCTTTATAAAGGTTTGTTTTTATTTTGTGAGTAGTTCGGGCACAACTTTAATAAAGCTTTTTGCTATTGCAAAAAGAGTTGTGATCGATTTTTCTCTTATATGTATGTTTCAAATTTAAATTTTATCATACCTTTCTTTGCGTTATACTTATACATCTATGTTTTGAATAGAGCAAGGTCTTTTTAGATTTTTAACGCAAAAGTTGGAGTAAAAGAGAAACTTTAGAAGAATTTCTATTAAAAGGTGACATTTCTATTTTGCAAAATATTGACTTTATTTTGCAACAACACAAACAACATATTAAACTTGACAAGTTATTTTTTATTGATATACTTAATCAAATTTGTAATTTTTTTGATAAATAAATGTGAAATAATTCACAAAGTGAGATGGTAACTTATTTTATTCAAGGAAAAAATTTTTTAGGATTGCTTAAAAATTTAAAAGAAGACTATGAGGTTATAATTCCACACGGCGAAACTGACTATTTCTGGAAAAGTTTTGAGAATGATTTTATTTTCAATAAATATAGGGCTATTACATCAATAAGACAATTCTTTTTTGCGGCTAAAAGAACTGTTGGTAAATATTTTAATAAACTGCAAAAAGAAAAAAGACCATATTGTATAGTTGGAGCAAAGGCTTGTGATCTTTTCTCATTAAATATACAGGATTATGTCTTTTTATCGGAACCTCAAGATTTAGACTATAGATTAAACAGGGAAAATAATCTTATTATTTCAGGAGATTGTATAGACTTTAAAGAGGTCTGCTTTTGCGTTTTATTGGATATATTGCCTTATCCTGTTAAATTTTTTGATTTGAATATATCACCAATAGATAACGGTTATATAGTAGATGTTGGATCAGAAAAGGGAGAAAAAATTGTCTTAGAGAATAAAGATTTATTTGAAGATGTAGACAAAAATAAGATTTTAGAAATAGATAGTAGAAGAAAGAAGACAATAGAAAGATTATTTAGTCATTTAAGATCACAAAACCTTCCCAAAAAAGATTCTCTTTATAATTTAATAAAAAATAATTATCAGGCTAATGTTTGGCAAAAAGAGGCTTTAAAATGTGTTGAATGCGGAGCCTGTATTATGAATTGTCCGACTTGTCATTGTTTTCTTTTGTTTGATTCTAAATTGGAAAAAGACTATCTAAGGGCTATTAGTTGGGATGGCTGTCAATATAAGAATTTTACAAAGGTTGCGGGTGGAGCAAATCCTTTAAAATTTAGAAGTTATAGACTTAGGAATCGTTATATAAAAAAGTTTGAATTTTTTTACGAAAAGTTAAATTTATATGCCTGCACAGGTTGTGGAAGATGTATTGATAGTTGTATTGTCAAAATAGATTTAAGGGAGATATTTAAGGAATTGTCTTATAGTGAAGTTAATTTAAAATGAGTATTTATATACCACAAGAGACAGAACTTATAAAAATAATAACTGAAACTCAAAATATAAAGACTTTTGTATTTAAACCAAAAAATGGTTTTTCTTTTAAAACAGGTCAATTCGTAGAACTTACATATCCGGGTTTTGGTGAGGCGCCATTTACACCATCATCAAATCCTTTTAATACAAAAGAATTTGATATTACCATAATGAAGGTTGGAAGAGTTACAAGTTTATTGCACGAAGCAAAAGAAGGTATAGTTTTAGGCTTAAGAGGTCCTTTTGGAAACGGTTATCCTTTGAATGAATTTTTAAAAAAGGATATTTTGATAGTTGGTGGTGGAGTGGGTTTAGCTCCCTTAAGGTCTCTTTTATTGTCTCTTTTTACAGAAATAGATAAATATAATAAAATTGTATTACGTTATGGTGCAAGGAGTCCAAAGGATATAGTTTATAAAGAGCAGTTAAAAGAATGGTCAAAAATTAAAAAAGTAGATGTTGTTGTAACAGTAGATGTAGGAGACGAGACTTGGACCGGAAATGTAGGATTAGTAACGACTATTTTAAAAGATTTACCTTTGGATATTAATAATGCAGTTAGCATTGTATGTGGACCTCCTATAATGATGAAATTTGTTACATTTAAATTATTAGATTTAGGTTTTAAACCAAAAGATATTTATCTTTCTTTGGAAAAGAATATGAGTTGTGGTTTGGGAAAATGCGGGCACTGTCGTTTAGGTAAATATTATATATGTAAAGATGGCCCTGTTTTTAGATTTAGCGATATAAAAGATATTTGGGATATTTGGGATTAAAATGAAGCGGCTATTTATTGATTTAGAAAAATGCGAAGATTGTAAAGAATGTGTAGTAAAATGTAATTATTTTTATCATCCAAAAAATGATGGTATTAGTTCTTTGTTGGAGTTGGCTACTTTTAGTTTAATATGTAGAAAATGCGAAGAGGCACCTTGTGTTAATTCTTGTTATCATAATGCTTTAAAAAAGGACCAGAACGGTATTTTAAAGAGGTCAAATTTTTTATGCACTTCATGTAAGAGTTGTTCTATTGCATGTCCTTTTGGAACAATATTTGTAGATTTTTTAAATTATTTGGATTCAAAATGTGATTTCTGCTTAGAAAGAGAACCTTTGTGTGTTAAGAGTTGTCCTTATAATGCTATAGAAGTAAAAGATATAGAAAAGGAAGATGTAGAGAATAATATATTTTTTGTTTCAGATAAATTAGCAGTGCATTCAAAGAAATGGTTTAAAGACGATACCATACTTTATAAGAAGAAATAGTTATGAAATTTTTATTTTATTTTTTAGTTTTCCCGGGTTTTTTATTTAGCAGTTTTTCTGGTTTATTAAGTTCTTGGATTGATAGAAAAATTACAGCAAGACTTCAATATAGAGTTGGTCCAAGATGGTATCAAAATTTTATTGATATAGCAAAATTAATTTATAAAGAAGTAATTATTCCGGAAAATGCAAACTCATCTTTTATAATTATGCCATTTTTAGGTTTAATAAGTAGTATTTTAGTAGCAACAATTTTAGGAGTTGGTATATTAGGTTATAGTTTTGTCGGAGACGTTATTGTAATATTATATCTTCTTTTACTTATATCAGTTTCTTATATCTTTGGCGCGGTGGCTTCTAGTAATCCGATAGCTTCTTTGGGAGCCTCAAGGGAGATGAAACTTGTATTAAGTTATGAATTGCCTTTTATTATTTCTTTGATAACAATAATTATAAAAACCAGATCCCTACAGTTGGCTGACATTTTAAAATTCCAAAATTATTTTAAATCAAATATTTTTTCATTTTCAGGTTTTTTTGCATTTTTAGTAGGTTTTATTTGTATTCATGCAAAGTTAGGTTTGGTTCCTTTTGATGTTTCTGAGGCTGAACAGGAGATAATGGGAGGAATACTTATAGAGCATTCCGGTTTTTTATTGGCTATAAATAAGTTGATTAAATCTATATTATTTTATAGTCTAAATTTATTTTTGATTGTATTGTTTTTGGGAAAAGATTTAAGTTTTATTTTTTTACTTTTTAAATATTTAATTATTTTAGTATTATTTATTTTAGTAAAAAATGCAAACCCAAGATTAAGAATTGATCAGATAATTAAATTTTTCTGGGGACCGATTTTTATCTTGGCAATTTTATCTTTGCTGTTAACTTTATTTGGTTATTAATATGAACCTTAAGTTATTAACTAAATCCATTTGGGTTTTTCATGCTGCATGTTCTCCCTGTAATAATTGCGATATTGAGATTTTGGATTTACTTACTCCAAGGCATGATGTTGAAAGATTTGGTATAGTTTTAGTTGGAAGTGTAAGGCATGCAGATGCTTTGTTGGTTACTGGCGTGCCTAATTATAAGACAAAAGATAGAATTCTTCAATTATATAAACAGGCATCACAACCTTGTTTAGTAATAGCAGTAGGAAGTTGCGCTTGTGGAAGGATTATGTTTAGGGAGTCTTATAATAGTCCTTGTGATTTGGATAAAATTATACCTGTTGATATTTATGTTCCGGGATGTCCTCCAAAGCCAGAGGCTATGATTGCAGGTATAGTAAAATTAATAAAGAAAGTAAATGAAAATAGAAAATAAGTTAGAAAAAATAAAAGAAAGGTTTTCTAAAGTTATAGTCTCTTTAGAAGAGAAGACAAAGAATAGAATATATATAGAGATTAGTCCGGATTGTATTTTTGAAATAGCCAATTTTTTTAAAGAATTAAATTTTCGTTTTGCCATAGCCTCAGGGGTTGATACGCCTTCAGGCATAGAGATTTTATACCATTTTTCCGATGATAAATCCGGCAAAATTATAACATTAAGAACATTGATTAAAGATAAAAAAGATCCAAAGATACAATCAATTACACCAATAATAAAAGGCGCAGAGTGGATAGAAAGGGAAATCTGGGAACTTTTAGGAGTAAATTTTGTTGGTCATCCTAATCTTAAACATCTATTATTAAAAGATGATTGGCCGGAAGGGAAATATCCTTTAAGAAAGGAAAAAAATGAGTAGAAAAATAATTCCAATAGGACCATATCATCCGCTCCAAGAGGAGCCTGAATTTTTTAGATTATATGTTGAAGGAGAAAAAGTAGTAGATATTGATATTGTTTTGGGTTATATGCATAGAGGTATTGAGGAATTATCTGAACATAAACACTTTGATCAGGTTACATTTACTGTTGAGAGGATTTGCGGTATTTGTTCTAATAGCCATCCATTTGCTTTTGTGAATGCGGTTGAAAATTTAGCTAATATAGAGGTTCCGGAAAGAGCGCTTTATATTAGAACAATTGTTGCAGAATTAGAGAGATTGCATAGTCATTTACTTTGGCTTGGTTTAGCAGGTCATTTTATTGGTTATAATACAGTTTGGATGTGGGCATGGAAGTATAGAGAGCCGATATTGGATTGTTTTGAGATGATTTCAGGGAATAGAAATCATTATGCAATGATGAAAATAGGTGGCGTGCGTAGAGATATTTTGGATGAGCATATTTTGTTTCTTAAAAAAAGTTTAAAAGAAGTAGAAAAAGGCATAAGTATTTTTGAAAAGGCAGTTAGAAATGATCCTGTAATTGGAGCAAGACTAAAAAATGTTGGTATTTTAACAAAAGAAGAGGCAATAAATTATTGTGTGGTTGGTCCAACAGCAAGAGCATCAGGGATAGATATTGACGTAAGAAGAGATGATCCATACGGAGCTTATGACAGGGTTAGCTGGAATGTAATAGTTTTAGAGGATGGGGATATTTTTGCAAAGACTTTGGTAAGGATTTTAGAGATGTATGAGTCAGTAAAGATTATAATGCAATGTTTAGATAAAATGCCAAAAGGTGAAATCTTTAAGGAGATTAGAGAGATACCGGCAGGTGAAGGAATAGGTAGGGTAGAGGCTCCAAGGGGTGAGTGTTTTCATTATATAAGGAGCGATGGAACAAATAGACCAACCAGACACAAGATAAGAGCCCCAAGTTATATGAATGTTGCTTCAAATAAAATAGCAGCTGTTGGCGGAACTATTTCAGACGCGGCAATAACTTTGGCTGCAGTTGATCCATGTTATTGCTGTACTGAAAGGACAGTTGTTTTAGATAAAAATACTAATAATAAAATTATATCAGCAGAAGAATTGATAAAACTTTCATACGAAAAGACAAAAAAATTAAAACGTGCTTTATATGGAGATTTTATTAGTTAAAAAAGATATTAAAAATATGGCTGAGTTAGTCCTTTTAATGTATAAAAATACTTATAATGCTTTTATTGAACACAATAGAAATTTTATAAAAGAGACTTTAGATTTGGAAGATAAGGTAAATGATTTAGAGAAAAAAATCATAAAAGATTTGGTAGATTTAAGTAATTCCGGTATTGATTTAAGGATAATAAATGCATATACAAAAGTAGTAGGAGACTTGGAATTAATAGGTGATTATTGTAAAGATATATTGGAAAGAGTAGAGATTAAAATTGAAGAAAAACTTTTATTTAGTAAAGAGGCTGTAGAAGATTATAATTCTTTATATGAAAAAGTTAAAGAAGTTTTATTAAATGCCGTCGATTTAATCAGAGAAGAAAAATTAAAAGAAGATTTTAATAATTTAAATTTAGAATTAGATTTAGAGAAAATAAAAGAGAATCACCAGAAAAGACTATTAAATGGCATATGTAGTCCTCTTGCAAGCAATATGTTTTTAAATATGGTAGATTATACATTCAGGATTTATGAGTATGCAAAAGAGATTATTTTAGCCTTAAAGAGTGTATGAAGTTATTTTTATTGACAATAGTTATCCCTCTTTTTGGAAGTCTGTTTATGTTGCTTTTATCTAAAAAATTAAGAGAATTTTTTTCTTTTATTTTTATCTTTTTTACATTTATCTTCAGTTTAATTACATTGTTTTCTGTTGTTAAAGGAAAAGAAATTTATCTTAAATTTGGTTCGGATGGTTTTTTTAACATTTCTTTTTTAGCAGATGGTTTAAGTAGTTTTTTTGCGCTCGTATCTTCCTTTGTATCACTTTTAATTATTTTATATTCTTTAGGATATATGAAAGACTATGAGGAAAAACATATTTTTTATTTTTGGACAACCTTTTTTGTAGGTTCTATGATGGGTTTGGTCTTTTCTTCAAATCTTTTGCTTATGTATTGTTTTTGGGAACTTACAGGAATTGCATCTTATAGATTGATAGCCTTTTATAGAAAAAAAGAAGATACTTATTCTGCCAATAGAGCATTTTTAATTACATTTTTTGGAGCATCTTTATTTTTAGTTGGGATTGTTTTTGTTTATTTACAATTTAATACACTGGATATAAAATTATTAAAATATAAAAACTTAAATAACTTTATTGCCTTTTTGTTTCTATTTGGTATTTTTTCTAAATCCGCCCAACTCCCTTTTGAAACATGGCTTCCCGATGCCGGATGTGCACCTACACCTGTTACAAGCCTATTACATGCCGCTGTTTTGGTTAAAATAGGAATTTACGGATTTATGAGACTTTTTAATAATACATTTTTAGTTTCTGATTTATTCCTTAATATTGTTATGTTTTTAAGTGTAATCACAATTTTAATTTCGGGTTCATCAGCCTTAAGAGAAAAAGATATAAAAAGGATTTTAGCTTATTCTACAATAAGTCAATTGGGGTATATTATATTTATTTTAGCCTTATTTGATAAATTTTCTCTTATAAATGCATTAGTCTATGTATTAGCGCATAGTTTGGCAAAGGCTGGTCTTTTTTTGTGTGCCGGTTCTGTTGAGCATTCTACTCATACAAAAGATATAGAAAGATTGGGAGGTTTAATTAAGAGTATGCCAATTGTTGCTTTAACTTTTCTTATGTGTAGTTTTTCTATAATAGGTATAGCGCCTTTTTTGGGATTTTGGTCAAAATTGTTTTTTATTTTTTCTTTATTTAAAAGAGGCTCTTTTATTTACGGTTCTTTAGCCATAATTGGAGCTTTTTTAACCTTGCTTTATCTTGGTAGATTCTTTGATAAAGTTTTTTTAGGAGAAGAAAAAATAAAACCTGATAAAGTTTCCGGCTTAATGTTAAATGTAAGTTTTGTTTTTGGTATTTTGTCTTTATTTTTTGGTTTGTGTCCAAATCTTTTATTTAAATTGTTGGAAAAAATTTTATGATAGGATTTTTAACTTTAACTGTATTTCCTATTTTTATAGGTTTATTTAATCTGCTTTTTATCAGATCTAAAAAAATATGTAATTATATATATTTAATTCTTTCTATAATCTGTTTTTTATTTAGTTTTTACTTTTTTAGAAGAGATTTTTATTTAGTTGTCCCTTTTGTAAGTGATTTTGATTTGTATTTTAAATCAAATTATCTGGCAAGTTTTATAATGATTTTTGTTAATTTCTTTGTATTTTTAATTTCAATTTATTCTTTAAGTTCAGATTTAGATAGGAAATTTTTTGTTTATTTGCCAATACTTTTAGGTTTTTCAAATATGGTTTTGTTTTCTTATGATTTTTTAAGTTTAATATTTTCTTGGGGCACCCTATTGGTTGTTTTGTATTTTTCTTTAAGTATATGCGATTATAAGATAGCTAATAAAAGTTTTGTTATTTTAGGTTTTGCTGATTTTTTACTTATTTTAGGCATATTTTTCTATTATGCGCTTACAGGCAGTTTCCTTATGAATAGTAAAGTCGCCTTGAATAATTTATTGGCTTATATATCTTTTGTATTTATGGCAAT
>Ga0272448_1009013_pt1 | contig 10269 bp, 6 predicted proteins | sample YNPCB0191_FD_202220 | JGI IMG/M metagenome (GOLD analysis project Ga0272448, IMG submission 202220) | Hot spring sediment microbial communities from Yellowstone National Park, WY, United States - YNP-CB-019-1 | ecosystem: Environmental > Aquatic > Thermal springs > Hot (42-90C) > Sediment... | reverse complement strand
GAGCGTACGCCGAATAACGGCGGCTGCGCGATGTAAATATGGCCGTGCTCCACGAGCGGGCGCATATAGCGGAAGAAGAGGGTGAGCAACAACGTGCGGATATGCGCGCCGTCGACGTCCGCGTCGGTCATGATGATGATGCGGTCGTAGCGCAACTTTTCCAGGTTGAAGGTATCGCCTTCGCCGGCCTCTTCGCTGTCATCCTCACTATTCATGGTCGTGATACCGGCGCCAATGGCGCGAATCATGGAGGCGATCTCGTTGTTATTAAGAATCTTATCCAGCCGGGCGCGCTCCACGTTCAGCACGACGCCACGCAATGGCAACACCGCCTGGTACTTGCTGTTGCGGGCTTTCTTCGCCGAACCACCTGCGGAATCACCCTCGACCAGGAACAGCTCGGATTCCGCCGGGTCTTTGCTGTGGCAGTCGGACAATTTGCCCGGCAGGCTGGAGGACTCCAGCGCCGATTTGCGCTCCAACTCGACGGCCTTGCGAGCGGCAGCTCGCGCGCGGGAAGCGGTGAGTGCTTTCTCGATGACTTTCCGCGCGATGGCCGGGTTCTCTTCCAGGAAGTCCGTCATCGCTTCCCCGGCGATGGAGTTGACGATGCCGTCAATCTCCGCATTGCGCAGCTTCACCTTTGTCTGTGACTCGAACTGCGGGTCGGGCAACTTCACTGAAAGGACCGTGGTGAGGCCTTCGCGCACGTCATCACCGGAGAAGTTGGGATCTTTCTCTTTCAGCAAATTGTTCTTGCGCGCGTAGTTGTTTAACACACGTGTGAGGGCCGTGCGGAAACCGGAAACGTGGGTGCCGCCGTCGATGGTATGAATGTTGTTCGCAAAGGCGTATAACGTTTCCTGATAGCCATCGTTATATTGCAGGGACAGCTCGACAATCACGTTGTCGCGCTCTTTGCAGGCATAGAGTGGCTTGTGTAATGGATCTTTCAGGTGGTTCAACTTTTCGACGAACATGGCGATCCCACCGGTGTAGTGGAAGGTTTCCGACTCGCCAGTGAGCTTGTTTACGAAGTTGATTTTGACGTTTTTATTCAAATAAGCGAGTTCGCGCAGGCGCCCGGTGATCATTTCGGGATGGAAGTGCATTCCCTTCCCGAAGATTTCCTGGTCGGGCTTGAACGTCTGCGTCGTACCATGGAGCGTCGTCGGTTCCAGTGTTTCCAACTCGGTGACCGGCAAGCCGCGTTCAAAGCGCATGCGGTAATGGAAACCTTCGCGATAGACATCGGAAACAAAATATTCCGAGAGCGCGTTCACGCAGGACATGCCGACGCCATGCAAGCCGCCGGAAACTTTGTACCCGCCGCCGCCGAATTTGCCGCCCGCGTGCAGGATGGTCATCACCACCTGTAGGGTGGAAATACCCTCACCGGGGTGAATCCCCACCGGGATGCCCACGCCATTGTCCGCGATCGAGAGGACATCGGGTTCGAGCAATGTCACGGTGATTTCATCACAGCGCCCCGCCATCGCTTCGTCGATGGAGTTGTCGACAATTTCGTTGAAAAGGTGGTGGAAACCCTTGATATCGGTGTCGCCGATATACATCCCCGGACGACGCCGTACGGCTTCCAGGCCTTTCAGGACTTGAATATCTTGTTCGGTGTATTGTAAATTGGTCGTATCTACCAAGTGATCTCCTCCGATGATTCTGCGGCAAATGAGATACTGTATTATACCAAATACGAACTGAGGCGTCCAGAAAATAATAGGGAACGAATGTGTGATTTATTGGGGAAGCTACACAAGTATGATGGGATAACTCTACCGAGATTGATTACGAGTGCGCATTAAAAATGTAAGGGAGGGGTGGCTGGTACGGCCGCCCCTCCCTCGGGTGTGGTTAGATGGCGTTCTTCCCGGTTTCCCCGGTGCGGATGCGAACACATTGTGCGATAGGATAGACGAAAATCTTCCCATCGCCGATGGCGCCGGTGCGCGCCGTGTTGACAATGGCCTCCACCACGCGCTCGGCGTCTTCATCGGCCACCACCAGTTCCACTTTGATTTTCGGGAGAAAATCCGCGGTGTATTCCGCGCCACGGTACGTAGTGGTTTTCCCTTTTTGATGCCCGAACCCGCGTACTTCCCAGGCAGTCATTCCCGCCACGCCGACTTTTGCCAGTTCATCTTTCAGTTGTTCGACAACGCCGTCACGAACAATCGCTTCTATCTTCATCATAATTTCGTTCCTCCTCACCGAACCTTGCGGCCCCCTTCCCCGGGAAGGGGGCCGCGGGTTAGGTTACTCGATCGAGTTTTGCAATGTGCCCATCGGCAACGTCGAATGTGAATGTGCCGGTTGCGGCGTCAACGGCGCATGTCCAAGTGGGATGTCGCCGAGGTGATACCCGTCTTCGCCGTGTTCGGCAAGGTCCATGCCTTCCATCTCCGCCGCCTTGTCGATGCGCAGACCGACCGTCGCCTTCACGATGAGCAACAGGATGAGACTGACAAGGCCGCAGAACACCACCGACACCAGCACTGAAATGAGTTGGATGCCAAATTGCTTCGGATTGCCACTGAGCAGCCAGCCATCGTTGACAACGGCGGGATTGATCAGCTTTGAGGCGAACAAACCGGTCATCAGTGCCCCAAGCATCCCGCCAACGCCGTGTACGCCAAAGGCATCCAGTGAGTCGTCATAACCCAGTTTGAAGCGCAGGTTCACAGCGCCGTAACAGACGGTGCCCGCTGCCAGTCCGATGATGATGGCCGCCCAGGGCGGGACAAAACCGCACGCCGGGGTAATGGCGACCAGACCGGCTACGGCGCCGGACGCCGCGCCAAGCGTGGTCGGCTTGCCATGGTGCATCCACTCTGCAATCACCCAGGCCAGCACGGCGGCGGCGGTCGCGGAATTGGTATTGACGAACGCATACGCGGCAATGCCATTGGCATGCAGTGCGCTGCCGGCGTTGAAGCCGAACCAGCCGAACCAGAGCAGACCAGCACCCAGCACGGTTAACGGCAGGCTGTGCGGCGGCATCGGCTCATCCGGATACCCGCGCCGCTTGCCAATCATCAGTGCGGCAACTAATGCGCTGATACCAGCGGAGATATGCACAACCAACCCACCGGCGAAGTCCAGCGCGCCCATGCCGCTCAACCAACCACCGGTGCCCCATACCCAGTGCGCCAGCGGATCGTACACCACGAACGCCCATAAGATCATGAAGAGCAGGAAGGCCTTGAACTTCATGCGTTCGGCAACAGAACCGAAGATGAGCGCCGGTGTAATGACAGCGAACATCATCTGGAAGGCCATGAAGACGAGATGCGGGATACTGTCAGCATATGCCGAGGGCTCGGCGCCGACATGGTTGAGTCCGGCCCAGGCCAGGGTGCCGATGAAGTGGCCAAAATCCGGACCAAAGGCCAGCGAATAGCCGACAAGCACCCATTGCACGCTGATGACGGCCATCGCCATGAAACTTTGCATCATGGTGCCCAGCACATTCTTTCGGCGCACCATGCCGCCATAGAATAACGCCAGGCCGGGAGTCATTAACAGCACCAGGGCGGTCGCGACCAGAATCCACGCGGTATCGCCGGTGTTAATATTCGCCGTAGTGCCCTGGGCCATGGCCGACAAAGTAAACAATAACAATATGCCGGCACAACAAGCGGCACGCGCGAAGGCGCGGGGATAGAACGGGGTCATCGTCTCAACCTCCTTACAATCTCGCTCATACGATGAGCTGTAATATCTGTAATATAGTCACGCCAAGTTTCGCGAGCATGACTATAGATTGCGTGGAGATATCGGAAAGTAAATTCTATGTTTCGTTGTATGACATGTGGCACGGGCTTCAGCCCGTGGGTCGCACGGCCATCCTGGCCGTGCGACCCATATATACTTCGGGGCGGCATGATACATACTTCGAGCGCATGAGCAGGATGCTCATGCGACTTCACGGGCTGGAAGCCCGTGCCACGTTAGGCGAGTTGTGTGAACCGCGCGTACGCATCCTGCCACGACGCAGTGTCTTGCGGGGTAAATGTTTCCAACTCGTACGATTGGCGTACCACCTGGCGGATTTCCGCCAGGTTCGCCACTTCACCGAGTGCCTGCAATTGGATAAGCATGTTGCCGATGGTGGTGCCTTCGACCGGGCCGGTCATCACCGGACGACCAAGGGCATTAGCGGTCCATTGGGACAGCGTGCGGTTTTGCGAGCCGCCGCCGATGATATGCAGACAGGGGATGGCAATGCCTTTGAGCGCTTCGATGCGATCGACCGAGGCACGGTAGGTGAAGGCCAGCGTTTCCAGCAGGCAGCGCATCACCTCCGGCACGCTCTGCGGCACCGGTTGCCCGCTTTCCGCACACGCCTGCTGCACCGCGCTCACCATGTTCTGCGGGGCATAGAAGCGCAGATCGTTGGGATTGATCCAACTGCGGAATGGCGTGCCGCTCTCCGCCAGCGCGGCCAGCGTGGGGTAATCATAATGCTGGTTGTCTCTCGCCCATGCGGCGCGCGATTGTTGCACCAGCCACAGGCCCATGATATTCTGCAGGAAGCGGTAGCTGCGCCCAACCCCTTTTTCGTTGGTGAATTGCGCCTCCAGCGCGGCCGGAGTGGGGGTGGGGGTGTCGCTTTCGACCCCGAGCAGCGACCAGGTGCCGGAGCTGAGGAAGGCCGCCTGCGCGGACGCGAAGGGCGTGGCCGCGACCGCGGAGGCGGTATCGTGCGCGGCGGGGGTGATGACCTGCAGGCCGGCCAGTCCGGTCTCTTCCGCCACCTCGGGCAGCACCGTGCCCAGCCGGGTGCCGGACGGCACCACCTCGGCGAAGATATGCGAGGGGATGTCCAGCGATTCCAGCATCTCCGTCAGCCAGCGGTCTTCACCCACTGCAAGGCACTGTGAGGTGCTGGCGATGGAGCGCTCGTTGACTTTCGCGCCACAGAGCCAGTAGTGCAGTAGGTCGGGGGTGAAAAGCAGCGTGCGCCCTTCACGCAGCAGCGGCGACGATTGCAGCGCCAGCGCGCGGAGCTGGTAGAGGGTGTTGAACAGCCAGAAGGCGATGCCGGTCTGCGCGAAGATCGCCTCGCGTGGGATACGCGCGGTGACCTCCTCGATCAAGCCTTCGGTGCGCTGGTCGCGATAGTGCACCGGGATGCCCAGCAAGCGCCCATCGGCATCCAGAATGCCGAAATCGACCCCCCAGGTGTCGATGCCCACCGAGGTAATTGGCCCTCCGGCAACTTCGCCGGCCTTGCGCAACCCGTGCAGAATCTCTATGAAGAGGGCCGGGGTATCCCACGTCAGCGTGCCCGCCAGCCGAGTCGACCGGTTCGGAAAACGATGCACGACCTCAATCGCCAACCGCTCTCCGTCAAACCGCCCCAGGCTCACCCGCCCGCTCTCCGCGCCAAGATCAACCGCCGCTACCATCATTTGTTTGTTCATGCTACATACCCTCCGCCAAATTGCATATTGAAAAACTTTAACTATCTACTACTGCCTGCTCTTTATTGGATTCAGGATGCAGGATTCAGGATTCACGTCGCTATTATCGTAACCGGTTTCATAAACGTCGCTTCGACAAATCCTGGTGTAGATCATCCACTTCGTGTGTATCGACAGGCCTTGAATTCTGAATCCTGTATCCTGAATCAACAATCAATGCATCTCCACCTCGACCGAACCCAGCCCGAAGCGATAATAATGGAAGTGTACGTTCGGATGATCGGCGAGCAGGGACATCGGGACCGCGGAATCGGGGAGGTGCTTGGCGATCATCAGCGCGGTGAGACGCATGCCGAATGGGTTGTCGTGGTTGCCGGCATGCCAGATGGACACGCGCTCCGCTTTCCAGGTTTCATATGGGCCGACGCTCGCGGCTTTGGTGGGCACCAGCGAGACATTGCCGCCGCCGGAGGTGCGCGCGTTCTGGATGACGGTCATCGGATGCAGATCGACGATGCGCGTCTTCAGCTTGCGATACTCTTCCGGACTGGGCGGGTTGTCGGCATAGTTGCCTTCACGGCGCGGCGGATCATTGAAGGCCCAGTGTTTCACCTCGCCTTGCCCGCCTTGCATCACCACGCAGCGGACCTGGTCATACGTCTTGCTGTAGGCTTCCAGGTCGCCGGTAGGGAAGTGCAGGTGGGAGGCCGGCATGCGCAGTGCATGGTTGATGCGGCTGAAGCAGAGATCCAGATCCGCCTTGGCGAAGGACAACGGGTTGGAGGTGAGCATCGGCTTGCCGTTCTCCACCCACTCGTCCATCCCCCAGAAGTGCGCATCGTGCAGCTTTAACCCGATGGAATTCACGATCTGCGCTACCAGCGGCAGTTGTTCGGTAGGGCCGATGGGGCCGCAGATACCGGCTGGGTTATCTGGCGTCGACTTCCTCCACGCCTCGATATACTCCAGCGCTTCGGCGAGGTAGAACTCCTGCAGCGTGTCGTAGAAATGCACCTGGAAGCCGGGGCGCGACAGGCTCAGCAGGTCCTCCGGGGTCAACTTTGCCGCATCATGGAGGATCTCAGGCTCCAGCGTGGTGTAATCCCACCATTTCGGCGCGACTTTACTGATTGGTCGGGGCATAATGGCCTCCTAAATAAATTTGGGAACCACGAAGGCACGAAGACATAGATGTATCGTGTTCCTTCGGAAAAACTGGTTACAGATCGAGTGAGCGTTCGTAGTCCGGGTCGGTCCAGCATTTCGCCATGAGCCATTCGCGCAATGGATCGGCATCTTCGGCGGCGAAGCCGAGATGCGAGTGGCGGCGCCAGCCTTCGGCATACGCGAAACGACCGGACTGCTCGCCTACCTGTTGGCTCATGGTTTCCATGGTGGTCAGGTAGGCATCCAGCCCCTGGCTGACATCCAGCCATTCCTTCTGCGTGCGGTGTTGGGCGAGCATCTCGCGCTTCTTCGCCAGCACGCTGCTGATATCGACGAATTGCCCGGCATGGATCAACCGGCGCATCCCATCGCGCAGGCCGTAGGGGAGGGCATGGTAGAGCACGGTTTCCCCTTCCCAGGTAGCGGTGGGCGGGATGGTCTCGAAGGTGCGCATGCCGCGCGCGAAGGCGGCGGTCACGGCCAGCCGGCAAGCGTTCTGGTGATCTTCCATGTAATCCTGCGGTGAAGGGAGGAGGATGATCGCCGGCTTCACTTCGCGCACCACCGCGGCGATGCGCTGGATGAGCGGCACTTCATAGAGGAGCGCTAGGTCATCGGCGATGGGCGGGTAAATGGTCGCCCCGGCCACCGCGGCCGCCGCACGGGCCTCTTCCCAGCGCAGGCGGGTGATCTCCTCGCGCGAGTGGACTGCGGTGCCGCAATACCCATTCGCCAGGTTCCACATGTGGATGTCCGCGCCCGCTTCCTTCAGCAGCAGCAGCGTTCCGGCCATCATAAATTCGATATCATCGGGGTGCGCGCCAATGGCCAGCGCCACCCGGTGCGTGGGTTGTGATGCAGCGTGTGTCATAGATGCTCCACCGGAGGAAGCGCTTTCGCGGATCACCGGCGACAACTGCCTGTAACAGTGCCGGAGAGATAATAGGAGGGAAATCGGGCAGTGTCAATATGGGGGAGGGGAAAAGGGAATTTTGAGGGATGGGCTGGATGGTATTTGACTGTGTGGATATCTCGGTGAGGATTCACACCAGTCGTACAACCGATGATGCGAGACCTTCCTGTGCAAGCATATTCTGAAGCCGAATCATTTCGTATCGAGTCCCGGTAAGCAGAATACCAGGGATACGCGATTTAATCTGCATCAATTCATCAATTGAGCGATTCAATGCTTTGCGGAGCACCTTCAGTATGTTGGCGAACTGATCAGTCATTTCACCGATGTATATCCCCCAGCTACCCTGGCGATCGAGTAGTAGCGAGCGATATTGCGCTGGCATATCGCCTTCGCCATCTTCTTCCACCTCACAATTACATTCCTCACAGCGATATGCAGCATTCCAATATAGGCGATTGCCGACTAATGCCTGGCTCACGTGTAATTCGTCAACATGGTCTCCCGGGTGGCAGGCATGATTTGTTCCCATGATGAGAGTATATCAGAAATTCTGATGCCTTATATTGCCTAGTAGAACGTTCTTTGAGTATGAGCATGAGTAAGAGCATGAGCATGAATGTTGACGATTGCCATCTCCCCCGAAATGCGCTACCCTTTCTCTGTACCCACTGTTTTCTGTCACAGTGGGATGGTCTATTATGTATCACGAGAACACGGGCGAGAAAAAAGATCAGGGGTTGCGGAATCTCTGGCGGTTTGTGGGGTATTCGCGGCCATACTGGTTCTGGGTGGCGGTGGGGAGCGTCACCGGGCTGGTGCGGATGATCCTCTATCTGTATATGCCGGTGTTCAGCAAGCAGCTCATCGATCACGTGCTGGTGGTCACGAATGTCACTTATGACGCACGCCTGCATGCGCTGTGGGCGATGCTGCCGCCGTTTCTGGTGTTGCTGGCCTTCCATGCGGTGGCGACGGTGGGGCGGTTTTACTGGTCGCAGGTGGCGGCGATGAATGCCATTCGCGACATCCGCTTCTTCCTCTTCGATCACCTGCAACGCCTTTCGCTCTCCTTCCACACGCGGCGACCCACCGGCGAGATTGTCTCGCGCCTGATGAATGACGTGGGCACCGCGCAATATGTCTTCGATCTCATCCTCATCCAGGCGTTCCAGCAATTGCTCATCGCCGCCGTGGCCGCCGTGATGCTGTTGCAGCGTGACTGGCAGTGGGCGCTGGTCTCCTTTGCCACCTTGCCCATCTTCCTCATCACCACACGACTGGTGCGCCGGCCCATGCGCCGGGCCAGCCGCGAGGTGTTGGAAAGCACCTCGCGCATGTCCGGACAGGTGTATGAACGCATGGCGATGATCCGCGAAGTGCAGGCCTTCACCGCCGAGACGCACGAGAAAAAGCAGGTACGGCGCGAGGTGGAGATGCTGAAGAAATACGCGCTGCGCCAGCAGATGTTCAGCTCCTTCATGGTGGCGGCGTCGGAGATCACCCGCTTCTCCGGGCAGGTGGTGATGCTCTTCTTCGGCGCGTATAGGGTGATGCACGGGCATGCCACGGTGGGCGACCTGGTGCTCTTTAGCAGCTACCAGGTGATGCTGCTCGGACCGCTGGACTTCTTCAGTAACCTGTATACGCAACTGCACGTCTCCGCCGCTGCCGCCGACCGCACCTTCGAATTCTTCGACACTGAACCCGCCGTGAAGGATGCCCCCGATGCCCGTCGCCTGCTCGCGCGGCGACCGCCGGCGGTACAGTTCGAGCATGTCTCCTTCTCCTATCCCAGCGACAACCCGGTGATCACGCTGAACGACATCAGTCTGGCGGTGCAGCCCGGCTGGCGGGTGGTGCTGGTGGGGGAGAGCGGCGCAGGCAAGTCCACGCTGATGAACATCCTGCCGCGCTTCTATGATGTGCAGCAGGGCAAAATCCTCATCGACGGGCAGGATATCCGCGCGGTGACGCTCAAGTCACTGCGCCGCGTCATCGGCATCGTGCCGCAGGAGCCGGTGCTCTTTTCCGGCACCATCTGGGAGAATATCCTCTATGGCCGCCGGGATGCCCCGCGCGAGCAGGTGTGCGAGGCGGCGGCGATGGCCAACGCGGCGGAATTCATCGAGCACCTTCCCGATGGCTACGACACCATCGTCGGCGAACGCGGCGTCGGGCTCTCCGGCGGGCAAATCCAGCGCATCGCCATCGCCCGCGCCTTCCTCAAAGACCCGCCCATCCTCATCATGGATGAAGCGACCGCGAATCTCGATGCGGTGAGCGAAGCCCAGGTGCTGGAAGCGCTCAACCGGCTCGCATCAGGCCGCACCACCTTCATCATCGCCCATCGTCTCTCCGTGGCCCGCCAGGCGGACTGCATCGTCGTGTTGCAAGCCGGCCAAATCGTCGAACAAGGCACCCACGAGGAGCTGCTTGCGAAAGAGGGGGTCTACTATGGTTTATGGCAGCGGCAGATGCTCGGGTTGCATGAAGAGCCGGTGGGGTGATATTGTAAGCGGGAACCTAGTTTCCCCTCACCCCCAGCCCCTCTCCCCGAGGAGAGGAGAGCAGGCTTATAGAAATATGAGAAGTACAACCGATTTCAGCACCGGTACCCCCTGAAGTTTAGCCATTTGGGTGGTGAGGAAAAAAATCGTATAAGTTAAGTTGATTTAGGTTTGGTCAGTGGTGTCCTGGGGTATGGCTTGGTTGAACAACAATCCCACCCCAGGAGACACCGACATG
>Ga0272448_1009012_pt1 | contig 10270 bp, 10 predicted proteins | sample YNPCB0191_FD_202220 | JGI IMG/M metagenome (GOLD analysis project Ga0272448, IMG submission 202220) | Hot spring sediment microbial communities from Yellowstone National Park, WY, United States - YNP-CB-019-1 | ecosystem: Environmental > Aquatic > Thermal springs > Hot (42-90C) > Sediment... | reverse complement strand
GTCCGATTCGATGGCGGCGACATCCGCGCGCGCGGTCATGGCGTCCAACACGCGCTGATCGCCCTCGACCGCGAGCAGGTTCACGATCCAGTACGCGCGGTATTTCGCGCCCAGCGCGTCGAGCTGCGCGCGGACCGATGCCTGGGACGCGTCCGCCGTCTGGCGCAACGCGGCGTAAACGCGGCGCCCCTGGGCGGTGCGATCCGGCGCGCGCAGACCGACCGCGTGCGCGTCGGCTTGCATCTTCAGGACGACTAAAAAGTCCGCGGTCTGCCCGTTCGCAACGTCTTGCAGGACGCGCGGATCGACGCGCGGGCGCGCAGAAAACGCGAAACCCGGCATCGCCGCCACGAGAAAGACCACCGATCCGACAAACGCGATCAGTGCAGCGCGTTTCATTTCACATCCTGGCAAAAACATCGAGCACTTGGCGCGCGCTCTTGTCCCACGAAAACCGTTTGACGTTCTCGAAACCGTGCGCGATCAGTTTCGCGCGCAGCGCGTCATCAACCCAGGCGCGTTCGAGCGCGGCAGCCAGCGCGTCCACGTCGAACGGATCGACGAAGAGCGCGGCATCGCCGGCGACTTCCGGGAACGACGAGGTCATCGAGCAGACGACCGGCGTGCCGCACGCCTGCGCTTCGAGCACCGGCAAGCCGAACCCTTCGTGCAAACTCGGAAACGCGAACACGCGCGCGCCGCTGACCAGCGCGGGCATCTCCGCCGCGGGCACGTAATCGAGAAACAAGACTCTCGATGCCAACCCTAAACTTTTCGCTCGATCCACTATGCTCCCAAACAGCCAGCCGCGCTTGCCGACAATGACCAATTGACAATGGGGGATTGTTAATTTGCTAAACGCCTCGATCAGCCGCGCATAATTCTTGCGGGGGTGAATCGTGCCAACCGCGAGCACATAGTCACCGCCTATGCGAAAGCGCGATTGGATTGCCTCGATCCGCGCGGCATCGCGCCCCGGCTGATAGAGTCGCGCGTCATACGCCGGATAGACGACTGTCATCTTGTCCGGCGCGACGCGGTAAAACCGCGCCACGTCATCGCGCGTCGCTTCGGAATCGACAAAAAGGTGCGCGGCGCCGCGCGCGTTCCAACGCGCCGACGCGTTGTGATACAGACGTTGGCGCGCGGGATACGCGTCCGGAAAATGCAGTTGACCGAGGTCGTGAACGGTGACGATGGAGCGACGCGGATGAACAAGCGGCAGAACGTGCGCGGGGACGAAAAGCACCTCCGGCGGACGCGCGACCATTTCCAGCGACAGGCGCAGGTGCGACCACAGACGCGGGAAAGGCATCGCGCGCACTTGAAAGTTTGCCGACGCGCCAAAGTATTCGCGCGGCACACGCTCGCGCGTGTAGAGGCGGTACGCGTGGGTGCCGTTGAGCGCGAGCAGCGCGCGAATCAATTCACGCGAATAAGTTTCCGTCCCGGTGGGCGCGTCGCTGACCGCGCGCGAAGCATCGATACCGATCAACATGGTCGGAGGGCAAGCCGGCAAAAGAGTTTGTTTGTTTCCTGGTGCGCTGGTTTACCGGTGGACCGGTCCACCCCATACCTTTTCGATTTCCTCGACCGCAATCACACCCACGCGCAGCACGCGCGGTGGATCGGTCGTGACGTCGACAACCGTGGATGGCGTATTGCCCTGCGTCGCGCCGCCGTCGAGGATGAGTGGGATGCGCCCCTTCAACTGCTCCATCACTTGCAGCGCCGTCGCCGGGTCGCTCCCGCCGGAGAGATTCGCGCTCGTCGTCGCGAGCGGCATGCCCACCGCGTCGATCAACGCGCGCGTGGTCGGATGATTCGGCACGCGAACGGCGATGCTGTTGCCGCCGGCGATCAGAATTTTGGGCACGCGCGGCGCTACCGGAACGACGAGCGTCAAGCCGCCGGGCCAGAATTTTTCGGCAAGCCGGCGCGCGGCTTGAGGAATGTCGCGCGCGACCAACTTCAGGTCAGCCGCGCTCGCCACCAGGTACGGAATCGCCTTATCGCGCGGGCGGTCTTTGACGACGTACAACTGTTCAATCGCGCGTTCATCGAAACCACTCGCGCCGACGCCATAGACCGTGTCCGTCGGAAACGCGATCACCTTGCCCGCGCGCAGCAATCGGACCGCGTGCGCGAAGGCTTGGGTGTCATTAGCCGAAAGAATTTGTGTCCGCATAATCATCATGGCGTCGTCATTCGCCCGCATCGCCCAATTCAATCTCGATCACGCGATCCAAACCCTCCATATCGCGATGCAGCGTCACCGCTGCGCGCGGCAACGTCTGCCGCGCCAATTCAACCGCTGACTTGCCCTGTTCTTCCGAAATTTCGAGAAATGCGACCGCGCCGCGCGCGGTGTGCTCTCCCAACTGCGCGAGCAGTCGCCGCATCACCGCCAAACCATCTTCGCCGCCATCGAGCGCGACGCGCGGCTCGAATGCACGCACCTCACGCGGCAATTGATCGAAACGCTGGCTGGGGATGTACGGCAGATTCGAGACGAGCAGGTCGAACGATTCCGCGACCGGCTCCAGCAAATCGCCCTGCAAGAACTCGACGCGCGATTCCAGGTTCAAGCGCGCGGCGTTCATCCGCGCGACCGCCAGCGCGTCGGGCGAAATGTCCGTCGCCACCACGTGCGCCTGAGCCAGATTCTTCGCCAACGCCAGCGCGAGCACGCCGGCGCCGGTGCCCACATCCACAATCACCGGCGCGATGCGCCCGGTGTGGCGCGCCGCGTCGAGCGCCAACTCCACCACCGTTTCTGTTTCATGTCGCGGGATCAGCACACGGCGATCGACGACGAAATCGAGTCCGTAAAATTCCGTATGACCGAGGATGTATGCCAGCGGCTCGTGCTGCGCGCGCCGCGCGACGTTCGCGGCGTAGCGCGCGGCGATTCCCGGCGCGACCGGCTCGTCGAGTCGCGCGAGCAGAACCGAGCGCGGGATTTCCAGAACATGCGCGAGCAATAATTCCGCCTGCAAGCGCGCCTCATGATAGTCCATCGTCGCGCCGAGCGCGCGCGTCGCGTCGAGCAACGCGTCTTGAAGCGTGCTCAATCCAGCCCTCGAATTTGCGGATGCAACAGACCGAGCGCGATTAGTCCAGCGCCGATTCCGCCGCCGAGCACAAACATCATCGGCGCGCCGATCTGATCGGTCACCCATCCCGTCATGCCATAACCAATCGGCAAGAGCACGTACGAACCAAGCATATCGATAGACGTTACCCTGCCAAGCCGGTCTCGCGGCACGAGTTCTTGAAGCGTGTTCGTCCAGGTTAGACCGAACGTCGCGACGCACGCGCCTCCGACGAACATCGCGACCGCGACCCCACCAATCGAAATTGGTAAGCCGGACACGAGTACCGCGAGTCCGCTGATAATTCCCGCGCCGTAGGTGAGCAGACCGCGCCGCCGGATCCGCGTGAATCGTCCCAACCACACCGCGCTGACGATCGCACCGATGGAAGACATAGAGTACAGCAATCCGAGCACGCCGACATCGGCATGCAGTCCCTCTTTCACGAGGAATGGCAGTGAAACGGCAATGGGACCATCGAGCGTCACGTTCGCCAGCGCGAAGATGGCAATCGTCACCCACAGCCACGGTAAGCCCAAAACAGTCGCCAGCCCGTCGCGCAAATCGCCCAGCACGCTGGCGGGTCTCGCTTCCATTGCGTGCGCCGCCAGCCCAACAATCGGCATGAGACAAATCGCAGAAATGAAGAACGACAAAGCATCGAGCGCGAACGCGGTGGGCGTGCCGCCGAGCGCGACAATCGTCGCGCCGAGCGCGGGACCGGCGATGCCGGTCACCTGTCGGCTGAGATTCGTCAGCGAGTTCGCGCTCGGCAGTCTTTCGCTGGGAACGATTTCGGGGATGATCGCGTTGTACGCGGGCTGAAAGAACGCATCGACAAATCCAAACGCCATGCTGGCAATGTAGACGTGCCAGACCTCAAGCGATTGCGCGAACGCGAGCGCCGCGACCAACGCGACGACCATGCCGCGCAACACATCCGATGTGAACATCACGCGTCCGCGCGGCAGGCGGTCTACCGCGACGCCGCCGATGAGCAAGAAGATCAGCATCGGCGCGAACGAAAAGATGAGCACCGTACCCATCGCCGTCGCGGAGCCGGTTTTCTCCAGCACCCACCACGCCAGCGCGATGCGATACAAACTGTCGCCGAGGCGCGAAATCGTCTGTCCGCTCCACAGGAATGCAAAGGCGCGATGTTTGAGTGATTGGAACAGTTCCATGATCTACTTGGCGCGTGTTGGCGTCGTAATCGACGACAGAGTCGCCGTTGCCGTGATGGTTGCGGTTGGAGTCGCCGTTGGCGTCATCGTTGGAGTAAGCGTCATGGTTGGAGTTCTCGTTGGCGTTGGCTTCGGCGTGGGAGTAAACGTTGGCGTCACGACCGGCGTGATCGGCGGCCAGTAATCGAAAAAGTACAATCCGTAGAACAACGCCCCCTTGGGGTGATCGAGCGGCGACTTCCACTCGATCGTCAATTTAAAGTCGCCGGCGTCAACCATTCGCTGCACATCCCGGTCGCTGAACATGCCGCGCACCTTGACGCCCGCGCCGGTCTGCTCATTCGTCCCTGTCCAGTACGAATGATCGACATAGTTCCGCGCGCCGTGAGTCGGGTCAAGATCGTTCGTCGTCGCGCCCAACACCTCACGCGCGATTTCCAGCGCGCGCGGATCGGGCGGATCGTTCTTGTGCTCGGCGTAGGACGCGTACCGGCTCAACACGCGTTCATCCGTGTAACCCACCGCGCCGTCGAACCCCATCTCGACGCGATTGCGAATCGTCCAGATGATCGCGCGGTAAGCCAGTGATTTGAGCGGCTCCGGGAAAACTTGCGCCTCGTACGTGGCGACAACCGCCACCGTCCACACATCGGCGTCCGCATAGCGCGCCGTCGGAGTCGGCGGCTCCACCGGCGCGATGGCACTCGGGCGCAGCGAGCCGAGCCAAATGCTCGCGCCGATCAACCAACCGCCGCACAGTACCAGTCCGATCAGGATTCGGACGATCCGCTGATTCACCGCGCCTCACGCCGCGCGTCTTACGCTTTGGAACTTGGGCTCACCATTGCACGCAAGACGCTTTTCAAAGACCAATCATTCGCGCGCTCGGACACCGGCTGATTGAGCACGCTCGCGCTCAAGAGCACCCACGCGATCCACAGCCCATCGGCGAGCAAGAGGTGCACGAGCTGCAGCCACACGGGCGCGAGCAGATAGAGGTTGACTATGCCGGCGATCCATTGGACGATGACGAGCGCAGTCAGCCCGGTCGCCAGCCGATGAACGCTCGCGTCGGAATAAGCCGAACGCAGAACGCGCGCGAGGAGAATCGCATAAACGCCGACCGCGACTGCGATGAGCGGATGAAACACGCGCAGGCGAATCAGGAATTGCGCGGTCGGCGAGAAATCTTGCTGCAGTCCTTGCGCGAGCGAACTTGGCGGGAACAGCGTGTCGCCCAGCGCCGTGATCGCGCCGGTGACTCCGAGAACGAGCACGCCGAACAAGCCAATGCCCAGCAGCCAGTCGACCGCGTCCCGGGCTCGCCATCGGAGCGGCTGGCCGCCCGAAGCCCAGAACGCGGTCAACGCGAGCGCTGCCAGAAGCAGAAACGTGTTCGTCAAATGCATCGCGACGGAAAACGCGCGCAACGCCGACGCGTTCTCGGCGACCAATTGGAAGAGAACCAGCCCCGCGCCGACGAGCGCTTCCGTGATCGTGAAGAACACGGTCAGCGCCGCGCCCAGGCGCACCGCGCTGCCTTTGGGATACGCGCGAAACGCCCAGACGATCAAACCCGCGACGAACAACAGCGTCAAGCCACTCGTGACGCGGTGGCTGAATTCGATCAGCATCGCTGTATCGGGGGATTGCGGAATGACCTCGCCGTTGCAGAGCGGCCAGTGATTCCCACAGCCCGCCCCCGAACCGGTCGCGCGGACGTACGCGCCCCATACGACGACGCCGATGTTATAGACCAGCACGAGCCAGGCATACGGTGCAAATCGATTCACGCTACGCCAGTCTGCGGGTCTGTTTCCAAGTTGAGACGTTCGAGTCATCGAATCTTTCATAGGCTCACACTCGCACTCTTGAGTTTCTCGGTCTGGTCAGCCAAAATCAACGCCTCGATGATCGGATCGAGATCCCCATCCAGGATGCGCGGCAGATTGTGCACCGTCAACCCAATGCGATGATCGGTCAAGCGATCCTGAGGGAAATTGTACGTGCGAATTTTTTCCGAGCGTTCGCCCGATCCGACCTGCGCGCGACGCGACTCGGTAATCTCGCGTTGCTGCTTTTCGAGTTCCATCTCGTACAGCCGCGCGCGCAAGATGCCCATTGCGCGAATCTTGTTCTGCAATTGCGAGCGCTGATCCTGACACGCGACCACGATGCCGGTCGGAAGGTGCGTGATACGCACCGCCGTCGCGACCTTCTGCACATTCTGCCCGCCGTGCCCCGACGCGTGGAAGATATCGATCTTTAGATCGTCCGGTTTGATGTCCACTTCCACGTCGTCCACTTCTGCCAGCACCGCGACCGTCGCAGTGGACGTGTGGATGCGCCCCTGCGCTTCGGTCTGCGGCACGCGCTGCACGCGATGCACACCGCTTTCGTACTTCATCCGCGAGAATGCGCCCTTGCCTTTAATTTCAAAGACGACTTCTTTGAATCCTTTCAGCCCGGTGCGATTCTCGTCGACCAACTCGACTTGCCAGCCCTTGTCTTCCGCGTAGCGCGTATACATGCGATACAAATCTGCAGCAAAGAGCGCGGCTTCCTCGCCGCCGGTACCGGCGCGGATTTCGACAAAGACATCCTTGTCGTCGCGCGGGTCTTTGGGCAGGAGCCTCACGCGCAATTCCTCCCGCAGACGCGCCTCATCCGCTTCCAGTTTCGCCGCTTCGTCCCGCGCCATCGCGCGCAGCTCTTCGTCCGATTCTTCGCGCGCGAGCGCGCGCGTCTTTTCCAGCGCCTCGTGCGTCGTCTTGTACTCCCGGTACTTGGCGACCGTTTCTTCCAAGCCGCTGATCTCGCGCGTAATCTCGCGCAACCGCGTCACGTTCGACGAGACCGACGGATCCGCCATCAAGTTGTGCAATTCTTCGTAACGTTTTTCAATCGCTTCCAGTTTGTCCAGCATCCCAACTCCAGAATCCAACGAAGTGCAAAGAGGCTCTATCTGTTCTTCACGTCTTTCGCGTTCTTTGCGGTCAAGTTTTCCATCCGACCCTGTGCAACGCGAATGTGATTTCTTGCGAGCGCAGCACCGCCGTGACGATGAAATACACCGCCGCGCCCAGCGCCGCGCCGACGACGCCAATGAAGATTGCACCGCGCGCGGCAAAGATATTGACGAACGCGACGAGTACCCCGCCCATCGCCCCCGCGCCGACGACCATTCGCACGACGGACGGCGCGATGCGTTGTCCGTCGATCTCCACTCCCCGCTTCCGCAAAAGTGCCAGCAGCGTCAGCATTTCCAGAATCGTCGCGAGCGAGTTGGCGAGGGCGAGACCCCCCTGCGCCAGCGGCGCGATCAGCGCCAGACTGAGCGCGATGTTCAGCGCCATCGCACCGACGCCGACGATCACCGGCGTCCGCGTATCGTGCATCGCGTAGAACGCGCGCGTCAGGATTTCCAATCCCGAATGCGCGAAGAGCGCGAGCGCGTAGAACTGCAACGCCCACGCCGTCTCCGCGGTTGATTGCGCGTCGAATTCGCCGCGCTGAAACACGAGGGCAACCAGCGGACCGCCCAGCACGAACAAGCCGACCGCCGCGGGAATCGTCAAGAAGAGCGTCGCGCGAAATGCCGTCGAGAACGTGCGGCGAAAATCGGCGTGCTCGCTCCGCGCATTCTGCTCCGAAAAAGTCGGAAAGACCGCCGTGCCGAGCGACTGCCCCACGATGCCAACCGGCAGCAGCGTCAGCCGCCACGCGTACGTCAGCGCCGCGATGCGACCCGCCGGCAGCGTCGATGCGAGAATCGTATTCACCACAAAGTTGAGCTGCACCGCCGCAATGCCAAACATGCGCGGCAGCATCAAGCGTCCCACTTCGCGCACATCGGGAGATTGCAGATCGCTGAGCACAGAACGCAGATCGAAGAACCGAAATCGGAAATCTGAAATCTGAGCCGCGTGGCGGATGAACCACGGCACCTGAATGAACAGATGCAGGAATGCGCCGGCGATGACGCCTGCCACCAGCCCGTACACACTCAGCAGCGGCGCCAGCAGCAGCGCACCGGCGATGATCGCCGCGTTGTACACCACCGGCGCGAGCGCGGGCAGCACGAAATGCTGATGCGCATTGAGAATCCCCATCACAATACCGCTGACGCCAAAGACGATCGGCGTGACGAGCATCCAGCGCATCAACGATGCCGTCAGCGCCTGGTCCGCCGGTGCGAATCCCCGCGCGACTGTCGCGTCAACCACCGGCGGCGCGAAAATCGCCAGCAGCGCGGCGAGCGTCGTGATCAGAATCAGAACGAGGTTGACCACCGCGCTCGCCAAGCGCCATGCGCGCCGCAGATCGCCCGAGGCGAGCACGCCGGAAAACGTCGGGATGAATGCCGAGGCGAGCGCACCGCCCGCGAGGACACTGAAGATAAAATCAGGGATCGTGAACGCGGCAAAGTATGCGTCCAGCGCGCGGGACGTGCCGAACTGATGGCTGATGACAATGTCGCGCAGCAATCCCAGGACGCGGCTCGCGATGAAAAAGACCATCACGACCGTCGCGGCTTGGGCGAGCCGGCGGGGGTGCGCGACAGCGCTCGCTTGAGAAACCACGTCTGCATTATAACACGACCACTGCGATTCGTGTAATCTTGCCGGTCTCCTCGGCGCGAATCGATTTGTCAAAAACGCAAATCTGATGTATTATCGTTGCCGTTAACCGAGAACTGATTGGAGGAATTTCCCTTGGCAAACACACGTTCGGCTGAGAAAGCGATTCGTCAGAACGCGCGCCGCCGCCTACGCAACCGCGCGGTGGTGTCCCGCACGCGTACCGAGATCAAAAAAGCGGTCGCCTTGATCGCCGCCGGCGATGCCGCCGCGGCTGAGCAAGCCGCTCTCAGAGCGATCAGCGCGCTCGACCGGGCGGCGCAAAAAGGTGTGATCAAGAAGAACAATGCCGCGCGCCGCAAATCGCGTCTGATGAAAAAGTTGAATCAACTTCGCGCCGCCAAGACATAACCCCGATCCCCCCTGCCCGGTTCGTTGCAGGCGAGACCACCGTCTCGCCTTTTTGTTTTTCCCCAAATATTAAAGTTTTGCTGACCCCCTTGACTCAGAACACACGTTCTGTTATAATACCAACAAATAGAACACTAGTTCTTTTCTATGGCACTGCGGGGAGGTCGAAATGGATCGGTTCGGGCTGGGCGAACATGAATACAAACTCTGGCTGTTCATTGCGCAATACAAAGCGGAACACGATGGGCGTTCACCCTCGTTCGAAGAGTGTGGCGAAGCCGTCGGCATCCGGTCTAAAGATCACGTTTCCCGTGATCTGCAGAAACTCGAAGGCGCCGGATATATCCGCGTCATTCCCGGTCTGTTTCGCGCAATCAAACTATTGCGTCATCCGGCGGATGTATCGTCCAGAAATGTCACGGTCGCTCTGCCACTCCTTGGCTCAATCCACGCCGGCGCGCCGCATCCAACACTGGAACAAAACGGCACTCCCACTGACTATATCCAGGTCGCGCGCAACCTGGTCGGTAATGGAACGAATATGTACGTGCTTCAAGTCAGCGGCGATTCGATGATCGATGCGCTGGTCAATCACGGCGACTATGTCGTCATGGAACATACACGCACTGCGGAGAACGGCGACATGGTGGCTGTCTGGCTGAAGAAGCAACATGCCACTACACTGAAACGACTATACTACCGGGACGGTCGAGTGATCTTGCGCCCTGAGAATCCAACTCTGCGCGAGAGGACATACCAACCCAATGACATCGAAATCCAAGGCAAAGTGGTGTGCATCATTCGCACCCATTCCAAAACCGGCATCCATAATCTTTTCGATCGACCGATCCGAGCGAGTTAGAAATGCACGATTTGAAACCCTGTCCCTATCGTCAGGTGGACGACGAGGGGCATATCCTGTGCGATAAGATCAAAACTGGCGACCGCGCCGTCTCGCCCAACCTCTGCCGCGTCTGCCCCATCGCCGCCATTCACTGCG
>Ga0272448_1009011_pt1 | contig 10271 bp, 10 predicted proteins | sample YNPCB0191_FD_202220 | JGI IMG/M metagenome (GOLD analysis project Ga0272448, IMG submission 202220) | Hot spring sediment microbial communities from Yellowstone National Park, WY, United States - YNP-CB-019-1 | ecosystem: Environmental > Aquatic > Thermal springs > Hot (42-90C) > Sediment... | reverse complement strand
AACCTGTTGGTAAAGCAGGGCCCTTTTTATCCCCAGCATAAACTGATGTGAGAGGATGAAAAACCTATTTTCATCCCTTTCGGTTATACCTGAGGCAAGGAGGTATCCGGTATTCTCATGGTTGATGCGGATAGGAATTATGCGATAACCCTTTCGGTCCTGCAGTTCCTTTTCATTACTGACAAAGAGACAATCGTTAAGGTTTATCTTTTTATTCAGCTGCTCCTTAAAATAGCTAAAGACCTTTTCTTGCTCTAAACTGCTGCAGATTTCTTTTGTAAGGTTAAATAAATCCAGGGTTTCGGTTAAGGCGGTTGTGAGTTTTTGGTTTTCGTCTTTAATCTGGTCATATAGCCTTTGAATCCTGTTGGATTCTTGGATTTTTTTGTTAACCCCTTGCGTCAAGGGCAGAATGTGCCTTTTTAGAAGATGTTTAAATCTCAAGGTAATAAAAAGTATTGTCAGTGTCAAACCAAAAATTCCTAACATATAGCTACCCTATTTCTTCCTTCCCTTTTTGCTTGGTAGAGGGCGGAATCTGACTTCATAATAATCTGTTCAGCCGTTGTCCCATCTTCAGGGAAACCAGCAACACCTAAGGATAATGTAACCTGGGACTCTTGCCGGCGGAGCATAAGTCTGGTGCCTTCTACCAAAATACGAAATTCCTCAGCTTTTTTTTGGGCTGTTTTTTTATCGCAATTAATTAGAAGTATACAAAATTCCTCTCCTCCAAAACGACAAACTAGATTATCTGGTTGTGGGAACACCCTCTGGAGTGCCTGCCCCAGGTTTTTTAATACCATATCACCTGCACTATGGCCTAAGCTGTCATTATATTTTTTGAAAAAGTCGATATCAATCATTATGATAGAAAAAGGTTTTCTTTTACTGGCATTTCGAATAAATTCCTGATTTAAAAGTTGCAAAAAATATCCTTTGGTATAAAGGTTGGTGAGCGAGTCGTGGGTTGCCAGCTCAAGGGTTTTTTGGTAAAGTTGGCTGCCTTCAATTGCAACTGCCCCTAAATCAGATATAGCTACTAAAAACCTAAGGTCATCCTGGTTAAAGGCATTTTTTTCCGCATGTTCCAGTCTTATCAGGCCCAAGAATTTATTTTCTGCCAAAAAGGGAGAACTTATCAACGAACAGATAGGTCTTGACTCGTATTTGGCTAATTTCTCATAGTCAAAACGAAAGTCCTTTTTGGCGTCTTCTACTAAGAGAGGGCTGACATGGCGCATCGCCCATTGGTCAAAGATATCTCCCTCTTTTGTTTTTATTATAAGCCGAGAGTCTGATTTTAAGGATTTGAACAGTTTCAAGCGGTGGGTGGAGGGGTCAACTAAAAAAAGCAAGGCCACACCACTGTTGTCTCCCACCAGATTAAAGCAGGTATTAATTATGGTGTCTGTGATTTCATCTAACGAAAGGGTCTGGTTTATTTTTTCCAGTATTTCCTTAAGCTCGGCATAGCGATTTATCTTCTCCCTGAGGGCAAATTGAATCTTTAGCTCTTGGGCATTCTGTGTGGCTAAAAGATTTATCTTTTCCTGCTGTTCTTCGATAAGTAAAAGAAGTCTATTTTTTTGGTTAAGGTATTGTCCAAAGATAAGTAGAAAAATTATAATAGTTACGAGATAAAATACTGTTAGGATAAAGATGAGGTTTACATTCAGTGAATGGCCAAAATATACAGGAAGGATAATATAAAAAAGTATCCCTTCCCCTACCCACAGCAAGGTCCAAAAAAAAGAGATAATCCTGGGAGAAAAAAATGGTTTAGATAATAGTGAGTTCGGTATCTTTATCAAAAAAGTGCACCTTACTCATATCAAAAACTACATCTATATCCGTATTTACCTCGGGTTTATCGTGAGCGCCTACGCGGGCCACAAATGTATGCCTGCCGGTATTTAGGTGTAGGTACACCTCAGAACCCATCGGTTCAACTACCTCGCAGGTTACCCTAACTATGTTTTCTGGAGGCGCCTCGGATACAAATAGCTTATCATAGATGTCTTCAGAACGTATGCCAAAGATTACCTCTTTTCCAGTATAAGGCGCTATACGGTCGTTCATCTCTTCTACTATCTTTACCTTGATTTTACCTTCGTCGAAATAGAAACGCCCATTCTTCTTTATAATTCTCCCTTGCATAAAATTCATAGGCGGTGAGCCGATAAATCCAGCCACAAACTTATTGACAGGATGGTCGTATATCGTTATAGGGTCAGCGAGTTGTTGGAGCACCCCCTGTTTCATTACTGCTATCCTGTCTCCCATTGTCATTGCCTCGACCTGGTCGTGGGTAACATAGATAACTGTGGTCTGCAGGCGAATATGGAGCTTATGTATCTCAGTACGCATCTGTACCCGCATCTTGGCATCAAGGTTGCTTAGCGGCTCATCGAATAAGAAGGCCAGGGGTTTGCGTACAATGGCCCGACCTAAGGCAACCCGTTGTCTTTCTCCACCAGAAAGTTCCTTGGGCCGGCGTTCCAAAAGATGCTGTATCCCCAAAATATTAGCTGCCTCCTTGACCCTTTGGATTATGTCGTTTTTGGGGTAGCGTCTTAATTTTAGGCCAAAGGCCATGTTTTCGAAAACCGTCATATGTGGATAAAGGGCATAGTTTTGAAAGACCATAGCTATATCGCGGTCCTTGGCTGGGACGTCATTTACCTTACGATTTCCGATATAGATGTCTCCGGAGGTGATCTCTTCCAAACCCGCAATCATCCTTAGGGTGGTAGATTTTCCGCATCCTGAGGGTCCAACCAGGACCATAAACTCCTTATTTTCAACCCCCAGGTTTATATTGTCTACCACCTTGACTCCATTGGTGTACTCCTTTGTAACATTTTTTAGGCTAACCTGAGCCATAAGCGTGACTCCTTTTTTGAATATTAACTACCAAAATATCTTAACAATTGAGCTAAGGTATTTTTTAGATTTTTGCGATGGACAATCATATCTATTAACCCATGTTCAAGCAAGAATTCTGAGCGTTGAAACCCAGGCGGTAGCTTCTGTCTTATAGTTTGTTCAATAACCCTGGGACCGGTAAAACCTATAAGTGCCTTTGGCTCGGCAATAATCACATCACCTAAACCCGCAAAAGAGGCCATTACCCCTGCCATAGTAGGATTAGTGAGTACAGAGATATAAGGAAGACCTGCCTTGTGGTGATAGGCCAAGGCGGCGGATGTTTTAGCCATCTGCATCAGGCTGTACATCCCCTCATACATCCTTGCCCCACCACCTGAACCAGAGACAATAATAATAGGTAATTTTTGCTGGGTGGCTTTTTCTACGGCCCTAGTTATCTTCTCGCCTACAACAGATCCCATTGACCCCATAATAAAACGGGAGTCGGTTACAGCCAAAACAACCTTTATATTCTCTAAAATCCCAATCCCTATAACCACTGCGTCATTAAGTCCTGTTGCCTGACGGTCCTGCTGGAGCTTTTCAGTATAGGATTTCTGGGCCTTGAAGTTGAGAGGGTCGCAGGAGGTCATATTTTTGTCCATTTCTTCGAAGGTATCCTTATTGATAAGCATATTTATTCTCTCGTAAGCCCCTAAGACAAAATGGTGGTTACATTTTGGACATACCTTTAGGTTTTCTTCTAAGGTTTTGTTGTATAATACATCAGAACAGTTTTCGCATTTTGTCCAAAGCCCGTCAGGTATTTCCTTCTTTTTTACTCTTACGATAGTGTATTTAGGTTTTCCAAAGAGGGCCATTTTTCTAATTATATTGGAATTTTAATCGAATTTATGGACCACCAAACCCGATGCCACCTTTGGGTAAAAGTAAGTAGATTTAGGCGGCATTTTTTTGTTCGCTAGGGCTACGCCAATCAATTGCTCTATCCTAATCGGATTTAAAAAGAATCCTACTGTGTAATCCGGATTGGAATTAGCCCGCATAATTATATCATCAGGATCAGGGCTATAATAAAGAAGTTCGCCCTGGGATTCATTCTCAAAACCAAAGGCCTTGTTTAGCACCATATTATTTAAGATAACAACATCCAACCCTCTATACTCCTTAGGTTGGTTGAGGATTACTTTATCTAATATTTTAACATTTTTTAAGCGCAAAAGCCAGTATCCTTTATTAAAATACATACCAATAACATGTTCTTGTTTTCCACCTTTTTCAAGAAGAAAGAAAAATTTTGTTTTGTCTTTGATGGTTTCCATCTCGAAAAATTCCAATAAGTTATCCAAAGGCTTGTAGTCGATGACTTTTTTGTGGGTTAAGGTCAAAAGACGATGGATTGGCAATACGAAGAGGTTATTTTTATTGGTATTGGTGAAGTAGGCCATAATATAGTTAAAACTAGCCTCAGCCGGTGCGTTAGGATTTCGTTTTAGCTGCATATCCCGGAAGGCGCAGGCAACCTCGTAGCGATGATGGCCATCGGCGATGAAAATATCTTCATTATCCATTTTGGTCTGGATTTCGCAGATTATTTTCGGGTCATCAATCCGCCACAAGTTATGGGTTACCCGGTCCTTGTCGGTAGCTTCCAGAAAAGGCGGGGTTGAGCAGATATGCTGCCATGCCTGTTGGATAACCCGTTTTTTATCTTGAAAGACTACGAAGATAGGACTCAGATTTGCTTCTACTGCCTGCAAAAGACGGAGGCGGTCCTCCTTGGGTGCCTGGTGGGTATGTTCGTGACCAAAGATGCCTTGGTTGTGATTATTCAACCGCATTAATGAGATGAAACCGAGACGAGTCCTTGGTTCTGCTCGGTAATAAAAGCGCTGGAGATAAAAATATATGGCAGGTTTTTCATCCTGGATAAGAATTTTTTTGTCTTGCCAATCCAAAAAATATTCTTTGGCACGTAGATACTTATCTTGGCCGGGCTGCTCTTTTCCTAAAAGGACATGGATAAAATTATAATTACTCTGCTTTAGGTAATACTCCTGTTGTTCAGGCGAGATTACGTCGTAGGGCGGACAAATAACGCTTGAGAGGTCCTTGATGTGTCCTGGGTTATAAATGATGCCTCTAAAAGGCTTTATTTTAGCCATATAATATTTTTTGGAGTGCAAAAATAGCACTGCCAATTGTAACTCCTAAAGAATCAACCAACACATCAAAAAGAGAACACTGGCGTTGAGGGATTAACCCCTGATGCAGCTCATCAAAAACTGCATAGCCTACTCCTAATATACAGGTTGCCAGGATTATCTTCATCAACCCCCAGCTTAAAAAAGTTGCTTCGTGGGCACGGGTTAAAAGCAATCCCAAAACCAGATAAACTACGCTGTGAAAAAAAACATCCTGCAACGGAAAAAGCATTGGGATGTCTTTTCCCGGGATGGAAGAGCTATAAAAAATCAGCCCCATCCAAATTAGCACAGGTAACCAAAATTGTAACAGACAGGATAGGTTATATCTTTGCCTTGCAGGCATTACAACCTTCCTGGCTGCTAGGACAACTGTTTTTGGGTGATTTTTTTGCTGGTGTCTTATTCTTATAGTCGGTGGCGTAAAAGCCAGTTCCTTTAAAAATTATACCCGCTCCTGTGCCGATTAGTCTTTTAACCTTTCCTTTGCATTTAGGGCATTCGTTTAATGGCTTATCGGTTATCTGTTGGAATACCTCAAATACGTGTCCGCATTTTGTGCATTCGTACTCGTAGGTTGGCATAATCACTCCTTTTTAAATTTGACAATTTCTATGCATTAAATTTAGCGAAAGGTCCTCTTGAGCCTTTCGGCAAATCCATCTTTGTTGACCTCTTCCCCGGATAGTCGCGCAAACTCTTCTATGAGCCGGCGTTGTTCAGGGGTAAGCCGCGTGGGTATCTCAACATTTACCTTTACCAATTCATCGCCTTTTCCTCGGCCGTGTAAATCTGGAATGCCTTTTTCCCTGAGTCGGAATATTCTACCACTTTGTGTGCCTGCTGGAATCTTCATCTGGGCGTTTCCATCGATTGTGGGAACCTGTACCTCTCCTCCTAGTATTGCCTTGGTGAAGCTAATATTTATTTGGGTGATTATGTCATTTCCTTGGCGCTGAAAAATAGGATGGGGCTTGACTTCAATTACCACATATAAATCTCCCCTTCCGGCTGTACCTGATTCTCCTTCTCCCCGCACCCTCAGACTAGAACCGGTATCTACTCCAGCAGGAATTTTTACTTTTATCTTGCGGGTAACCTTGGTTCTACCTTGGCCGCCACAGTCCGGGCAGGGGGTTTGGATTAATGTGCCTTCGCCATGACAACGGGGGCAGGTCTGGGCAATCTGAAAAAAACCACTCGTGACAACTACCCGGCCTTGTCCCTTACATTGCGGACAGGTGGTTTTCTTTGTCCCCGGCTTTGCCCCTGTTCCGCCGCATGTGTTACAGGTTTCATAACGAGGAACGGTTAGGGTTTTTTCAACACCCGTTGCAGCCTCCTCTAGCGTAATATCAACTGCGATCTCTAAATCCCTTCCTCGCCTAGCCCGCGATGACGCCCCTCGAGAACGGCTGCCAAAGATATCAAAGCCTAAATCGCTGAAGATTTCCTCAAATAGGCTGCCGCCAAAACCAAAGTCGCCCATACCTTGAAAGACGCTTGAAAAGTCCGCGCCCTTAAAGATATCCTCATAGGCGTATCTTTGGTCTATACCGGCATGGCCGTACTGGTCGTAAAGGGCCCTTTTCTCGGAGTCAGATAAAACTGCATAGGCCTCGGAGATTTCTTTGAATTTCTCCTCAGCCTCTTTTTTTTGTTCTGGCGCAACCCTATCCGGGTGGTAACGCAAGGCCAATTCGCGATAGGCCTTTTTTATCTCCTCAAGGGTAGCATTTTTCTTTACGCCCAAAACTTCATAGTAATCGCGCTTTGCAGTCATTTACTTTGTATGGTGAATCAGTCTATTTTTTGTCGTCCTCTTCTTTGAATTCGGCATCAATGACCTCTTCACCTTTTTGTTTTTTTGTATCAGAAGACGTAGATTCGCTGTTGGGTTTAGGACCAGAATCTGTTTGCCCAGCTTGTTTTTGCTGAGCTGTTTGTTTATAGATTTCTTCTGCCAACTTGTGGGAGGTACGGGTTAAATCCTCCATTCCTTTTTTTATCCTATCGATATTTTTGTCTTTGATAGCAGCCTTTAGGTCATTTATGCTTGATTCTATAGCTGCGCGTTCGCTCTGGCTGATTTTATCTCCGTAGTCTTTCAGCGATTTTTCAGTTGCATAGATAAGAGAGTCAGCCTGGTTAATAGTCTCTACCTCTTCTTTCTTTTTGGCATCATCAGCAGCGAATTTTTCCGCATCTTTAATCATTTTTTCAATTTCTTCCTTAGACAGCTTTTTAGGCGCAGTAATACGGATAGATTGTTCTTTGCCTGTGCCTAAATCCTTGGCTGAGACATGGACAATACCATTTGCATCGATATCAAAGGTTACCTCAATCTGAGGCACGCCCCGTGGTGCTGGGGGAATGCCTACAAGGTCGAACCTTCCTAGCTCCACATTGTCATCCGCCATCTGTCTTTCGCCTTGCAAGACCCGGATAGTAACCGCAGTCTGGTTATCTGCGGCGGTTGAAAATATCTGGCTTTTTCTTGTAGGTATAGTTGTATTTCTTTCGATTAACTTGGTATTGATGCCGCCTAATGTTTCGATGCCTAATGAAAGTGGCGTTACATCGAGTAGGAGCACATCCTTGACTTCGCCTTTTATTATTGCCGCCTGAATAGCCGCTCCCAAGGCTACGCATTCCATAGGGTCAACACCCCGCTCTATCTTTTTACCCACAAAGTCTTCGACAAACCTTTGAACTATCGGCATGCGGGTAGGGCCACCAACCATTATAATGCGGTCGATGTCTGAAGGTCTTAGTTTTGCGTCGTTTAAGGCCTGTTCCATTGGGTGTCGGCAACGTTCGATAATTGGCGAAACTAATTCTTCTAATTTTGCCCGGTTTATACTCATAGTAAGATGTTTTGGCCCCGAGGCATCAGCAGTAATAAAAGGCAGGTTTATATCAGTGGTTAAGGTGCTGGAAAGTTCTACCTTGGCCTTTTCTGCCGCCTCACGTAACCGCTGCATAGCCATCTTGTCGTTTCTTAGGTCGATTCCGGTTTCGCGTTTAAATTGTTCAATGATGTACTCAATTATAACATTGTCCATATCCGTGCCGCCTAGTTGTGTATCTCCTGAGGTTGCTTTTACCTCAAAAACGCCCTGGGCCATTTCCATTATTGTAACATCAAGTGTTCCCCCTCCTAGGTCAAAAACCATAATCTTTTGCTCTTTTTGCGATTTTTCTAAGCCATAGGCAAGACAGGCAGCAGTAGGCTCGTTGATGATGCGCAAGACCTTAAGCCCCGCTATTTCGCCTGCGTCTTTAGTGGCGGTTCTTTGGTTGTCATCAAAATAGGCAGGACAGGTAATTACTGCCTCTTCTACCTTGTCTCCTAGATACGCCTCGGCATCCTGCTTTATCTTTTGTAAGATAAAGGCAGATATCTGCTGGGGTGTATATTCTTTGCCGTAGACTTTAAATTTGTAGTCAGTTCCCATTTTACGTTTGGCAGCAAAAATAGTCCCTTCAGGATTAATTGCTGCCTGGCGTCTTGCTGGTTCTCCGACTAAGCGTTGTCCGTCTTTAGTAAAGGCAACAAAGGACGGAAACGCCTTGCCAGAGGCAATTCCTGCGCCTTCTGCCGATGGGATTATTACTGGTCTGCCACCTTCCATAGTGGCTGCCGCTGAATTTGATGTACCCAAATCAATACCAATAACCCTAGCCATATTAACCACCTCCGTTTATTGTTGCATTTTTGTTTCGCCAGTTTTAGCTACTTTAACCTTAGAAGTACGAATTACCTTGTCGTTTAATAGATAACCTTTTTGTAACTCTTCTACAACTGTATTTTCGGCATAATCGTTGGTCTCAACCTGCATCAGTGCCTCATGCAGATTGGGGTCAAAAGGTTTTCCTTTTGCCTCAATAGGCTTTACACCGTGTTCTTTAAGCATTTCATATAGGTGCGCCAGAATCATTTCCACTCCTTTTAAAAAAGCTGGAAAGTCCTCGTGTTGTGTTTCTGCAAGATGCGTTGCCCTTTCTAAGTCATCAAGGATGTTTAACAATTCAATGATAATCCCTTCATTGGCAAACTTTATAAAATCCTGCTTTTCCCTTTCTAGGCGCTTGCGGATATTTTCGGTGTCCGCCTGCAACCTAAGCATCCTTTGGTAGTATTCCTCCGCCTTCTGTGCTGCCTCTTTAAGTTGGAGGAACTCCGATTCCTTTAGGGTTACGGTTTTTTCGGAGCTTTTAGATTCTTTTATTTCCTCAGCCGAATTTTCTTTTTCTGTTTTATGCGATGTCATTGATTACCTCGCTTAAAATATCCGAGATAAATTCAACCGTTGGTATTGTCTGCGTATATTGCATCCGCATAGGGCCAAGTACAGCAATCCTGCCAACAGGCTTATTGTTAAAGCAGTAACTAGAAACCACTAACGCGCAATTTTCAACTCCCGTTGTTTCCAATTCATTGCCTATGTACACTGTTACTTTTTTAGGGATATCACGGTTAATTATATCCAGCAATTTCTTTTTATCCTCTATGAGCTTGATTATTAATTGGATGCTCTCAATATTATTACGAAATTCAGGTTGAGATAGTATTTCACTTATGCCATGGTAGAATACCCTATCCTGCCATTCTAAGAATGAGACGAAGCCAGCATAGTGGGTAACCTCTGCAAGAAGTTCGGATGCCTTTTCTAGGGCTTCTTCTAAGCGCTTGGCCTCTCTGAGGTACTGCTGTTGGATTCGTTCCCTTTCCTCTTCCAATAGTGGCATTTCTGAAATAAGCAGGTCCACATAGTAGCGATATCCTTTGCTTGTGGGGATTCTGCCACCTGAGGTGTGAGGATGGGTCAACAGCCCTGCCTCCTCCAGCTCTGCAAAGATGTTTCTTATAGTCGCCGAGCTTAGTCCAAATTTTTCGGCAAGAGACTCTGAGGATACCGGTACCGCAGAGGCTATAAATCGCTTGATTGTTTCCGCCAAAACCGCTCTTTTTCTTGATTCGCTATCAACTACCCTTACCATGCGCCTCCCCTTTTATTGACCTAAAAAGGCAACCATAAATTTTAACATACTATCAATCTTTGTCAAACTAAAACTGCTTTTTAAATGAAGAGTTCATAGACATGGGTAACACTTTTGCTTTTTATTTGTTATAATAAAAAGCATAAAAAAATCTTAATTTGAAAGGAGGTT
>Ga0272448_1009010_pt1 | contig 10272 bp, 12 predicted proteins | sample YNPCB0191_FD_202220 | JGI IMG/M metagenome (GOLD analysis project Ga0272448, IMG submission 202220) | Hot spring sediment microbial communities from Yellowstone National Park, WY, United States - YNP-CB-019-1 | ecosystem: Environmental > Aquatic > Thermal springs > Hot (42-90C) > Sediment... | reverse complement strand
GCCAAAGTCCGAGCTTCAACCTTTTACTTCTTCCTAAACTTGTGCGCTGCGAAATAAGCTCTCGTTCGTATTGCGCGAATGAGCCGAACTGATGGAACATTAGTCTGCCTTCTGGTGTGGTTGTGTCAATGAGTTCGGTTATAGACTTAAAGCCCGCGCCATATTTGGCCAACTCCTCAACTATTTCAATTAAGTCTTTAAGGTTGCGCGATAATCTATCTATCCTATAAACAAGGACGGCTTCAAATTGCCGCTGCGCCGCATCGGCCAGCATTCTTTCAAGTGCTGGCCTGCGGCGGCTTGCGGCAGAGTATCCTTCATCAGAATATATTTCTGAATAGCTCCAACCTTTATTTTTGATATACTCAATAATCTTATCTGTTTGGGCGGCGAGAGAGTAACCCTCTTTGGCTTGTTCTTCAGTGGAAACCCGAACATACACGGCGCATTTCATAGAACACCTCCGACTTTGCGCCTTTCGGGTTTCCGCTAGGTTAGACAGGCAAAAGAAAAAGAAAATCCTGATGGAGGTTATCCACAAAATAAAAGTGGACTCCTCAAAAGAAGTCCACCTTTTCTTATCGTTGCCCCGCAGAATTTCCGTCCTTGACCTAGGTCAAGGACCTTTGGGGTCAACCTTACACTATGGTGCGGAGAGGGGGAGTTGAACCCCCAAGGGCTCAAAGCCCATATGCTCCTGAAGCATACGCGTATTCCAATTCCGCCATCTCCGCAAATTCTCTAATTTTTAGTATAACTTAAATAATTTATTATGTCAACAAAGATAGGGATGGTTCTGAATTTGTTCTCAAACCTGTCCCTTAAATAATAAAAAAAGGAATTTAATTTAAAAATTTACTTAAAAATAAGTATTTTCTTAAGAAAAAATAAAGAAAAATTACCCTTTTAAGATAAAAAATACCCTTTTGGGGATAGGTTTTGCTTTGAATCGATAACCGTCCCTAAAAAGAGATTGCGAGAAAGTAATTTTGGGTTTATAATAAATTATTAATACCATTTGGAGGAAAAATGGAATATATAAAGATCTCTTTAAAAGGCGTACTTGAGTTATTTATTTTGGGGTTCATTGGTTTTTATTTAACAAAAAAGAGGTTTATTAATTCAAGCGGTTTGGACGCTTTAAGTAAGTTAGTAGTGGGGATATGCTTGCCGGCGATGATTTTTTATAACCTAATGGTGAATTTTGGCTTCGAACAATATAAAAACTGGTGGACTTTCCCGTTGCTCAGTTTAGGGATTTGTCTGTTAGGCCTGATAGTGGGCTTTTTATTTTTGCCATTTTTAACTAATAATTTAGAATACAGGAAACAATTTTTAAGTTTAGTTATTTTCCAAAATTCTGGCTATCTTCCGTTGGTTTTATTATCCGCGATATTGCCGAAAGATAAAATCCAAGTAATGTTTATCTATATGTTTTTATTTCTCTTGGGATTTAATATTATTATTTGGTCAATAGGGGTTTACCTTATTACTTTTTCCCGCAACCGACGTTTTGAAGGGAAAAGTTTTTTTAGCCCTCCGGTATTATCCACTATTTTGAGTTTATTTCTTGTGTATTTTAAAATAAATAAATTTATACCTAATTTTTTTTATAAGCCATTAAGTATATTAGGAGATTCTACTTTGCCTTTGGCAATGTTGATAGTAGGAGGCAGCCTTGCTGAATTAAATTTTAATAAAACCGACAATAAATCGATACTGTTTTTAATTCTGGCAAAACTTATCATTATGCCTGTTTTAGGTTTATTTCTTATAATAAGATTTAATCTTTCTGAGCTTTTGGGATTGCTTTTGCTTATTCAGTTGGCAGTACCCTCAGCCACCTCCTTGTCTTTAATTACTCGTCATTATCAGCAAGAAGATTTGCTTATCAGCGCAGGGGTTTTCTGGACGCATATAATTTCTTTATTTACTTTGCCTTTATTTTTGAGTTTATATTTCGCATATTTTCCTATAAAATGAACAAAATTGTTGCGACTAATCGTAAGGCTTTAAGGGGCTATGAGATTTTGGAGACATTGGAGGCGGGGATTGAACTTAAGGGTAGCGAAGTAAAAGGATTACGTCAAGGAAACGCAAATATAAACGATAGTTTTGCTCGTATTGAAAATGGTGAAGTTTTTTTATATAATAGTTATATAGCAAGCGCACCACAAGCAGGTCATTTTAAAACTGAACCTGAAGGCATACGCAAACTTTTGCTTCATCGCCGGCAGATAGACAAATTATATCAAAGCTTAACGCAGCGCGGATATACTTTGATTCCTACAAAGATTTATTTTAACGAAAGGGGTTTAGCAAAAGTAGAGTTGGCTTTATGCAAAGGGAAAAAAATATATGATATTAGGCAAAGCATAAAAGAAAAAGAAGCGCAACTTAAGATACGCAGGGTATTAAAAAATAAGAAAAGATAGAAAATAAAGGGATAGTTGATAATTTTAAATTTTTATGCGCCAGAGGGGCAAAGCCCCTATGGCAAGCAAGTGACGAGCGACAAAAGAAAAAAAGGGGGTGAACAGGGTTCGACCCAATTAAACGGATAAAAGCAGCAGGCCGCGGATGCTAAGTTGGCCGCGTTAAAAAACCTTAGCACACTATAAACGCCAACACTTTTGTGTTTAACCGGTTACCAATGGCAACATTGGTGCCGGCAGGCGTACAAGTCCCTGTCCTCAATTAAGGATAGGGCCTCAACCTAAGTTGCCTGTGGCTTAGGTTTGAGTTACAAACAGGATAGTTGCGGTAAATTAAGCCTTGGTACCGCAACGAGGTTTAAAAAGGCTTGCGCTCTGATGTATCCTGTCTATCGGAGCCATCGGAGTTAAGACCAAAAGATAGACTAAACCTGTAGCGGCTTTTATGCAGTTTAATTGGGGACCGGGGTTCGATTCCCCGCACCTCCACCAGACTACGCTAAATAGGTAAGTTACTCTTACGAAGTAAGCTTCGTCTGGTTTTTTATAAGAATCGAACCCAAAAAGGAGATGATTAAGGGGAAAAGACCGTTTTCCCTTTAAGGTTGTATATTCAAAATATAAAGGAAGGGCTGACAAGGAGCGTAAGCGACTGCCAGAGGGGAAACCATAAGGTTTCCCTATGGCAAGCGAGTGAAACGAGCGACGGGTTCGATTCCCCGCGCCTCCACCAGACTACGCTAAACAGGTAAGCGATTCTTACGAAGTAAGCTTTGTCTGGTTATATTTTATAATAAATAGAAAGGGCAAGAAAAAGATGAACCAGCCAATAGGAGTATTTGACTCAGGGGTAGGAGGTTTAACGGTAGTAAAGGAATTGTTTTATCAACTGCCTAATGAGCGGATTGTTTATTTAGGCGATACTGCGCGCGTTCCTTATGGCACGAAATCAAAATCCACAATAATAAAATTTACTTTAGAAAACATCCTTTTTCTTTTAAAAAATAATGTAAAGTTAGTGGTGATTGCCTGCAATACTTCTTCAAGTTTAGCTTTGGAAGAGGTCAGGAAGTATTTCCGTATCCCTATTGTAGGAGTAATTTCCCCCGGAGCAAAAGAGGCGGTTTATGCCACAAAAAATAAAAGGATAGGGGTAATTGGCACCCCTGCCACTATCGCAAGCTTGGCTTATGAGATAGAGATAAAAAAATTTTCTCCGGATGTAAAGGTGATAAGTAAACCGACTCCTCTTTTTGTTCCTTTGGTAGAGGAAGGTATGATAAATAACCCTATTACTTATAAGATAGCCCAGATATATTTAAATGATTTCAAAAAAGAAAACGTTGATACTTTGGTTTTGGGTTGCACGCATTATCCTTTGTTAAAATCAGTGATTAGAAAAGTAATGGGCAGGCGTATAAATATTGTGGATTCCGCAAGACAGGTAGTTTATGAGGTTAAAGAGATACTTAAAAATGAAAATCTGGCGGCCTCTTCTAAAATAAAAGGCGCGCCTCAACATACATTTTTTGTTACCGATGCAGTAGAGACCTTTTTAAAGGTGGCGCGGAATTTTTTAAAGAATTCGCTTAAGGATGTAAGAAAGGTAGAGTATGGTTTTTGAGGTAAAAATAATCCGTTATTTTAGCGCAGCCCACTCCTTAAGGGGTTATAAAGGCAAATGCGAGGCATTGCATGGACATAACTGGAAAGTAGAGGCAGTGGTGTCTTGTTCTAAATTAAACTCTTTGGGGATGGTTTTAGATTTTAAAGAGTTAAAGGAAAAGTTAGACAAGGTATTATCTTTTATTGACCATCGTTATTTAAACGATATAGGTTTTTTTAAAAAGATTAATCCCACTTCAGAGAACCTCGCGCGTTATATATTTGAAAAGTTAAAGAAACATAATTTAAAACTAAAAGCAGTAACGGTCTGGGAATCAGAAGATGCCTGCGCAACTTTTAAGGAGAAATGAAGAAAGCGGTGGTGCTTCTTTCTGGCGGTATAGATTCGGCTACTACTTTATATTGGGCAAAGCAAAAAAATTATGCCTGTTTTTGCCTTATCTTTGATTATGGCCAGCGCCATAAAAAAGAGATTAAAAGCGCAATCTTAATTGCTAAAAAAGCCAAATCCCCCTATGAAATTATAAAGATTCGTTTGCCTTGGAAGGGCTCAAGTCTTTTAGATAAAAGATTAGAAGTTCCTCAACGCTATAACGTTATAAACCAAAAACGCAAAAACTTGATACCTTCAACTTACGTGCCAGCCCGAAATATCATTTTCTTAAGTTTTGCTTTATCCTTTGCTGAAGCAATTGGGGCTAAGGCAATCTTTATCGGCGCGCACACGCATGATTATTCCGATTATCCTGATTGTCGTATAGGATTCTTTAAAGCCTTCCAAGAGATAATTAAAGAGGGGACGGCAGCGGGAATAAATAAAAAAAGTATAAAAATATATACCCCGATTATTAATAAAAATAAAGCAGAGATTATAAAGTTAGCCAAGAAGTTAGGGGTTCCACTTGAGCTTACGTGGTCTTGCTATCATGGCAAAAGATATCCCTGCGGTAAATGCGACAGCTGCTATTTTAGAGCAAAGGGATTTCAAGAATTAGGGATAAAAGATCCGTTATTAGTAATTAGTAGTTAGCGTTATTGCGTTAAAAAATAAAAACGATATTAACGAAAATAACGAAATTGACCAACATAACGATAATAAAAAAATATTATTGTCACAAAAGAAGCAATGTTTGTTTTGTGAAATTATTGGATTATTGGGTTAAGAAAATAAGGGAAGATACTATTTTTGTTGATGAATGAAAGCAAAAATTGCAGAAATTTTTAGAAGTATTCAGGGAGAAGGAATATATCAGGGTATAGAGCAGGTATTTGTAAGGTTTTTTGGCTGTAATTTAAACTGCAAATTCTGCGATACAAAACTTAGTTTTTATAGGGAATTAAATATAGAACAGATTTTAAAGGAAATAGAAATTTTTAAAGATAGATTTCATTCTGTAAGTCTGACTGGCGGAGAGCCGTTATTACAGGCAGATTTCTTAAAAATTTTTTTGCAGGAGTTAAAGAAAAGAAATATAATTACATATCTTGAAACTAACGGAACTTTGTATAACGAATTTAAAAAAGTACTTGATTATATAGATATAGTGGCGATGGATTTTAAACTGCCTTCCTCTACCGGATTAAATGACTTTTATTTAGAACATACTAAATTTCTTAAAATTGGGCTGGCTAAAGATATATTTGTGAAAATAGTAATTACTAAATCTACACAGCTTATTGATTTTAAAAGAACAGCAGAAATTTTACTTAAGTTTAAGAAAAATATTCCTTTGGTTTTGCAGCCAAATTATTTTGAGCAGGATGAGATTTTAAAAGAAAAAGTAGAATTTTTTCAAAATTTTTGTCAGGAGTATTTTTCCGATGTAAGAATTATTCCACAACTGCATAAAATTTTGGGGGTAAGATGAAAAAGAGTTCTTATGAAGGGTTACAGAAAGAAATCCGAAAAATTAAGACGCCTGCTTTGGAGGTTTGGCAAAATCAATATCCGGATAAAAGATATACAATTATTATTGAGATTCCTGAGTTTACCTGTATCTGTCCAAAAACAGGGTTGCCTGATTTTGCTACAATTCGGATTGAATATATTCCGGATAAATTTTGTATTGAACTTAAATCTTTAAAATACTATATTAATTTCTATCGTAATATCGGTATATTCCATGAGCATGCGGTAAATAAAATTATGGATGATTTTGTGATGGCTACTAAACCCCGTTGGGTAAAAATCACCGGTGAATTTGATCCACGCGGAGGGATAAAAACAACAGTTATTAGGGAATATAAAAGATGAAAAAGAAAATAAAGAAAAGCAAAGCAGAATTTTTTAAAAATTATAAATGGTTTTTCTAAATTTTCTCCGGCAGAGAAAATAAGAATTACTAAGAGACAATCAATTTTTAAAAATCTTAAAAGATGCAAGATAAATAATGCGAATTATAAAAGAAGAAAAAATTAAGGAAATAGTATCAAAACTCTGTATCCAGGCAAATACGATTTTAAGGAAGGATATACTTTTTGCTTTAAAGACCGCATTAAAAAAAGAAAAAAATAAAATGGCAAAGAAGATTTTGGAGGCGATAATTAAAAATGCCGAGGTCGCTAAAAAGAAGAAATTGGCTATCTGTCAGGACACAGGTATTCCCTGTGTATTTGTAGAATTAGGCAAAGATGTAAAAATAATAGGGGATTTAAAACAGGCAATAAATGAAGGCGTGGAGTTAGGCTACAAAAAAGGTTTTTTAAGAAATTCTATTGTGAAAAATCCCCTTTTAAGAGGAGAGCCATTTTTTAAGCCAGCAGTAATTCATATAGATATAGTTAAAGGGGAAAAATTGAGGTTAACTGTTCTGCCTAAAGGTTTTGGTTGCGAAAACAAAACGCAACTTAAAATGTTTAATCCCACTGCTTCTATAAAAGAAATCAAGGAATTTATTATTGGGGTAGTAAAAAATGCTGGTCCAGATGCCTGTCCTCCTTATACTGTGGGAGTAGGTATTGGTGGAACAGCAGATTACGCCTGTTTTTTGGCAAAAAAAGCATTACTTAAAAAAATCAATACTCAATACTCAATACTCAATACGGGAATTTCTAAATTGGAATATGATCTATTAAGTGAGATTAATAAGTTAAATATCGGACCAATGGGTTTAGGCGGTAAAGTTAGTTGTTTGGCGGTAAATATTGAAACTTATCCTACGCATATTGCGGGATTGCCGGTGGCGGTAAATATCAGTTGCCATGCATTAAGGAGTGCAACTGGTGCGTTATAGCGTAAAAACGAACTAAACGAAATTAATGATATTAACGAAAATAACTAACCCAAAAGATGAAAAAAATAACCACGCCTTTGGAGAAAGAAGAAATAGAAGATTTAAAAGTAGGTGATGAAGTTTCTTTAACGGGGATTATCTATACTGCCAGAGACCAGGCGCATAAAAGATTGGTTGAGGCATTAAGGAAAAAAGATAAATTACCTTTTGATTTTAAAGGAGCGATTATTTATTACTGTGGACCCACGCAAACACCCAAAGGCAGAATTATTGGTTCTTGCGGCCCCACAACTTCCTCGCGAATGGATATATTTACCCCGGATTTACTTAAAGTTGGGCTTAAAGGAATGATCGGAAAAGGAAGCCGTTCTGAAACTGTAAGGAAGGCAATAAAAAGATATAAAGCAGTTTATTTTTTAACCTATGCAGGATGTGGAGCATTGCTGGCAGAATATATAAAGGGAAAAAGATTGGTTGCTTATGAGGATTTAGGACCCGAAGCAATTTATGCAATAAAAGTAAAGGATTTTCCTTTAATAGTGGGGGTAGACTCAAGCGGAAGGAGTATTTATGAATAGAAAGGACAAAAGATTATATAATCAGATAAGACCGGTGAAAATTACGCCTAATTATATAAAATATGCAGAGGGTTCTTGTCTTATAGAGATGGGTGATACGCGGATTGTTTGCACTGCTACGGTAGAGGAATCTGTGCCTGTATTTTTAAAGGGAAGCGGTTCTGGCTGGATTACTGCAGAATACGGAATGCTTCCGCGTTCCTGTGTTGCACGGATATTAAGAGACAAAGTTTCCGGCAGGAATTATGAAATCCAGAGGTTAATCGGCAGGTCCCTGAGAGCAGGTGTAGATTTATCCTGTATAGGAGAACGTACGCTTTGGGTTGATTGCGATGTGATTCAGGCAGATGGAGGCACGCGGACTGCATCCATTACCGGTGGTTTTATTGCCCTGATAAACGCTTTAGCGAGGTTAAAAAAAGAAAAGAAAATCTCCAAAATCCCCATTAAAAATTTTGTGGCAGCAGTAAGCGTGGGGATACTAAATGGCGGGTTGATTTTAGATTTAACCTATGAAGAGGATTCGCAGGCAGAGGTGGATATGAATGTGGTAATGACTTCCGGTGGTGAGTTTATTGAAATTCAAGGCACTTCAGAAAAGAAGACTTTTAACAAAGAACAGATGGAAGAACTTTTGGATTTGGCAAAAAATGGGATTAATGATTTAATTGATATTCAACGTAATATCTTAAAGGATATTATTTAATAAAATGATAAAGCCAGAACTGATTGTGGCTACAAAAAATAAAAAGAAGTTTAAAGAGATAAAAGAAATTATAGAGAGTTTTAATTTAAAGATAAAAATTAAATCATTGATGGATTATGATAATTTTCCCAAAATTATAGAAAATGGCAAAACCTTTAAAGAAAACGCAATTAAAAAAGCAACAAAGATTGCCAAATTTACAGGCGAGCTTGTTTTAGGAGAAGATTCCGGATTGGAAGTGCAGGCATTAAAGAGAAAACCGGGAATTTATTCTGCGCGTTTTGCAGGAAAGAATAAAGATGACCAAAAAAATAATTTAAAACTATTGAGATTATTAAATGGTTTGGCTTTAAAACAAAGAAAAGCACGTTATGCTTGCGCGGTGGCTTTGGCTGATAAAAGAGGTTTGTTGGTTACCAAAGAAGGTTATTGTTCGGGTTTGATTGGTTATAAAATGCAAGGCAGATACGGTTTTGGATACGATCCTTTATTTATTATCCCTAAATATAAAAAAACTTTTGCGCAATTGGGACCAAAAATTAAACATAAGATGAGCCATAGATTTCGGGCATTAAAAAAATTAGAAAAAACACTTAGAGATTATTTTATAATAAATAATTAGCGGGGAGTGGCTCAGTTTGGCTTAGAGCGCTTGGTTTGGGACCAAGAGGTCGTGGGTTCAAGTCCCACCTCCCCGACCAGATGCAACTTTTATAATTTCTGGGGGAGTTTGTTTGCTCGCTCGCCTGACGGCGAGCAAAACAGAAAAATTTTCTTAACATTTTTAAATCGCGCGCCCTCAAAATTTTTTTCAATTAAGGAAATGAAAATTTTTCTGTTTTGATATTCTGCTAACGCAGAATTGCGGAAACGCTTCCCACCCTCAGTCCCGCTTCGCGGGACAGCAGGCGGGCAAAAATTCATTTTTCCCAGACCCCCTTTTCTTTTGCCCGCCTGCTCCTTGGCCTTGCCAAAATTTTTTCAGAAGCCGACGGGCTATCATTATTTATAGTTGTCCTTGCCCCGCCCTTCCCGTGCGCGGGCGACAACAGGGAACTCCCTTGATGATTTATCTTTACTTTTTTTGTTTTATTAGGTATCATTATAATAAACAAGTTAGAGATAGTTTACTATAATCAGTTTATTATAATAGTTTAACAAAGTCAAGGAAATATGGCAAATAAAGTTAGCAACAACATTCGTAAAATCAGACAGAAAAAAGGTATATCCCAAGATCGCCTTTCAAAAGAGGCGGATTTGGCTTTAAATACCATTGTTAAAATTGAAACTGGAGAAAATCCAAATCCCACCGTAGAAACTTTAGAAAAAATCGCCAAAGCTCTTGGCGCTTCCGTCGCAGATTTATTTAAGGATTAAAAATTATGGCAACAATTCACAAACTTATAATTGGAAATTGTATGGTTATGGAAGAGATACCTGATGGGACTGTCCATTTAATGGTTACTTCGCCGCCATATTTTAATGCTCCTTTTGATTATAAAGGTTTATTTAAAAACTACGAACAATATCTTGGAGTATTGCGAAGATTTGCAAAAGAAACCTTTCGCGTTCTGCAAGAAGGCAGAATAGCGGTTTTAAACATTGATGATATGCTAATAAATGGCGAAAAGTTTCCTATAGTTGCTGATGCCATAAAAATTTTTCAAGAAGCCGGTTTTAGATATAGAGATAGA
>Ga0272448_1009006_pt1 | contig 10273 bp, 6 predicted proteins | sample YNPCB0191_FD_202220 | JGI IMG/M metagenome (GOLD analysis project Ga0272448, IMG submission 202220) | Hot spring sediment microbial communities from Yellowstone National Park, WY, United States - YNP-CB-019-1 | ecosystem: Environmental > Aquatic > Thermal springs > Hot (42-90C) > Sediment... | reverse complement strand
TTCGAACTGATGGCGGGCAAGATCCTCGGAATGGCCGGCGTGGGCTTCACGCTGGTGGTGCTCTGGTCGGCGGTCGGCTACGTGGCGGCAACGGTCCGGCACGTTCAATACCTGGTGCAGATCGGTCACCTGGGCGAGTTCATCCTGTATTACGTGCTGGGCTACCTGCTCATCTCCTCGATCCTGGCGGCCGTGGGCTCCGCGTGCAACACGCTCAAGGAAGCGCAACCCCTGATGGCGCCGCTGACTTTCCTGCTCATCATCCCGCTGATGTTCTGGATGCAGGTCGTTCATCAGCCGAACTCGACGCTGGCCGTCCTCCTGTCGTTCGTGCCGCCCATGACTCCCTTCATCATGGTGCTGCGGCTCACGTCCGGCGAGGCGGCGATCCCCTCATGGCAACAGGTGATGGTGCCCCTGTGGCTGGCGGCGTGGGTGCTGTTCGCCATGTGGGCTGCGGGCCGCGTCTTCCGCGTCGGTCTGCTGATGTACGGCAAGCCGCCCGGGTTCCGCGAATTGGCCCGATGGGTGCGCCACCGGTAGCCCGCTGCCGAGCGCGCACACGCGGCGTTCGCAATCGCCGAGGCGGCAGGCGATTCCGTGCGCTTCGGGTTCCGCCGTGCCCCTGCCTGGCCCCGGGCACATGCGGGTCAGGGATTGCCGTCGTCGGCGTCGCGTTGCATCCGGCGGACTCGGAAGTAACGGCAGACGTTTCGCCAGGCGATCGAACCGGCGACGGCGGCCATCACTACAAACGGGACTGCGTACAGCGCAAGCCATAACCGGAACGGTCTCCGGGTCGCGCAGCTCAGGAGGAGGACGACCGCGATCCCGCCGGACAAGGCGGTCGTGAAGACGTCTGTCCCCGGAAACGCGTTGTACTGGGGTTGGAGAATCCCGTCGAGGCGGCGGCCGGCGGCGTTGTAGCGGTTTCCGCATTCAGGGCAGCGGCCCACCATTGGCAACGTATACAGGCTGTAGCCGCAATTGCCGCAGCGAAGCGGCTTCTCAATGCGGATGCTGGTCAATTCCTGCGGGTCTATGGGCATGCGGGGCCTCGGACGCCGGTTGTCGGGCTTCTCCCCGTCCGGATTGTAGCGGAGGAACCGCCCTCTGAGGCAAGGGCGACGATGCGCACCCGGGAAGGTTCCGCTAATCCATGTCGGCGATGCGCCGCGAATGCAACCCTTTGGCGGGGTGGCGAAGAATATTCGCCCCGCGCGACGCAACTCCAATACGACGACCGTCTTGTCGGGCGGCCGGCGGTTCGTGATCCGTGATTCGGGAAGGTAGAATGAGCATGATCCCCCCGCTGCGGTACGGCTTCACGAGGGCGCATCGGAGGTTGGAGTAATGCCGGGTCCATCGGTTTCAGCCAGACTCAAGGCAGCCGAACAGGCCGTAGAGGCGGACCGACTCGATGAAGCCTGCGCCCTGCTTACAGCGGAAGATTTGCGCGAAGACCGGCGAGCGGCGGAATTACGCGTACGGTTGGCCCAGCGGCTACTGGAACGTGTGCGGGGACATGAGGAGGCGGGCCGTTATGCCGAGGCGCTGCTCGATCTGGACCGTGCCGCGGCGTTTGGCGCGAGGCCGGAACAGGTAGCGGCGCTGCGAGAGTGGATCCGCGGCGTAGCGGACCGCCGACGGAAGGATGACCGCGAATACCGGCGGCAGATTGAGGCGGCCCGCGAGCATATTGATGCCGGGTCCCTCACCGCGGGCCGCGACATCCTTGCCGGCCTCGATGCCGCCGACACGCAGGCACAGCAACTTCGGCAGGAGGTCGAGGAGCGCGAGCGAGCGGCGGAACGTCTGCTGACCGAAGCGCAGCGTCTCCTTCAGGCCGGGCAGTTCGGGCCTGCATGCCGCGTTCTGGAACGGGCGCGGGCCGAAAACCCGAAGGCCCCGGCCCTTCTGGACCTGGAAGCGCAGGTGACACGAGGGGCATTGGAACAGATTCGCGAAGCCGCGACGGCAGGTCGGCTGGATCGGGCGGCCGACTTGTTCGGCCAACTGGGCAACGTGGGCAGCGCCCTGCCGGAGCGGTCGGAGTGGGAGCGGGCGCTGGCGGAGGTATCGGCGGCGGCGGAGGCGGTCGCCCGGGCAGACTGGGCGGCGGCGAAGCGTGCCGTCCTGCGGCTCAAGACGCGGCTGCCCGAGGCCCTGTGGCTCTCGCAGGCAGCGGAGCAGTTGACGCAGGTTGACGAGCTTACAACGGCCATCCACGCCGGTCCGCTGGGTATCGCGCTACGGCCGAATGCGAGCGGACGTGCCGGCGAAAACACGGTGCTCTTGCCGCGGGCCGATGCGGCACACGAAGCGTTACGGCCCGCGGGCGGCAAGTTCGCGGAGCGACGAGACGGATCGGCGAAAACGATCGCGGCGGCGAAGTGGCGGTTGCTCGTCGATGGGGCGGGCAGCTACCTCATGCTCTGTCAGGATCGGGTGACGATCGGCCGCGCCGGCGGCGGCGACGCGGAGGCGGACATCGCCCTGATGGCCGACATCTCGGCGATTCACGCGGAGATCGGACGGATCGAGGACGATTACTTTCTCTTCGCCCGCAAGAGCGTGCGGGTGAACGGGCGGACGGTGAGCCAGCGGCTGCTGGAGGACGGCGACCGGATCGAGCTGTCGCGGCACGCGCACCTGACGTTTCGGCTGCCGAGCCGGCGCAGCGCGTCGGCGGTGCTGGAACTGGGCGGGTCGCAGCGACTGCCGGGCGACGTGCGGCGAGTCGTGCTGTTCGACCGGCACGCAACGATGGGCCCGGGGCCCAGCCACCACATCGTGGTGCCGGGCGCGTACGGCGGCGTCGCGTTGTTCGAGCGGGCCGGCAACCTGTATGCCCGGCCGACGAGCGGGCGCGGCGCGGAACAAACGACCGATGAGGCCGTCTTATTGAAGGACGGATCGCCCGTCGAGGTGGCGGGGATGCGAATGGTGGCGAAGGAGTTCAAAGTTCCGAGTTAGGCGTTCAGAGTTGTGACCGGTTGTGCCGCCGGCGGTTGCCGACTCTTAACTCTGAACGGATGTGTTCGATGACCTTCACGTTCCAACATGGCGATCGGCCCCTCGAGGGCTACACGGTCCAGCGTGGCGTGGGTCGCGGCGGGTTCGGCGAGGTGTACTACGCCGTCAGCGATTCGGGCAAGGAAGTCGCGATCAAGTACCTCCGCGACAACCCCCAGATCGAGCTGCGCGGCGTCTCGCACTGCATGAACCTCAAGAGCCCGCACCTGGTCACCGTGTACGACATCCGCCAGAACGCCGCCGGCGAGTACTTCATCATCATGGAGTACGTCAGCGGGCCGTCGCTCCGCGACCTTCTCGTCGCGGAAGGCGACAAGGGCCTCGGCACGCAGAAGGCCGCCTTCTTTCTGCGCGAGATCGCCAAGGGGCTCGGCTATCTGCACGATCGCGGCATCGTCCACCGCGACCTGAAGCCCGGCAATATTTTCTACGAAGACGGCTACGTGAAGATCGGCGACTACGGGCTGAGCAAGTTCATCAGCGTTTCGCAGCACAGCGTGCAGACGGCCAGTGTCGGAACGGTTCACTACATGGCCCCTGAGGTAGGCTCGGGCAACTACGGCCGGGGCGTGGACATCTACGCACTCGGCGTGATCCTGTACGAGATGCTGCTCGGCCGCGTGCCCTACGACGGCTCGTCGATGGGCGAGGTGCTCATGAAGCACCTGGTGGCGCAGCCCGAGGTGGACGCGCTCCCGGCGCCGTTCGGGGAGGTAATCGCCAAGGCCCTCGCGAAGGATCCGAAGGACCGCTACCAGACGGTGGATGAGATGACGGAAGCGGTCTTCGGCGCCGATGACATTCGGGACAGCGTGGCGCGGTTCGAGCCGACGAGCGTATCGATGGCGGCGGCCCGCGCGGTGCCGGTGCAAGTGGCGGCGGGCGTCGGCGGCAGCTCGGGCGAGGTCAACCTGCCGCCGCGGGGCGCGGTCGGCGGTACCGGAAGCGGCGGGGCGTGGCAGGCGGCGGGCTACCGGGGCGCGGATCGCGCGGGCGAGCCGTGTTCATGGGGCGACCGGTGGCGGCAGCGCCGCGAAGAACGGCGGGCGCGAATGCGCGGCCGCCTGAACGAGGTGGAATCGCGTTTTCGCAACCTGGAGGGCGTGCGACCGGGCGACATCCCGCGCTTTCCCCCGCGCTCGCGGTGGGTGGCCGGGATCCTCGGTGTCCTGCTCGGATGGCTCGGCGTTCATCGCTTCTATCTCGGCTACACGCGGATCGGCTGGATCCAGCTCATCCTGACCATGGTGACGGGCGGAACGGCGGGTCTCTGGGGCATCATTGAAGGCATCCTGATCCTGGGCGGGGCATGGACGGAGGATGTCTACGGCCGACCGCTGGTCGGCCGGCGCGAAGAACCGCGCGTGCCGATCCTGCGGGAGCGCTGGCTCGAACGGCTGATCGCCGCGGTGTTCGTGGCGGCGGGGCTGTCGGCCGGCGTGGCCGTCGTTTTCGGGGGCCTGCCCGGATCCAGGTCCGCACAAGGAATCGCCGCATTCGAGTACACGTTTCCGACGACGCTGACGTTCGTCGTGGTGATGACGGTCGCCGTGCTGATCGGCTCGGTGGCGGCCGTGCGGCTCCACACCGCCCTGGCCCCGCCGTTCCTCGGGCGGCTGGTCGTTTTCGGCATGGGGTTGCTCGCGCTGCTGGGCGCGTCGGCGTTCTGTGACGAGACGTTTGGCCCGCCGAGGACGCTTTACGTTGCGGAGATTTCCCCGTTCTACGGCAACCAGGCGGATTACGATGTGCTTTTGACCGACCAGAGGCAGGCGAAGCAGCGGTACGCGGTCCAACGCGCTCAGTTTGGCCGCATGCTCGAGACGCTCGTCGGCGGCTTGGCCGCGTCGCTGCTGCTTGCCAACTGGACGAAGGCGGTGGGGCGCGGCGCGGAAGGACGAGTCGAATTGGGGTCGGCCGTGTGGGCGGGCGTCGTGGCGGGCGTGGCAGGCCTCTTCTGGAGCGAGGACTACTTCCCGCTGGCGGGGGGGATCGCCGCGACGACTTCGCTGACGGCACAGTCCGTGGCGTTCATCCGACTGCGAGGTCGGAACGATCGATTCGGCGGATCGCCCGGGACGCCGTCGGGACCGGTGCAGCGGCAGATGGCCCCTTCTGCCGGCCCTTATGAAGCCGAGGAGCGCAACGCGCGCGAGGAGGCGGCTGGTCCGCACAGCGGACCCTACGCCGCTGCCGTAGCGGATGTGACGGGCGAGACGCCCGGCCCCCACGCGACGGCTACGGCGGGCGAGACGCCCGCCCCCCACGCGGCCCAGCGTACGTCGTCCGAGCAGGCCTGCACGGACCGCGCACGGCGAGTGTGGCAGTCGATCTGCGGCGCGATCCTGGCCGTGCCCGCCGTGGCGATACCGGCCTCAGCGCTCGACGTTGACGACGACGTCCTTCCGTTCTGTGTCGCCGTGGGTGCCGCGATCGCCTTCTCAATCCCGTGGATCACGTGCGTGACCCGCCGGTTGTACAGAGGATCTCGCGTGGAGGCCGTCGCCGGGGGACTTTCGCCCGCATGCGCTTCCGAGATCGCCTCGCCGGACACCACCGCGCAACCGGCCCAGGCTCGCGAGGGGAGGCCGTCCGGTTTCATCCTGCGCTCGGCGTCCGGGCCGACGGATAGTGGTGAACGTCCGCTCCGCTCGAACGCGGCGCGGGTGTTCTGGGGTATGGTGGCGGCGGCGTTGCTCTGCGGGGCCCTCATGTGCTTCTTCGCGATGACGACGATTCGCATGGGCGTGGACGAACAGGCCGGAACCCTCGCGGGCGGCCTGGCGATGCTGGCGTGCGAGGTGTTCGCGTTGAGCAAGGTCACGCGGCGTCGGAGACCGGGCCTGTATCGGGAGTGGCTCCGGCCGCTGTTCATTGCGATCTGTCTGGCGGTGGCCGCGATCGGGGCGAGCGTCCTGGGCGGGATGCGGCTCGGCGCGGAGGAGATGCTTGTGGCGATCGGCCTCATCGTCTGCGGCCTCGTTTTCGCGTTGTTCTTCGCGGTGATCCGCGGCTCGCCGTCGCGGCGATAGCGCCCCGGTGACAAGAGGTCGGTAATCGGTGTGATGAATTCGGCGAATTACACAAGTTTGGCCTTGTGCCCCGCGATAGGCTTCGCACTGCTGCTGGGCGCGGTCATCTGGCTGTTCATCCGCAGCCCGAAGGCGGGCGCGATCGGGGTCGGCGTGCTGGCGCTATGCGTGCTGGCGGGGCTGGCCCTCCTCAATGTCCGCGTGCAGGTGAATCCGTCGGAATCCCCCGTCGCCTGTGCGACGCCGTGGTGGGGCATCGGGGCGCGGCTGAGGTTTCTTCTTGTCGGAGCCATGTTTGTCGGGTTGATGGGCTTGATCGTGTGGGGGTTCGCCCGGAATCCGAAGAAGGGCTTTGCCGCAGCCGCCGGCGTCTTTGTGGGCCTCGTGTTGCTCGCGATCTTCACACTTGTTGCCGCGATCCTGCTGCCGGCGTTCGCGCGGGCCAGGCAGGTGGCCGGGCGGAACCGTGTGACGGCGGCGCCGGCGGCGACGGCGCCGCTGCGGTCCGAAGTCCCGCGGACCGCCGCTTCGCCCTCCGGCGACGTCAGTCCGCGCGGGAACGAGGCGTCCGTCGCCGAGACCGGCAGGCAACCGGCATCGGGCGTACTGCAGATGGGCAAGACCACGCGGACACTCTACGCGCTCGGTATGCTCCTGCTGATGGTCGTCCTCGCGCATGCCTTTCTCGCCGCCGGACGGTATGCCTTCTTCAAGTGGCCGGTGCGGATCCTCGCGGTGGCTGCCTTCGGGGTGCTGTGCGTCATCGCGATACGCTCTTCCGGAGGTTTCTTCGCGGCCGGCGGGAGCCGCGGGGCGCAGGCGGCCCTGTCGCGAGCGGTTGCGGCTTTCCGCCCGGCACCGGCTCTTGCAGATCGACTGATTGCCCTGGCGCGGACATCCGCAGATGACGTGGCGACGGCGGTCGCGACGGCCGAGGCCGCCGATATCGACGACGCGCAACTCAAGCCGCTGGACCTGCTTGTCTGTGGCGAGTACCGCCTGCTCGGCGGCGACGCGGAGGGTGCGGCGAAGGCCATCGAGGCAGCCATCCGGCGGGGCGGCGGCGAGAACTGGTATCAGAAGTCGCTCGGCTTGGCGCTCCTGCACGCCGGGCGGCCGGCAGAGGCCAAGCGGGTATTCGCGAAGGCGGCGGGGAACGCCGATGCCTGGAAGCGGCGGCCGATCATAAACGCCTCGCTCGATGCATGGACGGCCGCCTACTTCCTCGATCTCGTAAGCGAGGCGGAGTACACGAACAATCAGGCAAAAGACCCCAGTTACGCCTGCTTCCCGTGGTTTTATGTCGGCCAGCGGATGGAGATCGAAGGCGAACAAGACAAGGCGATTGCGGCCTATCGCAAATCGGTCGAACTCGGCGATCGATCCGGCGCGCATTACATCCGCCACTGGTCGGCGTATCGCCTGCGCATGCTGACGGAAGCGGCCCGGACGCCGGCATCCCGGCGAGTGTCCGAGACGAGTTCCTCCCGACCGGCCGAGCACGTCGAAGCGCCTGCGGGGGTCCGGCAGGAAGAGACACGGTGACGTGCCTCTTTCCAAACCCGCGGGACGGGCGTAATCTGCAAAGGAGCGTGTTTGCGGAGCAACGGGATAACGGATCAACGGACCAACGGCCGATTAACGCAGAACAGTTCCTCATCGAGCAGGTTCGCGCCGGCGACGAAGAGGCGTGGCGACAGTTGATCGCGCGCTACGAGGGCCGGCTGCGGGCCTTTGCGCGCATGCGTCTGCCCGGCAGCGCGGACGCGGAGGACGCCGTGCAGGAGGTCTTTCTTGGCTTCCTGCAGAGCCTGCCGCACTTTGACGCATCACGGTCGCTCGAGACGTACCTGTTCGCGATCCTCCGCTACAAGATCGGCGACGCCTGCCGGCGGAAGCGGATGCCCACGCCCGCCGACTTCGCCCCGTCCGGCGACGAGTTCGACGACCTGCGCGAGCGGCCCGGGTCGACCGAGACGCCCAGCGGCATCCTGCGGCAGAAGGAGTCGCTCGAACGGCAGCGGGCGCTGCTGGCGGAGGCGCTCAAGCGCCTCATCCGCGATTACGGCGAGAACGAGAAGTTCCGCGACCTGCAGGTGGTTGAGCTTTCATTCTATGCCGGGCGGCGGAACAAGGAGATCGCCGAGCAGTTGGGCATGGACGAGAAGCACGTGGCCGGCGTGAAGTTCCGCGCAATCGGGCGGCTGCGGGAGCTGATCACCGCGCCGGAGAACGGCGCCGAGGCGTCCGTGATCGAGGAATTGACCGACGAGGCGAGCGTCGCGAGCGTCTGGCGCGATCGGCGATGTTCGTGCCTGAAGCGCAGCACACTGGGGGCGTACCTGGACGGTGCGCTGGAGGAACCATGGCGCGGGTACGTCCGGTTTCACCTGGAGGTCATCGGCTGTCCGATCTGCCAGGCGAACGTCGCGGATCTGGAGGCCGAGTCGCAGGCCGACGAGGAGCGGGGGGCGCGTCGCGAGCAGTTGTTCATGTCGAGCGTGGGGTTCCTGAAGACGACGCGGGGGTGACTCGCGCGATCGCAGGGCAGGCGGCACTACCACGCGGGCCGGCCGGCGGATATGGTGGCCATTATGGACCCGGCCGTGCTCAACGCCGCCGAAATCCTGGAGGGCCTCGGCACGACCCGCATCGGCCGGACCGTGCGCGTTCTGGAAGAGACGGCCAGCACGAACGACGTAGCCCTCGCCGCCGCCGAGACCGACCCGGACGCGGACGGTCTGGCGGTCTTCGCCGAGTTCCAGACGGCCGGCCGCGGGCGCCAGGGTCGATCGTGGCATGCGCCGCGCGGCGCCAGTCTCCTGTGCAGCGTGCTGGCGATCGGCCGCGACGATGTCGCCCGCGCGGGCATTCTGACCCTGATCGCAGGCGTGGCGGCGTGCGACGCCGTCCGCGAGGCCACCGACGTCTGGCCGGTGCTGCGATGGCCGAACGATCTTTTCGTTCGGGGTCGTAAACTCGGCGGCGTGCTGGTGGAGTCGCGCCCGGTCCGCGACGGCCGGCGCGCCTGGGTCGTCGGCGTGGGCATCAACTGCTATCAGCATGCGAACCACTTCCCGCCGGAGATCCGGGATCGCGCGACCTCGCTGGAACTCGAGAGCAGCCACCCCGTTGACCGGACGCGGCTCGCACGGGAGTTGCTCCGGGAACTGGATCGGTGGCTGGCGCCGGGCGAGGAGATCGACGCAGAGCGCATACACCGGGCGTGGCTCGAACGGGATGAGTCCATCGGGCATCGCGTGCGGATCCTGTATGACGGGCGGATGTTCGAGGGGCGCACGCTCGATGTGGATCCGCAGGCCGGGCTTCTTGTCCAGTTGGACGACGGCGTGCGGCGGTGGTTCGAGGCAGCGCGGACGCAGATTCAGACGTGAGGCCCACGGCGACCTACCCGCGAAAGCGATTACCGTGTTTCGGCGAGGCGGTTACGCATGCGGCGTGCGCATAGCCGGGGGGTTCTGTCGCCCCTCCGGGGCTCTGCGTTCACGTGCGACCGGAACCCAGGGCTTACGCCCTGGGCTACATACCGTCGCCCCTACGGGGCTGGGAGGAGAGTACGATCGCGTCCCCGCCGAGCGGGTGATCCACCGTCGCCCCTCTGGGGCTGGGAGCAGAGGCAACTTGTGAACCGGAAGGAAGGCGAATCTGACGAACCGAAAACGGACAGTCAGGGCACGAGGGCCTCGATGACGCGATAGGGGTCGGAGGCCACGACCGGCGAGCCGTACAGCTCCATCGCTCCCACATCCGCCGTCGGGCGCGACGGGTCGCCGCGATCCACGCAACGGGCGATAACCGGCAGGTCGTATTCCTCGTTGCCGTCCATGGGTGGGAGATAGACGCCGACATTGAAGCTGAGCACACCGAGGCGGTCGATGAGGCACCGCAGCACGGCGGTCAGGGCACCAACGAAGTCGTCGTCGAGCCCGCGGCCGATCACGAGCATCTCCTTCTCCTTGATCGGCGTGATCGAGGCGGCGCACGCGACCGAGCCCCGGCGGCGTACCAGGCCGAGCGACTCGTGCGCGGCGAGCCAGTCGTCCCAGTAGCGGGCGTCCGTCTGCCGGCGGTAGTCGTCGGCCACGCGGATCATCCACGCCTGCCGGGCATACGGACGGTCGCGGGTGAGGAGCATCTGGAGGTGCCCGTGCGGTTGCGAGGCGCCCGCCTTTTCGAGGCAGTTC
>Ga0272448_1009005_pt1 | contig 10274 bp, 8 predicted proteins | sample YNPCB0191_FD_202220 | JGI IMG/M metagenome (GOLD analysis project Ga0272448, IMG submission 202220) | Hot spring sediment microbial communities from Yellowstone National Park, WY, United States - YNP-CB-019-1 | ecosystem: Environmental > Aquatic > Thermal springs > Hot (42-90C) > Sediment... | reverse complement strand
GCGAGTTCTCGAAAGAGGTGTGCGGAGGCCCCCACGTGGAACACACCGGCCAGCTCGGCCACTTCAAGATCCAGAAGCAGGAGGCCGTTGGCCGCGGCGTGCGCCGCATCCGCGCGGTGCTGGAGGATAGGGCGTGAAACGTGAAACGTGATGCGTGATGCGTATTGGCTGCGCGCCGGGCATCGACGCGTCACGTCTCACGCATTACGTTTTACGCATTACGTCCTACGCCCCACGCCTGCTGGCCCACATCATGCTCAGCCGGGTGTGAGCAGCACCGAGGAGGTCTCGCATGCCTGTCGATATCCTGTCGCGGCTGTGCCCGCCCTACGTCGTGGTGGCCGATGGCGCCATTGGCACCTATCTGCAGGCCCAGGGGCTGCCGCCGGCGACGCCGCCCGAGGTGTGGAACGTCGAACAGCCCGAGATGGTGCGTTCGATGCACGAGGCCTACCTGGCCGCCGGTGCCCAGATCCTCACCACCAACACCTTTGGCGGCAACCGCCTGCGCCTGCCCGATGAGGTGCACGGTCACCGCCGGGCCGAGCTGGTCACCCAGGGGGTGCGCATCGCCCGCCAGGCTGCCGGCGATGTGGCCTGGGTGGCCGGCTCCATGGGCCCTACGGGGCGCCTGATCGAGCCCCTGGGCGATGTCAAATGCGAGGAAGCAGAGGAGGCCTATGCCGAGCAGGCCTCCCTCATGGCCGAGGCCGGCGCCGACGTGATCCTGGTCGAGACCATGAGCGACGTGCTCGAAGCGCGGGCGGCCCTGCGGGGTGCCCGGCGAGCCACCAGCCTGCCGGTGTTCGTCACCTTTAGCTTTGACGGCCTCGGGCGTACCATGATGGGCACGACAGCCGAAGAAGCGGCGCGCGAGGTGCAGACGCTGGGCGCAGCGGCGACCGGAGCCAACTGCGGCCAGGGTATCCCTGCCACCATCGTGGCCCTGCAACAGATGCGCCGCGCCGTCACCATCCCCCTCATCGCCCAGCCCAACGCCGGCATGCCGCGCCTAGAGGCTACCGGCGAAACCACCTGGGATGGCACGCCCGACGAGTTCGCCGAGGCTGCGCGGAGGCTGATCGAGCTGGGCGCGCGCGTGGTAGGCGCCTGTTGCGGCAGCACCCCCGCCCACATCCTGGCCATCCGCGCCGCGGTGGATGCCGTGCAGGCCTGAGCCATGCGGGGCGAGGCGCGAACCGCGACCCGCGGCGCCTGGAGGGTCTCGGGGCTGCGCCAGTGCGGCCGCCGGGCGATCGGCCGCAGGCGCAGCCCCCGCCGCCCGTCGGCATCAGGCGCGGGGCATCACGGCTTGCCCCCTGGCTGCGGGCACAGCTCCCGCGTGACCCGTTCGACCTCGCGCAGGAGCGCGTTCAGCTCAAAGGGCTTCAGCAGCAACCCCTCGGGGGCGAGCCCGGCCTGCGCTGGTTCCTCCCGCGCCGCGGTCATAAGCACCACGGGGATGCTGTGCCCGTAGGCCTTGCGCAGCTCGGCCACAAAGTCGCTCCCGCTCATGCCGGGCAAGATCATATCCAGGAGCACTACAGCCGGTCGCCTCTGGGCTATCCACTGCAGCCCTTGCTCGGCAGTGGGGGTCACTTGGACCTCGTATCCCTCGTCGGCGAGCACCGACTCGACGAATTGGGCAATCGACGGGTCGTCTTCCACCACCAGCACCAGGCAGTGCCTGTTCTCACCCACAGCCCCTCTCCTCCTGCGTTTCGTGGCAGCGCTAAGCCCGCCAGGCGGGCAGTCACCGCTGAAAAGGCGTTGGCGCCCTGCAGGGCAATCTAGCACCGGCAGCAGTGGGCTGTCAACCGCCTTGGGCCGGGGCGGGCGGCCTTGGCATGCAGATTGCTTAGGGCGCGTAGGGAGCGAAGTGACGCTTCGCTCACTCCGTGCTCAGTCGCGGCGCTGCTGCCAACCGGGTGCCCGGCCAAACACCACCACAGGTGCCGCGACAGGCCTTAACTCGCGGGTTTGCGCGCCGCGCAAGGGGCGCAAACCCGCGAGCTGCGCCGGTAGCTCCAGGCGGTGGCTCCGCCGCCGGCTTGCAACGCTCGGGAGAGGAAGCAGTGATCGCAGTTCTCGGCGCCTTGCTGGCCTGCTGGGCGGCCGTGTGGCTCGTCAGGCGGCGCACGCACCCCGCGGCGGGTGAGCCCCATGCCTTCACCCGGGCCGAGATCGCCAGCTACGACACTGCCCTGCCCAAGTACCTGCTGGCGGCCGCGACGAGCCTGCTGTTCGGCGGCATCTATGGGCTGGCCGTGCAGCTCCCGGCCTGCCGGCAGTGGCTGGCCTTGGCGGGCGAGCCGGTGCAGCGCATGGTCGATGGGGTCAACGAGCAACTGATCACCATCGGCGGCGGAGTCATGCTGGCCATGGGCCTCACCTGTTACGCCCTGCCACGCCTCATCGGGCGCCCCCTGCGCAACCACAACCTGGCCCGTGTGTCGTTCGTGCTCACCTTCAGCGGGGTATTGCTCACCGCCCTGGTCATGGGCACCGTGGCTCTCCTCGAGGCCTTCTACACCCGCAGCGGGCGCACCTACGCCGAGGCACAGGCCTGGCTGGGCCCGTGGGTGCCGGTGGCGCTGTGGGCCTTCGAGGGCGCCCGCGATGCCGGCTACTGGACCTTTGCCCTGCTCGTCGTCTTGACCGTGCTCTCGAGCCGCAACGTCATCTGGCCCAAGCACCGCCGGCAGATCACCCGTTGGCTGGTGGTGGCAGCGGTGGCGCTCTTTGTGGCCATTTGGCAGCGTGCCCTCGATGGGGTGCCATGGAGCATCCCGTGGCTGCAGGGTTCGGAGGAAGCGGCCTTCCTGCTCGGCTCGCAGGCCTACACGCACCTGCACCTGTACGTGGGCACCCTGGTGCCCCTGGCGGCCGCCACCTTCACCTACCTGCTGGAGCGCAAGGCCGAGCGCCGCACCGACTGGCGCACCGCCTCGCGCCTGTTGGCCGCCCTGGCGCTGGCGGGGGTGGCCTTCTACCTGGCGCGTGTGGGGGTCGGCCTGTGGGAGGGCTACACGGCGGCGCGCGAGCACCTGCCGCCCGACCTGGCCACAGCCCGCATAGAGCCCTGGCGCTCGCTTCTGCTGGGCACTACGGCCCTGGCGATGCTGGCGGCGCTGATGGGCTACCTGGCCTACACCCTGCGGCTGAGCCGGGCGGCCCGCGGCTACCTGCCCCGCGCCGTGCTGGGGACGCTGAGTGCCAGCCTTGTCGCGGCGCTGGTGGGGGGCGTGCATGGCATGGCCCTGGCCCTCGTGCCGCCGGGTCTCGACGGCGCCTCCGCTGCCCACGGCGCGCTGAGCACCGGCGCCACCTTGCTCTTGCCCGCACTCACCCTGGCCGACAGCCTCCTCATCGATGCGGCCGGCGCGGGGCGCACCGCCACCCTGGCCCACGCCGGGCTGGGCTTTGTGGGGGCCGGCATCGTGCTGGCCTACCTGGCGCGCCTGGGGCTGGGAGGCCCCGCGGCCACCCTGGCGGCCGCCGGCCTGCAACTGGCAGGGTTCACCGCCTTCGCCCTTCACACCTACGAGGCCACCCGCACCTACCGGAGCTACCTGCCGGCGCGCCTGCACATCCTCCGGCCGCCCCATGCGCGCCCCTCGCCGCTGGCCCTGCTGGAGCTGCCCCTCTCGCAGGTGCTCCTCATCGAGTTCCTGGCAGCCCTGGCCGGCTTTCCGGGGCTGGGCTGGCTGTTCGCCGGGTACACCCTGCTGAGCGCCATCTTCCTCTACGTTGGCCCATGCCTGGCCTGGGCACTCCTCCCCAGCCTCTTCGCCCTCTCCGGTGGCTGGCTGCACCGGGCCGGCTGGAACCTGCTCCTCTTCCTCTACCTGCCGGCCAGCGCCCTCGCGTCGACGGCGGCCCTGCGTGCAGCCGTGACCCGCCGCGCCCGGGCCGCGGCCGAGCGGACCCCCAGCGCCGAGGCCGCACCTCGAGAAGCCTCGTCCGACGGCACTTGATGGTCAGGGGGCCACGTGACGGGCGGTGATCTCCCGGCCGCAGCCGGCTGGTGTTACGAGGGCTGCGGGTCACGGCCACCATATGCGGATGAGATGCACCGCCGGCGAGCGCCAGGGGCTCATGAGGAGGCCGTTGAGCATGCTGCTGTCGCCCTCGCGCAGCAGGCGGAGCTGCCCTCCGGCACCCACCTCAGCCACCGAGTAGCAAAAGCCCGGCGGGAAGCCGGCCAGTGCCAGCCGGTAGGCTTCGGAACGCGAGCCGGCATCGGCGATGAGGATTTGGGCCAGGCACCCATCCTCGCTGCGGCCCGCGAGCAGGGTGAAGCCGAGGGCATCGCCACCCTGGGTGGCCAGGCGCTGCGGCGTCTCGCTCAACCGGGCGAGCACGCCGGGCACGAGGGGCTCGCCCGCTTGGGTGGCCGCGCCGCCAGGGCATGCCATCGGCTCCGCCTGGGCGCTGGCCAGTGCCCAGGCCAGATCCCTCGGGCTGTCGCCGGTGAGCCCCGCCGGCACGGCCAGTTCGCCAGCCGCCTCGCGCCAATCCACAATCAGCGCGCGGGTCACGGGCGCATCATCGGGGGCGAAGCAGACGTCGTCGAAAGCGGCGCGGCCCGCGCTCGCCCCCTTGACGCCGACCGAGAGCAGCGCCTGCGCCGCGCCCGCCGGTGCCCGGCAGCGCCAGGCGTAGGTGGCCCAATCGGTGTCGCCCGAGACAGGCCGGACATCCATCGCCTCGAGCAGCCGGCCGGCCGCGTCCTGAAAGGCCAGCGAGAGTGCCGCGCACCCGGCCAGGCCTTCGGTCTGGGCGCGGTACGCCACATAGTAGGCGGCGCCAGCCTGCACGGGCACGGCCTGGCTCCAGGCAGCGTATTGGGGGCTACCGGCCGTGGCGACGGCCACCGACACAAAGCCCGCCGGGTCGAGCGACAGCACGGGCGATGCCGGGCCCGAGCTTGGCTCCCAAGACGACACGCCGGCCTCAAAGCCGGGGTTGCGCAGCAGGTTGTTCCGGGGGACTGGTGCCGCCGCCGGCGGCGCAGGCGTGGCGGGCCGGGCCGACTGGCGGCAGGCCACAGACAGGAGGCAGACGAGAACCAGGGTCAGGAGGTGTCGCACACCAGGAAGCTGTGTGTCCATGAGCACCCCGCCCTTCGCGATCTGTGGAGTCTGTTAAACGTGCGTGCCCCGGAGTATAACCTCGGCTGCGCCGCGCTGTCAAGCGTCTGATGCGCGCGGGTGCATCCATGGGGCGTCAGCGGTTTCGCGGCCCAACCCCCGCCCTGGGCTGGAGCCGGGCAGCGGCCCGGCGAGAAGCCCGGCTGCAACCCAGGCGATGATGCATCTTGGATGCACCCATGCGCGCGGGCTAGGATCCCTGCATTGTCACCCTGAGCGCATCAGGCCGACCGGCACTGGAACGCCAACTCACAGCGCGAAGGGTCCTGCCAGTGCAAGGTGGACCCTCCGCTACACGAGTCGCGCCGCGATGTGGCGCCCGCAGGGCCGCTGATCTGAAACCTCGGCCGGCGCTTGCCTTCCGGCCCCATTCGGACTATGATATGTCAACCGTTGCCCGGAGAAGGCCAGGAATGGGCGGCGGTCGTTGTCTTTTCCTGGCCGGTAGATGGCGAAACCCCGATGATGAAAGCGCGTATTATCAGTGTGGTGATCCTCGTGGCGATGGCAGCAATGGTCTTGGCACCGCTGCTGCGCGCCTTTGGAAAGTGAGGCCTCAGCGGGCTGTGAAGGAGGCCGACCCGCATGCAAACACCCACGTTGATCGGACTGGAGCACCTGGTCAAGCGTTTTGGCGACAAGGTGGCGGTCGACGATGTGAGCCTGGAGGTCCGCGCCGGCGAGATCCTGGGCTTTCTCGGCCCCAACGGGGCCGGCAAGACCACCACCATCCGCATGCTGGTCGGCCTGCTGCAGCCCACCTCGGGGACGGTGCGGGTGGCCGGTTACGATGTGCAGACGCAGCCCCTGCAGGCCAAAGCCGCCTGCGGCTACGTGCCCGACGAGCCCCACCTGTACCCCAAGCTGACCGGCCGCGAGCTCTTGCGCCTGGTGGGCGACCTGTACGGGGTCGAGCGGGCACAGGCCGAGCGCCGCGCCGAGGAGCTGCTGCGCCTGTTCGACCTCAGCGCGGCGGCCGACGACACCTTCGACTCCTACAGCCACGGCATGCGGCAGAAGACGGCCCTGGCCGCGGCCCTGGTGCACGACCCGCGGGTGCTGGTGCTCGATGAGCCGACGGTGGGCCTCGACCCCAAGAGCGCCCGGCTGATCAAGGACATCCTGCGCCAGATGGCCGAGCGCGGCGCGGCCGTGTTCCTCTCGACCCACATCCTCGAAATCGCCGAGCACATGTGCGACCGCATCGGCATCATCGACCGCGGCCGGCTGGTGGCCGTGGGCACCATGGACGAACTGCGCGCGCTTGGCAAGGGCGAGCGCAGCCTGGAAGACATCTTCCTGGCGCTGACCGGCGGGGCGGAGTATGCCGAGATCGCCCAGGTGCTGCAATGAGCGAGGCGGTGGCACCCCTCGGCTTCTGGCCCGCCGTGGCCAGGTTGCTGCGCCTGCAGGCTCAGATTGCCGTCAGCGGCCTGCGCCGGTCGAGCGTGCGCGGCCGAGTCGGGGCGGCTTTCCTGGCATTCCTCATGCTCTTGATCGCAGGCTTTGTGTTCGCCATGGGCCTGGCCCTGATGGGTTTCCTGCGTTCGCCCCAGTTGGCAGCCGCCGCCCCTGAACTTGGCAGCTTGCTGGCCAGCATCCCGGTGCTCATTCTGGCCCTTGGGTTCCTGGTGATCCTGGCCACCAGCTTTGGCGTGTTGCTGCAGGCGCTGTACCTGGCAGGCGACATGGACTTTTTGCTCAGCGCGCCGATCCCCGTCCGCGCCGTCTTTGTCTCCAAGCTGCTGCAGGCCATCCTGCCCAACCTGGGCCTGGTGTGTCTGGTGGCGCTGCCGGTCCTCTTTGGGCTGGGCGTGTCGGGCGGGTATGGCTTCCTCTACTACCCGCTGGTCGTGCTCATGCTGGCGGCCCTGGCTCTGGCGGCCGCCGGCCTGGCGAGTCTGCTGGTGATGGCGGTGGTGCGGGTGTTCCCCGCGCGCCGTGTGGCCGAGTTGCTCGGCTTCCTGGGTGCCTTGGTCTCGATACTCTGTTCCCAGTCGGGGCAGTTCGCGCGGGCGGGGCAGATCAGCCGCGGGCAGATGACGGCGGTTCTGCGCGTGGTGATGAGCGTCGATGTGGCCTGGTCGCCGCTGGCGTGGGCCGGGCGCGCGCTGGTGGGCATGGGTGAGGGGCGCTGGCTGGCGGGTGTGGGGTATAGCCTGCTGGCCCTCGGCGCGGCGGGGCTCGTCTTCGGCCTGGCCCTGGTGGGCGCTGAGCGCCTGTATTATAGCGGCTGGGCGGCCATGCAAGGCGTGGCACACCGCAAGAAGGCGGCCCGCGGCGTGCGGCGCCGCGCCGGCCTGCCGCTGGCCGAAGCGCCGGCGCGCCTGCTGCCCCCCGCCGTAGGCGCCATTGTGGGCAAGGATTGGGCCATGCTGCGCCGTGACCTGCGCAACCTCTCGCAACTGGTCACCCCCCTGGTGCTGGGCGTGGTCTATACCCTGATGCTCGTGCGGGCCGGGGCGGTGCCCGCCAATGCGGGTAATGGTCCTGCCTGGGCCACCCAGGCCCTGCGGAGCGCCATGGGGTACGCGAGCATCGGCATCGCGCTCTTTGTGGGCTGGACCCTTCTGGCCCGTCTGGCGGCCATGGGCTTTTCGCAGGAGGGCAGGAACTATTGGCTGCTCAAGTCGGCGCCGGTGAGCGCCGACCAATTGCTGGCGGCCAAGTTCCTGGCTGCCTACTTGCCCTCGCTGGCCGTCGGTTGGGCCTTTGTGGGGCTGCAGGCCGTCGTGCAGGGGTGGGGCAACGCCGCCGGCGGGGCGATATGGTTTTCGCTGTCGGTGGTGGCCCTCTGCCTGGCGGCGGCCGATGGCATCTACCTCTGGTTCGGCGTCACCGGCGCCCGGTTCGATTGGCAGGACCCCCGCCAGATGGTGAGCGGCACCACCGGCTGCCTGGGCGCCCTGGTCACGGGGTTGGCGCTCGGCCTGGCGCTGGCGCTCTTTGCCCTGCCACAGATTGGCCTCACCCTGCTTGGCTGGCCGGCGCCGGCCGGCCAGTTGCTGGGGCTCGCCCTGGGCGGCGCCTTCTGCCTGACCTGCGCCGTCGTGCCCCTCTGGCTCGTGCGCGGCCGCGTGCCGCGGCTGGGCGAGGGTTGAGCCCCGCCATGAACCGAAACGCTCCACGCTCGTCTATAGAGTGAGGCCGTGCGTGAGCCAATGCGGGGAAGGAGCGAGGAACCATTACTGCCGGGAGTGAGCACGGGCCGGCAGAGGAGTGGCGATGGGCGGCGGAAGAGTCCGGCGCCGCCGGCCTGGCCTATGCCTTGCTCGCGGGCGCGGCGGCCCTTGACCTGCCCCTCCTCTTGGCCACGACAACCGGCAGCGAGCCCAGCGCCTTGCCGGGTGGGGTGCTCTTTGTGCGCGCCCTCCTGCCTGGCACGGCGCTTCTGGCGCTGGCCGGCACCGGCGGCGCGCTGGGCGGGCCGTGGCTGGGGGTGGCGCTGGGCGCCGGCCTGTGGTTCCTTAACCTGCTCGACCCCACCGCCCTCTGGCTCGACCGTGCGACCGCCGGCGCGCTGCACCTTTTTGCCCTCACCCGCGGCAGCGCCACCGCGCCGGGCCCGGCCAACCGGCACCAGGCCGTGGCGGCGCTGGCGCTGCTGGTGGCGGCGCTCGAGGCGCCGGCGGCGGCGCGCCGGATCGCGCGGCACTCGCCCTCCTGTTCAGAAACTTGAGTACACAACATACTTGAGGAATTGGCTTTCTTCACTCCTTGTAGTATACTCATGCCATGGTGAAGAGACTCCCCTCTGTGCCAGCGTGGCTGGCGGCCCGCGTGCGCATCCGGCTGCGGAGCCTGGTGGTTGGCCGGGCCCCTTACCCGCCCTGGCGAGGCCTGGGGCTCACCCTGGCAGCCGCAGCCCTGGGGGCCGGTGCAGCCGTGGCCGGCCTGGGTTTACGGCGGCCGCCGGCGCAGGCCTTGCCCACCGCCGCTGTGGCCCTGCAGGGGTTTGGCGTGCGCCCCGGCTACCTGGTCTATCATGGCGGGCCGCCGCCGGCTCGGCCCCCTACGCAGGTCTCTTCCCGTGGCGGAGAGCGCCCCACGCCGATCCCTCCCACCCCCACATCGACCCCCACGCCCAAGAAGATCAGCACCTACCGCGTCGCTGCGGGCGACACGGTGGCCGGCCTCGCCGAGCGCTTTGGCGTCAGCGCCGAGACGGTCCTCTGGGCCAACGGCCTGCAGAGCGGCGCCAGCCTGCAGCCTGGGCAGGAGCTGACCATCCCGCCCGTCTCGGGGGTGCTGCATAAGGTGCGGCGGGGCGACACGCTGTACGACATCGCCCAAGCGTACGGCGTCGGCATGGAGAGGATCGTCGAGGCCAACGCGCTGGAGAATCCAGACCGCCTGGCGGTCGACCAGCTCCTGGCCATCCCCGGCGGCCGGCCGCTGCCCCCGCCGACGCCGCGGCCGCTGCTTGCGCCGCCAACTCTGGCGCCTGCTCCGACCCTGAGCGCCGAGGCCACCGGCAAGGGCGCCGAGATCGTGGCCATCGCCGCCCGCTACCTGGGCTACGCCTACGTCTACGGTGGCAGCTCGCCCGCCACCGGCTTTGACTGCAGCGGCTTCACCCAGTACGTCTATGGCCAGGCGGGCCTCCCCATTGCCCGCGACCTGTGGGGCCAGCTTGCGGCAGGGCCGGCGGTGAAGCAGGGCGAGCTCTTGCCGGGCGACCTCGTCTTCTTCCACGATACCTACGAGGCCGGGCTCTCGCACGTGGGCATCTATGTGGGCGGGGGCAACTTTATCCACGCCTCCAGCCCCACCCGCGGCGTGTGCTACGACTCGCTCGGCGCCGCCTACTGGGTGGCCCACTACTATGCCGCCAGCCGGCCCTGGCGTTGATGCCTGCTCCGTGACCAAACCCACCTCACGATTGTCACATATATAGAGCGAGCTCTCCTCCGCCGCCCGCTGAGAAAGGAGCACAGCCCCGTGTCCCAGGTGTGCGCACCGGGGCCTGGCGACGGCCTGGCCAGCAAGCCCCATGGACGTTGATGCGCCCATCAGCCGGGCCGATGCCGACCTGGCCCACGCGCTTTTCGAGCGCCACCACGCCGAGGTCTATGCCTACCTGTGCCGCATGCTGGGCGACGCGGCCTGGGCCGAGGACCT